>Ga0247812_10001234_pt1 | contig 14552 bp, 15 predicted proteins | sample UWRJL149409B1_FD_178011 | JGI IMG/M metagenome (GOLD analysis project Ga0247812, IMG submission 178011) | Plant litter microbial communities from Arlington Agricultural Research Station in Wisconsin, United States - UWRJ-L149-409B-1 | ecosystem: Environmental > Terrestrial > Plant litter >...
CGCGTCGTCGAACCGTGTCGTGAGCACGAGGCCGGTAGCGCTCGGTGCCACCTCGGCAACCGGCCCTCCGCACAGGTTGATGCGGTCGGCGGGCGCGCGCTTGATGTCTGTCGCATCGCCCGAGTCGGTCGTGGCTCCCGTCTCGGTTTCGGCGCTGTACAGCTCCGACGTTCCCCCGGAATCCGTGGTGCTTGCGGCCGAATCCGATGACCCACCGCTCGACTGCGAGAGCCCTCCGAGGCCCTGGAAGCCGGCGACGGCGATGCCGCCGATGGCGAGGGTCAGCACGCCGCCCGCGGCAGCCTGCTTCGGAAGACGGCGGCGACGGGTGCGGCGGAGCACGGAGTTCACGTCCACGGCGGGAGTCGGCTCGTCCATGGAACCGAACAGGTTCTTGAGAGTGGGATCAGTTGCCATTGCGTGTGCCTGCCTTACGGGTGGTGATGGGAGTTACGGTTGCCGCGTCATCCGCAGCATCGGTGTCGCTGAGGGAGACGGCCATCTTGGAGAGCCCGTCGCTGAGGTACCGCTTGACGGCGCCGGAACTGAGCTCGAGGGTGGCTGCGATGTCGTCGACCTTGAGGTCCTCGTAGTAGCGGAGCACGAGGCACGCCCTCTCGCGTGGGGTGAGCTTGCGCAGCTCCTCGTGCAGGTCGATGCGCGACTCGGTGCCCTCGGCGGGTGACTCCGCGATCTCGGAGACAGCGGTGAGGTGGGCGATCTTGCGCCAGCGGGTCGTGCGACGACCGCGGTCGAGGTAGGTGTTGAGGATCGCCCGGCGCACGTAGGCTTCCGCGCTCGCGACCGAGAAGCCGTTGCGGAGTCGGCCGAAGGTCTTCACGAGGGCGTCCTGCACGAGGTCGGCCGCGTCCTCGCGGGAGCCGGAGACGAAATAGGCGTACCGGGTCAGGGCGTCGCCGCGTTCGGCGACGAGCTGGATGACCACGCGCTCCCAGCGCGGGGAGTCGGGTGATGGTTCGGGTGGGGCGTGCGACACGAGTGCCTCCTGTTTCTCTCGTTACCCGCTAAGACGCACGCGCCCATCAAAACGTTGGGAGCAACGTCGGGGAAGGGCTTTTGATCGGATGCCGCGCCGATAGGATGAACGCATGAACGTCATTGCCTTCATTGTGTCCTTCGCCCTCTTCATCGGTGGCATCTTCCTCATGGGTGAATCGTTCACTGTCGAAGGAGCACAGGGCTGGGTGTTCGGGGCAGGCATTCTCGTGACAACCCTCGGGATCATGCTTCCCATTCACATCCTGAAGCGCATCGACGCCTAACCTCATTTTTCGTCCGACACAAGGAGGCCATCGTGGCTGACAAATCTCCCAAGAAGTCCGCTGACAAGACTGCAGCGTCCAAGAACATCAAGGAAAAGCGCGCCGCCAAGAAGGCGAAGGCGGATTCCAACAAGGACCGCTGAGTCGCGATCTATTCGAAGCAGGGCATCCGGGAAACCGGGTGCCCTGCTTTTTTCATGTCCTGTCGAGGACCCAGTCCATCGCCACGGGAATCGCGTCGAGCACGGAGATGTGCCCGTCGCGTGGTCGCACCCACAGCTCGGCTGCGGGCAGGATATCCAGGAGCCAACGCGAGTGCGCCGACGGGACCACGCGATCCTCGCTCCCGTGCGCGAGCAGAACCGGCGCGGTGATGGTGTCCGGTGAGAAGCCCCACGGCGCCACGAACGCGAGGTCGTCGGCGACGAGCCCACCGCTGCCGAAAGCGTCGGTCGCCCGCACGTCGTCGTTGAGCGAGGACCACCCGCCCGCGAGCGCCGCGTAGTCGGCCGCGGTGAAGCTGTCCTCATCGAACTCGGCGGTCTCCTCGAACCTCTCGCGCGCCTCGCGTCCCTGGAGCGCCGCGCGCAGGGCACCGTCATCGGCCATGCCGGCGAACCAGTCAGCGTGCCCGTACGGCGCAAGTCCCGCGATGCTCACCGCGGCGACCACCCGCTCGGGAAGCAGCGCGGCACACGCGAGCGCGTGCGGCCCACCCCCGGACGCCCCCATCACGGCGAACCTCTCGACCCCGAGCGCGTCGACGATCGCCCGGACATCGCTGGCCGCGCTCGCGACGTCACGACCGTCCAGCGCGGTCGACCCGCCATAGCCGGCTCGCCCGTATGACAGCAGTCGGATGCCACGAGCCCGCGCCGCGCGCACGACAGGCTCGAGCGGCGCGCCGGTCTGCGGCGACCCGTGGTGCCAGAGCAGCGCCACCTCCGAGTCGAGACCACTGTCGCCAGGCTCTCCACTGTCGTAGTAGCGGAGCGCCCGCCCGTCCTCGAGTACCAGGTCGGCCATTACTTCTCCCTCATCGTGAGTTCGGCGATTCGTCGACCGAGGTAGCGTTTCTCGACCTCGGAGGGCGCGAGTTCGAGCGCCCGCTCGTACTCGATCGCCGCCTCGGTGCGGCGACCCATCCGGCGCAGGAGGTCGGCTTTCGTCGCGGGCAGGAGGTAGTACCCGCTGAGCGAGCCGGACCGGTCGATCGCGGCGACGAGGGCGAGACCGGCTTCCGGACCCTGGGACATCGCTACCGCGACCGCACGGTTGAGGTCGACGACGGGGGACGGCGCGATGCGGGCCAGTTCGCCGTAGAGCTCGGCGACCCGCGCGAAATCGGTGCTCGTGACATCCGCCGCCCGCACATGGCACGCCGCGATCGACGCCTGCAGCTGGTAGCTGCCCGCGTGCTCGCCGCGCTCCAGGGTCAGCCGCGAGGCCGCTCGCAGCAGGCCGAGTCCCTCGGCGATCGCGTCGGCGTCCCATAGCGAGCGGTCCTGGTGCTCGAGCGTGATGACATCGCCGGACGCATCGGTGCGTGACGCACGCCGGCTGTGGTGGAACAGCATGAGGGCGAGCAGTCCGTGCGCCTCGGCGAGGGGCGGTGTGCCGTCGAGCAGCGCGTCGAGCAGCCGGCCCAGGCGGATAGCCTCGGCCGCGAGGGGCTCGCGTACGAGCGCCTCGCCGCTGCTCGCGGCGTACCCCTCGTTGAACAGGAGGTAGACGACCGCGAGCACGCCGGTCGCTCGCGACGGAAGGAGGTGGGGCGGCGGAACGCGGTACGGGATTCCGGCGTCGCGGATCTTCGCGCGCGCTCGCACCAGGCGCTTCGCCATCGTCGCCTCGGGAACGAGGAACGCTCGGGCGATCTCGGCGGTCGTGAGCCCAGCGACCGTGCGCAGGGTGAGGGCGATTCGTGCTTCCATCGGCAGCGCGGGGTGACAGCACGTGAAGATGAGACGCAGCCGGTCGTCGTCGACCTCGGCGGTCGGTTCATCGAGGGACTCGAGGTCGGCGATGACCGCCAGTTGCTTCACCGCGCGGGCCTCGGTCGACGACCGGCGCAAGCGGTCGATGGCGATGTTTCTCGCGACGGTCGTGAGCCACGCACCCGGGCTGTTCGGGATCCCGCGAACGGGCCAATCCACGAGTGCTCGGGCGAAGGCGTCCTGCACGCAGTCCTCGGCGAGGTCCCAGTCGCCCGTGACGCGGATGAGCGTGGCGACGACACGCGCTCGCTCGGTGCTGGACGCGGCCGCGACCGCGTCCAGCACCGGGTCGGTCGTCACTCGATCGGCCACACCGGCCGGATCTCGATCGTGCCGAATCGGGCCATCGGGTGCGCGGCAGCGACCTCGATCGCCTCGTCGAGGTCGCTGCACTCGACGATGTCGAAGCCGCCGATCCAGTCCTTCGTCTCGGCGAAAGGACCGTCGGAGACGATGACGTTGCCGTCGCGAATGGCGACCGTCGTCGCGTCATCCGCTGGTCTCAGCCTGTTGCCCGCCCGGCGGATACCGCGCGCGTCCATTTCGGTGACCCACTCCTCGGTGGTGTCCTCGGCGGGATCGAACGGGGGAGCGGTCGGATCGTTGCAGATGAAGAGGAGGTATTCCATGGTCACCCCTCCACGATCTGGCGCACCTCGATGGGCGCGAACTCCGCTTCGCCCAGTCGACCCGCGATCTCGGTCGCACGATCGATGCTCGCGCAATCCACGATGTAGTAGCCCGCGACGATCTCCTTCGTTTCCACGAAGGGACCGTCGGTGACCGCCGGGGTGCCGGCGGTCGTGCGAACCACACGAGCCGCGCTCGTCGAGAGCTCGTGGGTCTCCACGAGCTCCCCGTTGGCGGTGAGCTCATCGGTGACGGACCGGTGCGCCGCCATGATGCGCTGCGACCCCTCTGCGCCAAGTGCGCCCCAGCCCTCGTGATTGCCGTAGATCACCAGCATGAATTTCGTCATCGTGGCATCTCCTTTCTGTCGGTGTTGTACTTCTACGACGAACGGGGAGATGCCACGAGGACAGTGCCGCGGAATTACTCCTCTTCGGCGCTCTCCTCGACGACCTCTTCGGGGTCGATGAGCAGGAACATCGATCCGTACGGCGGAAGCTGCACGGCGAAGCTCTGCAGGTCGTCGACCCGGCCGATGTACTCGCCGGTCGTCGCGTCGCGCACCTGCGAGCGGAGCGTGAGTGCCTCGGAGCGCACGGTGCCCTCGATCGGCTCACCACTGAAGTTCATGACGGTGAGCTGCAACTGGGCGTCGACGGCATCCGTCTTCCCCTCGTCGAGCCGGTGCACCATGACGAGCATGCTCGGGTGCGCGACCACGGGAATGTCGACCTGCGTCGCGACGTCGATGCCGTACTGCGAACGGATCGAGAGCACGCGCTTGACCTGGCTGGCGAAGGAGTCCTCCGACGCGAGCTGCTGCGGGAGCGAGCCGTAGAGGGAGCGACCGCGGGGCATGCCGGAGCTGGAGTGCGTGGCATCCGGGTCGACATCCATGAGGTCGTGCGCGCCGCGGTGCACCCAGCGGGTGTCGCCTTCGGCGATCAGGTCCTGAACGGATGACGCATCGAGGGGCAGCATGCCGAGCAGATCCCACGCGGACAGGGCGAACACGCCGGGCTGCCACGCGTTGAACATGACGAGGAGCAGGTGCGCTGCCTGGATATCGGCGACGTGCTCGTCGGTGATCGAGTCGAGGGTCGTGTGGCCCTGGGTTGCGGAGATGATCGACGCCGTCGTGCACGCGATGCCGTTCGTCGTGAAGACGTGGTTGTAGTCGGCGGCTTCGCCCGTGAGCTTGTCGAGCAGGTCGCCACGGATCGCGTCCGCGAGCTCGGCACCGGTGATGTCCTTGTAGCGGAACGGGTAGAGGTCCGTGCGGTGCAGTGTCGCCCAGTGCACGAGTTCGTACGTCATCTCGTCGTGGTTCTGCAGCGCGTGAACGAGCTTCACCGGTTCCACGCCGAGTTCGAGGGACGTGTTGAGCGTCAGGCGGAGGAACTCCGTGTCGGCCGTCGCGAGCGCGTGGTGGTACGCCGGGCGGTTGATGAAGTCGTATGAGAGGTCGGCGCCGACGCGACCGGTGTCGCGGATGTCCTCGATCGTCAGGTTGAGCTCCTGGAAGGAGAACCCGCCGACTTTGCGCACCATGCCGGCGATGAGGTGGTTCGCGGCCTCGGAGAGCGGATGGCCCTCGGACCACGCCGGTGCACCTTCGGCGCTCTTCTCCACGCCGAGGAAACCGTTGGCGTCGAGGCGCAGCGCGCTCGAGCCGAGGTCACCGAGGGAGTGCAGTGCGTCGCCGATGACGAGGCGCATGCCGGCGAATGTGGGGTCGAGCCAGTTGATCGACGGCTGGCCCTGCTTGAAGTAGTGCAGGTACACCCAGCGACGGGTCTTGCCGTCGACGCCGAGTACCTCGCTCGTCGCGCTCCAGTTCGTCTCCTTGGTGCCGGGGGAGTAGAAGATGACGCGCTGCAGCTGGCCGATGATGTAGCCGAGTTCTGCGAGACGGGCCTCGACGGTCGCGTCGAGGTTGACCGAGTCCTTGCCCTCCTTCACGGGAGGCAGCTCGTGCCAGTCCTCTTCCGGGATCTCGATCATGTGGTAGATCCCGGGGTAGTCCTTGTGCGCCATCTCGGCGAGACGGAAGTCTGCGCCCTTGCCGGTGTGGCCGGGAACGATGTCGTCGATGACGCTGCCGCCGTGCGAGTCGGCGATGTCCGCGAGCTGGCGGAATTCGTCCTCCGAGCCGAACGCGGGGTCGATCTGTGTGCTGATGCGGTCGAAGTGGCCGTCGACGCTCGCGGTCTCACCCCAGCCGGAGATACCGCCGGCGCGCTTGACCGGGCCGGTGTGCACGGCCGAGATGCCGATGGTCTCGAAGGCGTCCCACAGGCCTTCGTCGCCGAGGGCGCCGAGGTAGGACTGGCCGCTGCGGGTGATGAGCGAGATCGGATATGCCGTGAACCAGACGGATGCCACGCCGATGGCGCGACGCGCGTCCGGACGGGCATACGGGTTGCGCCACATGCTCGGCTGGCCGGAGAGTCCCCGGGCGAGAACCTCGCCGTCGCGCAGCATCGACTGGCGGGTCAGCCACTCGACATACGACGGGTTCGAGGCATCCGCTGAACGAGGATCGGAGAATGACCGACGGATGCCGCTGCTGCGCAGGTTCGCCCGCGGACGCAAGCGAGGAGGTCGAGCGGGATACAGGTCTTCGTCGTAGGTGATCTCGGCCGGTTCGATCTCCACCGCGTCGATGGGGTCGATCGGGTCGATCTCTTCGTTTTCGCTCATGGGTCCATCATCCTCTGGCGAGCGAGCCAGTTTCACGAACGCCGCGATTCGATGGGAAATTGCCGGGTGGCGTTGACCCGTGGAGCGTTCGGTCGGCCTACCGTTCCGTCGGCCCGAACGGCAGGAGCGCCCAGATGCGCGGTGCCATCGCGCGGCGCTGGTCCGGGACCATTTTCGACAGGGCACCCGTGAACATCGCGATGCCGAGGAGGACGTCATCCGTCGTCGTTGTCGCCGGGATCTCGCCGCTCGCTCTCGCCGCGTCCATCTTCGACTCGACGATTGCACGTGTGCGCTCGGACAGCTCGTGCCCGCCCGAGTCGAGGCGCTCGATCTCGATCATCTCGAAGAATGCGGTGGACACGGTCGCCTGCTCCGTGATCGCCATGAGTACGTCGCCGAGGGTCGAGAAGGGTTCGGCTCCGACCCGCTCGAGCCAGTCGAGATTCTGCTGGAAGACGGCGACCGCGAGGGCATACCGCGTGGGGAAGTGGCGGTACAGGCTGCCCTGCCCGACACCCGCCTCTTTCGCGACGGCATTGAGGGGTGCATCGATGCCCTGCGAGGCGAACACCGTTCGTGCAGCCGTGATAAGTGCGGCCCGGTTCTCCGCTGCAGCACCGGGTCCACGGTTCGCTTTCAGGGAATCGGCCATAGGGTTATGGTAGATCCGGACAGTGTTGTCCGGTTGCGCGTGACCTCGGTCACTGAATCGAAGGAAGACCCTATGAAGTCAGTTCTCGTCACCGGCCTCGGCACGACCGCGGTCGTCGAGGTTCCCAAGCCGGAGGTCGGTCCCGCCGACGTCCTCATCGCGATGCGTGCGTGCGGCATCTGCGGTTCCGACTCGTTCTACATCGCGCGAGGCGGCATCCCGCCCCGCGAGGGCGCCACTCCGCTCGGACACGAGCCCGCGGGAGAGGTCGTCGAGGTCGGCTCCGACGTCGAGGGCATAGCGATCGGCGATCACGTCGTCGTCAACCCGATCGCATCGCGCAAAGCCATGATCGGCAGCGGTGGACCCGGCGGCGCGCTGTCCGAATTCCTCCTCATCCCCGACGCCGTGCTCGGGACCAGTCTCGCGATCGTCCCCGATCACATCCCGTTCGCCGTCGCGGCCCTCAACGAACCCATGGCCGTCGCTCGCCACGCCGTCAACCGCACCTCGCCGAAGGCGGGCGACAAGGTCGTGATCTTCGGTGCCGGTCCGATCGGTCTCGGTGCCGCGATCAGCTTCAAGCGCAGCGGCGTCGCCCACGTCGTGGTTGTCGACGTCATCCCGTCACGACTCGAGAAGGCTCTGGCAATCGGCGCGGATGCCGTCATCAACTCGGCCGAGGAAGACGTCGTCGCCCGCCTCACCGAACTCCACGGAGTGGGCTCCACCGCGATGGGCGCCCCGCGAGCCGGTACGGACATCTACCTCGACGCGGCCGGAGTCTCCGTCGTCATCGACACGGCAATCGCCGCAGCGAAGCAGAATGCGACGATCGGCATCGTCGCGGTGCACAAGAAGCCCGTGAGCGTCGACTTCGGCAACATCCTCTCGTCGGAGGTCAACATCGTGCTGTCGATGGGCTACCCGACCGAGATCTTCGAGGTCACGCTCGACATCATCGCCGAGTGGGAGCGCTACGCCCTCATCATCAGCGACAGCTTCGACTTCGCCGATGTTGAGGAGGCCCTCACCCTCGCGGGCACGCCCGGTGCCGCCGACAAGGTCGTCGTCACCTTCGGGAAGGCTTCGGAATGACCATCACCGTGCTGGATCCCATAGCCGCGCTCCTCGTCGTCGACCTGCAGAACGGCGCTCGCCTGCGCCCGACCGCCCACCCGCTCGACGGGGTCGTCGCGAATGTCGTGGCCCTGTCATCCGCTTTCCGTGCCGCCGACCTGCCCGTGGTGCTCATCACGAACGTCGGGGGAGCATCGGGTCGGACGGATGCGAGCCGCTCGTTCCGCGAGTCCGGAGCGGCGATGCCGCAGCCGCCCGAGGGGTGGCAGGAACTGCTTCCCGAGCTCGACCGGCAGCCGAGCGATCGGGTGCTCGCCCGTAGTGCCTGGGGTGCGTTCGTCGGCACCGGCCTCGATGACGACCTGAGAGCCCTCGGCGTCACGCAGGTCGTACTGACCGGCATCGCGACGAGCCTCGGGGTCGAGTCGACCGCGCGAGAGGCGCGCGATCGCGGATACAACGTCGTCTTCGCAACCGACGCGATGACGGACCTCAATCCCGTCGCCCATGATCACAGCGTGTCGACGGTGTTCCCGTACCTGGGAGAGAGCGGGACGACTGGCGATATCGAGGAGCTGTTCCGCACCAGGTAGCCCGCGATACCTGATTCGGTGTCGGGATCGTCGATAATGGAGGGAGCGCGTCGTGATCCTGACACGTCGCCGGGGTCAGTCGACCTGAACTGACACGACGGGGAGTTCGTCCAACCGATGCGCAACATTGAGGGCTACCTCGAAGAAGAAGCCATCCGGCTTGCGAGCTGCATCAAGGAGCCCATCCGCACGCCCGCAGCCATCCAGCCGCACGGTGTGCTCGTCGCGGTCGACAAGGTCTCGTTCACGATCATCCACGTGAGCGACAGCTCCGCTTCGCTCCTCGGCGTCGCAGGCGACGAGGTACTCGGCAAGCCGCTCGCGGCGCTCGTGGGCGACGACCACGCGAGCGTGCTGCGAGCGGTCACCTTCGACGACGACGGACCCGCCGAGGCGATCGTGCTCGCTGCCGGTCCGGGTGGGGCGACCACTTTCGACGTCATCGTCACCGACGAGGACGACCTCGTGATCATCGAGTTCGAGCCGACGCTCGCGGAGCGGGGCGTAGCATCCGTCCCCGCCCTGTACGGCGCGATGCGCCGGCTCAACCGCGCCGCAACCAAGCAGCAGCTCTGGGACAACACGGCGAAGGAATTGCACGACCTTCTCGGGTTCGACCGTGTCATGGTCTACCACTTCCACCCGGACGAGCACGGGGAAGTGGTCGCCGAGGAACGCGTCGAGGAGATGGAGCCATACAAGGGGCTCCACTACCCGGCATCCGATATCCCGGCGCAAGCCCGTGAGCTCTACCTGACGAAGCTGTCGCGGGTCATCGCGGACAGTTCGGCGGCACCGTCGGCGCTGCTCTCCGCGACGGCGGAGCCGATCGACCTGACGTGCGCGGAGTTGCGCAGCGTCTCGCCGCATCACCTCGAGTTCATGCACAACATGGGCCAGGCAGCGACCTTCTCGCTGTCCCTCATCCGCAACGGCCGGCTCATCGGCATGATCACGTGCGCGCACCGCACTCCGCGTCGACTCCCGTTCGACGTGCGCAAGACGCTCGAACTTCTCGCCGACCAGGTCGCGTCGCAGCTCGGAGCTATGGGCGACATCGTCCGGCTCGAGGAGCAGGCGCACTTCCGTGTTGTCAGGGACCAGCTCGTCGAGCGTTTCCGCTCCACCGGCGACATGGGCGATGCCCTGTTCCGCGGCGACATCTCCGTCTTCGATTTGATCCACGCCGACGGCGTTGCGCTCAGCATCTCCGGTGAGCTGACGACGATGGGCGACGTCCCGTCGATGGTCACGCTCCGCCACTTCGCAGCGTCCGCGCTCGCCGAACAGTCCGGGGCGACGTTCGTGAGCGACGCGCTCCCCGGCGACAACCCCGTGCTCGCCGCGATGATCCCCGCGGTCGCCGGCGTCATCGTCGCCCCGATCGGCGCGGACGGCGACTTCCTGGCGTGGTTCCGCAACGAGGTGACGCAGTCCGTCGAGTGGCTCGGCGACCTCTCGAAGGCCAACCGAGCAACGACGCTCTCGCCCCGTACCTCGTTCTCCGCGTGGACGCAGAGCGTCACGGGCAAGGCAATCCCGTGGGACGGCATCGAAGCACAGGCAACGCAGCTGTGCCGCGATCTCGAACGCGCGGTGGCCGGACGCAAGGAGGCGTCGCTCGCGATCTACGCGATGCACGACGTGCTCACCGGCCTCCCGAACCGCCGACTGTTCATGGACAGGCTCGAGCGGGCGCTCAAGAAGTCTGCGCACGTCGAAGACGTGTCCCTGCTGTTCCTCGACCTCGACGGTTTCAAGTCGATCAACGACACCCTCGGACACGAGGCCGGGGACGCGCTCCTCGTGCAGGTATCCGGGATGCTGCGACTCGCCACCCGCGCGGCGGATACCGTTGCCCGTCTCGGCGGGGACGAGTTCGTCGTGCTCTGTGAGAAGACCACGGCCGACGAGCTCGAACTCATCGCCGACCGCATCAACACGATCCTCCGTCCGCCGATCCTCCTCGGCGAGGTCGAAGTGACCGTCACCGCGTCGATCGGCATGGTGTCGGCGAACTCGAGCTTCAGTGGTGCCGAGCTGCTCCGCGACGCCGATGCCGCGATGTACCGCGCGAAGGTCAACGGGCGGGACCGCGCGTCGCGGTAAGTGCTTCGGGGCGGCACCTTTACGCGTTTGAACGTTCACATGACGGGTTTCTGCCAAACGAGGTGAAACCTTTCGCCTTGCTCGCCAGAAAACCGACATCAGCGGCGGCTGCGTCGCCGTGCCCATAGTTCTTGGTTGCGCACGCATCTGGACGCGCTGTCGGCGGCCTCACTATCCTGATCCCCGTGTCAGGCTCCGACCTCACCACCGAGTTCGCGCGACCGCACGGCCTGGGCCGGATGCGCGGTCGCGATCCGCACGAGCCGCACCGCTCCGCGACCCCGCTCGAGTTGCTCTTCGACCTCGCGTTCGTCGTGGCCTTCTCGCAGGCGGGGGACCAGCTCGCCCACTTCGTAGCGGAAGGGCACATCGCGACCGCGGTATGGGGCTTCCTCTTCGTCCTGCTGTCGGTGTGCTGGGCGTGGATCAACTTCACCTGGTTCGCGTCCGCCTTCGACACCGATGACTGGCTGCAGCGCGTGCTGACGATGGTGCAGATGGTGGGCGTGCTCGTTCTCGCGCTCGGCATCCCGAGCGTCTTCGAGTCGATCGACTCCGGCGGCGCCTTCGACTACTCCGTGCTCGCCGCCGGCTACGTCGTGATGCGACTGTCGCAGATGGCGATGTGGTTTCGGGTGGCCCGGCAGGATCCGAGCAACCGCAGGGTCGCGTTCCGGTACGCCGTCGTGTACGCCGTCATCCAGGTGGCGTGGGTAGCCGTTGCGCTCATGAGGATCGATTCCGTCCCGGTTCTCGTGGTGTTGATTGTCGGGCTGTGGAGTGCCGAGCTGGCGGGTCATCCGTTCGCCACCTGGGATTCGGATGCCCGGGGTGATAGCTGGCAGGGAACGCCCTGGAACGCGCACCACATCGTCGAGCGCTACGGGTTGCTCGTGATCATCACGCTCGGCGAAGGACTCCTCGGCACGATCGCCGCGGTGGCTGCGGTTGTGGAGCACGTGGACTGGAGTCTCGAGGCGATCCTCATCGTGATCGCGGGCACTGGCCTGACGTTCGGACTGTGGTGGTCGTACTTCCTCGTGCCGTCCGGGCCGGTGCTCGAGCGGCACCGCAACCGCAAGTGGTTCTGGGGCTATGGGCACATCCTGCTGTTCGGGGCGGTTGCGGCTGTCGGTGCCGGGCTGCACGTCGCGGCATATGCGGCAGAGGGCCGGACCGAGATCGGGACGCTCGGCGTGACGCTCGCCGTCGTCATCCCCGTGTTCATCTTCGGGCTCGCGTACTTCGCTCTGTACTCGACCCTGTTCCGTGCCGTCGATCCGCTGCACGTCATGCTCGCGTTCGCAATGACCGGCCTGCTGCTCGCCGCGGTCGCGCTCGCCGCATGGGGCGTGCCGCTCGGCTGGTGCCTGTTCGTCGTGATGCTGTCGCCGTTCGTCGTGGCGGTCGGCTACGAGGTCGCGGGGTACCAGCACGTGTCGGAGGATGTGCGGCGGGAGGGGTGAAACGATCGCAATATTCGATCGGTGTTGCCACCAGGCAGATTCGAACGCGACCTGCCCGGTGCTGCGCGCCACCACGTGAACAGCAAGGAGACCGTCTCGATCATCATGCCGTCGCGCGAGATCCGGATACTGTCGTCCGGGGCAGCCTGCCTGCGCGGGAGTGTCCTGTCATCTGGTCGCCCGCGACCACGACGTCGAAGTCGAGATTGAGCCGCATGGGTTTGGTGATGGATTGCGACCAGGTCACGTGCTCGCCATCGGCACCAGCCTCTGCTCGGATGTCGCGCAGCGGGATGCTGGGACTGGTGCTGTCGTCGTCGGCTGTGCCTGTCCAGACGCCGTCAGTGTCGACGAAGGTCATCGTGGCGTGCATCGTGCCAATGGGGGTGCGCATCGAGAGGTTCCACGTACCGGTGAGGGTGCTCATGAGGGTGTCTTTCTATTCGTAGAGATGTCGTCGGAGGTCGGAGTCAGACTGCAAGCGCTTCGGGGCCGCGCGCTATCCAGACGGTGCCGCGACGCTCGTACTCGAAGAGCTGCTCCACGGCGAAGGCGATGCGCGGGCCGAACTCGCGTTCCAGAAGGTAGAGGGCCAGGTCGAGGCCCGACGTGACGCCGCCGGCGGTGACGAGGTCGCCGTCGTCGACGACTCTGGCGCGCACCACCGTCGTGCCCGTGGCCTCGAGCACGTCGTTGCCCAGCGTGTGGGTCACCGCCGTGCGACCGTCGAGGAGACCGGCCATCGCGAGGGCGAGACCCCCGCCGCAGACCGTGGCGACGAGCGTGTCCGGAGCCGCGAACGCGCTGCGCATCAGGTCGGGGAGGGAGGTCTCTGCAAGGCCGGCGAGGATGACCGGGATGGTCCTAACGACATCGGGGTCGCCGGAGGTTGCGCCGGATGCACCGGGAAGGATGATCATGCCCGGCGCTTCGGGATCGAGCGCATGTGTGGCGGTGAGTTCCAGGCCGCGCGTTCCGCTCACTACGGGGCCGGCTGCGTCAAGCCCAACGAGGCGCACGTCGAGCGCTCCGCCGAGGGCGTCCGATCCGGCGCTGAGTACTTCGAACGGAGCGATGACGTCGAGCGGGTCGAACCCATCGAAGAGGATGATCTGGGCGAGCATGTGGCGTCCTTTCGGTGACGCTATCGACGGTACGGGCGCGCACCTGGGCTTACGAGTGGCGGATAAGACAACATTTGCCAGAATCCCGCCACGAGCGGGATAGCATCGAAAAATGCACAAGGTTGTTGTTCTCGCGCTCGACGACGTGATCGCCTTCGATCTGTCCACACCGGTAGAGATCCTGGGCCGTGCGGTCGACTCCGAAGGCGCACCGCTCTACCGGGTGCGGGTCGCAGGTCCCGACGAATTCGTGCGGTCGGGCCCCATGCAGCTCGGCGTCCCGTACCGGCTTGCTGAGCTGCGGGACGCTGAAACCGTCATCGTTCCCGGGCGCAGCGATCCCTCCGTTGCGCTCGGTAAGGACACGATCGACGCGCTCCAAGACGCCGCGCGTCGGGGTGCCAGGATCGCGTCTATCTGCGTCGGCGCGCTGGATCTCGCGGCGACCGGCCTGCTCGACGGCCTGCGCGCCACTACCCATTGGCGGGCGGCAGGGCTTCTTGCCGCCCGCCATGATCGGGTGGAAGTGACCCCTGACGCGCTGTTCGTCGACAACGGGCAGATCCTCACGTCGGCTGGCGCAGCAGCCGGCATCGACCTCTGCCTCCACCTCGTCGACCGGGACTTCGGCGCGGCAGCAGCGGCCGACGCGGCACGCACCACCGTCGTCCCGCTCACTCGCGAAGCCGGCCAGGCGCAATATATCAAAGACGATACTTTGGGCGATTCGAGCCTTACCTCCGCGTTGCGGTGGATCGACGAGCACGCCCGGCAGTCAATCACGGTCGCAGACATGGCCACCGCCGCATCCGTCAGCGCTCGGACGCTGAACCGGCGCTTCCTCACCGAGCTCGGGCTCCCTCCGTCACGCTGGCTGGCGAGAGCCCGCGTACGGATCGCCCAGCAACTCCT
>Ga0247812_10001235_pt1 | contig 14552 bp, 10 predicted proteins | sample UWRJL149409B1_FD_178011 | JGI IMG/M metagenome (GOLD analysis project Ga0247812, IMG submission 178011) | Plant litter microbial communities from Arlington Agricultural Research Station in Wisconsin, United States - UWRJ-L149-409B-1 | ecosystem: Environmental > Terrestrial > Plant litter >...
AACAGACAAAGGCGTAAGTGCTTTTGGGCAGGTTATTGGGTTGAGAGTGCGCAGTAATAGACCACTAGCTACGAAAAAGGCAGCCAAAACTAAGAATACGACACTCAAAGGAGATTTAGGTACAGCAAACCCAGAGGCAGATTTTTGGAACCTCTTCCCTCAAGAAGGGGCCGCTGGAGATGGCTACCATACTCTTCCAAGAGAGCATGCCATTGAAAATGCATCTCCACCGCTGGATCCAACCAGGTTTGCTCGTGACGAAATAGCGCCCGGTGATCATTATCTGGACCACGAAGGGTCAGATTATGAAGATGCCCTCAATTTCGATCACATCCAAGATGAATTAGATTACTGTACATTGTTAAATCGACAGCTTCCACCTGACATTCGAATGCTAGCATGGTGCCCGTCTCCACCGCTTGATTTCTCGGCTCGCTTCTCATGCAGAGAACGAAGATACAAATACTTCTTCACACAACCAGCTTTCTCACCTACTCCTCATCACCTTGAAGCAGGGATCAAAGACCCTAGTGTTATGAAAGAAGGTTGGCTAGATATAGAAGCTATGAGAGAAGCTGCAAGACTATATGAAGGTATTCATGATTTTAGAAACTTCTGTAAAGTTGATGGAGGCAAACAGATTTCTAATTATGAGAGGCGAATCTTTTACTCCAATATCGAAGAAGTTAACGACGAGACTGATGCTATGTCTTATGTTAATGGGTCGGACTTCCTCCCTTCTCAACTAGTCAACTCCAAGTCTAATCCTAAGGTCTATACCTTCTCCCTCAATGGTTCCGCATTTCTGTGGCATCAAGTTCGACACATGGTGGCTGTCTTATTCCTTGTAGGACAGGGTTTGGAGAAACCATCTATCGTATCAGAACTATTGGATGTCCAGAAGAATCCACGCAGACCAACATACGAAATGGCAACGGATACCCCTCTAGTGCTTTGGGACTGCATCTTCCCTCAAACAGATGACCCACAGAGAAAGGATAACATTCAATGGCATTACGTAGGAGATGGACCGCTAAATGGAAATTCCAAGTACGGCACTGCTGGTCTTATGGATAATCTCTGGGAAACCTGGCGGGAAAGGAAAGTCGATGAGATCCTGGCTGGTGCCTTGATGAATGTTGTTTCGAAACAAGGTTCTGATGTAGCTGATTTGAAGGTCGGGGATGGTAGCAGAGGAAGCAGGAGCCAAAAGATATTTGACGGCGATACCCATCCTCGTCTGCAGGGTAAATATATCCCGATAATGAAGAAGCCATTAATGGATCCCGTGGAGAGGGTCAACGAAAAATATGCTATTAGGAAGGGATTCGAAAATTCGCAGGACATGAAGGAACAGGGATATAGGACTCTGAAGAAGATGGGTCCTGGGTATCTAGGGGCTTGATATTGAAAGCTAGGAGGCTAGACACTGACTGTGTGATTCATCTCATATTTATAAGATCGAGGCATGTAGAAATGTCAATATGGTTTTGATTTCTCAATCTACGTGACGTATGTCCTCTCAAATCTTTCTCTCGGAATGCAGCAAGTTCTTTCCAGTTGTGAAAATAGTGCTGAGCAGCACAAAAGCGTGACAAAGTATGCCGACACATACTGGGCAACATGTGCTTGACATGGCGTCCGCAGTGTTGTGAAAGTACCAAGTATATTGCATTACTTCTACTTGACGAAATTATAAAGATGTAGCAGTACAGTGCAGCCCCAACAGTAATCAAGGAATCCTTCAGCACTTGAAGCAAACCCCTTAATCCCAAATACGCATGATCCCGCATCCTGGCCCAAGACTATTACCCCTTCAGTTTCTCCTTCGCACCCTCTGGCTGGTTCTTAAACAAGCACGCTCGCCCGTCAAACTCTACATCTGGGCGCAGTCACCCAAGGAAGCGTGACTACCTACACACACATTCTAATAGTGTAAACAAGCCTTAGCACCCCTCCACACCTTCTCGACGATTTTCCTCCTAGGCAATAATCTTGGGAAAACAACTACTACATCTTCTTCCCCGTCCACCACTATCACGAGATAGTACCGCACCTCAAATCCCTTGAACGCTTCGTTGACTAACACATCTTGTATTTTCGCTGTGGGAATAAATCGTGTAGTTGCCGAGGATAAATATGTGGCTGACGACGTCGAGGTTTGGATTCCAAGCCCTCGTAGCACGAGCAGTGACTCCGTAGTATGTATTCGTAGGAATATAGTGTAGAGCGTGAGTAACGCAACGGGTAACAGGATGATAAGTGGTATTCGCGCTGAGGCCTTCAAGAAGAAAGTTCCGACCGGGGTTAAGAGGATTTGATGAAGGGTATACCAGATATATTCTTCACTGAAGAGTGATGGTGCTGTATCGTATGCTGAGCTTGGGAATGAGTTTGTGTTAAGTGCGTAGCGAGAATAGAGGAGGAGAAGCACGGCGAGCCCTACGATGATGCGGAAGAGGAGGGTGACGAAGATGAGGACGTGGAGGGAGATGGTAAGGTGTGGGGATGTTGAGACTGTGTATTCGACAGTAGTGGGAGAGGGCCGCCGTGTCCGGAGGTGTGGTTGGACTGTCAACATTGCATTGCTGACTCTATCTTGTTCAGGATACTTCCTCTTATTGTGCTGTATTGTAGCAGAAAGTTGAATGGGGTTGCGCATCCGTCCTGCCAAGCTCTTATCGATAAGAAAAGTTTAGATGCGATACTTACGGAGAGACTAAACAGCAGTGCAGTCTGCATGAGAGTCACAGGCAGATTGAAGATTCATTAATTCAAAGTTATAAGATGTGTGCAGATATTGGGAGGAATTCCATTGCTAGGCTTCAACTCCAAGTTGTAGATAGTGGCTGGCTGTTTAATTTTTTCATTCTCCAGTATCGATTTCCAGATCAATCTGCACCCCGTTGCTAACACCGTAATCCTCCAATGTTAGCTGATCCTTAAACGGTCGTTCTCCTTGTCTCTTCAGCATGATTTCATGAGGTTGTCTTCCAATCCTAGCTGCAACTTGTGCTTTAAACAATTTGATCGGGTCGGATGCGAGGCAAGGTATCGCGGCTTTTGTACCAAGTCGATCATTTACATGGACTATAATCATAGGCTCCTGATAAGCAGCTGAGGTAGGTTGTGCCGGAGCTCTCTCAGGAGGTTGGTCCGTGTTTTCCTCATCTTTCTGCTTGGTAGTTGTGCCAAACTTGGCTGCGACTCCAAATTTGTCTTCGACTGAGCTGCCTTTCTTCTCTGCTTCTTTCTTCTCCGCTACCCGGTTACGACGCGGAGAACGTGAACGCTGTCTGTATCCTTTTTCTGAGCCTCTTTCTTCCGTCTCTGGTTCATTGTTGCCCTTACGCTTCTCCTTCCACTTGAATCCACCACCTCCTCCACGTTTTTGTCGATCGTCCCGTCGTCGTGGTGATCTGCTTCTTCGCCTGGAGGGACCATCTTTTGCTGGGGCAGGTGATCGCGATCGCGACCTAGAATCCTTCTCTCCCATTTTGTTATGTTGGTGAGTTGACAGTGCTAGCTGCTACGTCGTTAGAACTCTGGTGGTCTTGACACAAGGCTCCAGAGTGCCAAGGCTAGCCTCACGGCAAGGCTTGATTCAGACTGGTTTTGGGTAACGCATCATCAATTCAGTGAGAACTTGGGTTGATAGTCACAAAGGTTACAATTAACTGAGATTCGTTCAAGGTTATGCTTAATAGACGGGAGTCCTATCAACGTCTTACAGCTATTTACAGGTATACAATGCGCAGACCATCATTTTCCCCGTACCCTTTACGCCAGCACGCCAGAATTGCAAAAAAGACCTGAAGACAATCAAGCCTTGGACTTCTTCTTCTTCTTCTTCTCTGACTTGTCTCCATCATCCTCAAGCTTTCGTTTCTTGCTCGGGGTCTCCACCTTCTCCACCTTCTTCTCCTTCTTGAGCTCCTTCTTGCTGACATATACTGGGGTGCCATCCACAAACTTAATTTGACCTGAAGCAAGCTTCTTCTGGTACTTTTCAACTGAAATCTCAAGGATAGCTGCATTTTTGACGTCTGGATCAACCTCATCTTTAGCGGTTCCCTTCTTCTTCTCCTTCTTTGCAGCTTTCTCTGCTCGCTTCTCTTCCTTTGTCTTTTTATCTTTCTATTTTGGTGATTTCAAATTAGCCCATGAAACATTTTGCAGGTCACGTTCATTCTTGCGGGATTTCTTTGGTTCAATAGTATTGCCAAGAATCGAAGATTCCCAAGCGGGCAATGAGGGAGGAGAGAGTGTATCTTTGCTTACAGTAGAGATAGAATCAGAATCGTGCCCGTTTGATTTGCTGGCATCCGCCATTTCAGTGTCCTCATCTTCTGAGCTATCCTCGTTATCAGAGACTTCTTGAATCAAAGGCTTCTTTGGCTCATCCTTCGACTTCTTCTCTTTCTTAGACTTCTTTTCGGAGACTGGTGCAAGAGCAGCTGGTTCATCACCAGCAAGTCCATCAGCATCAGCGTTGTATCTAGGATTCGTTAGTCACTGAGAAGGATATGTATAACTCAAGATATAGTTGATAAACGTACTTTAGGGCCTCCTTGACTTCCCATTTGCCAGGTTGTGCTGCTGCTTTGCCATTTGGACCAATTGCAACACCTCTTGGAAGTACAGGCTTACCCTCTAAGACTCGAAGCTGACGCTCGATCCTAGCACGCCACATTACACCACAAGCAGATCTCTCTTCCTCGTCGATGTCGTCACCCTTGCCTTCTCCCTGGGCACTCCAGTCTGAAAGCGCATCCACACGCAAACCAATTGCTGCCTTAGCCGCGAGCATACGAGCAATCTTTCCCTTGTTCTTTCCTGTAGCTTGACCGACGAGAGATGCGTGGTAGATAAGACCATATTTAGGTGTATCATGTTTTGTCTTGAGTGCTCTGAAAAGAGCCTTCTCAGCCCCGAGAATTTGAATAGTACTGGCAGGACTTTTTGCAAGATTCATGAGAGATCCGGAATGAGCAATAAGACGAGCTCCAACAAGCTCACCAACTAACTCGGTCAAGTTTGGGGCGATAGCTTGCATACGGGATGTCAGATAGCTGGATAATTGTTGACGGTATTCGGTAAATCCAACAACCTGCTCAGCCAAAAGTTGAATGTTTTCCAGATCCTCCTCTGTAATTTCAGTGCCCATACTGACTTCAGCGGCAGCCTTGATTGCAGTCTCAATCTCCTCAGGTAGGATATCATCAAGCTCGGTCTTCGATGTGTTAGTTCGCATACCGACCTTCAGGATTATACGAGCATATGCCAAGTTGTCATTAACAATACGTCCCATCTCAGGAAAGTGCCATCCGTACCACTCCTTCACGCGCATAGCATAAGTGTTCAGCTCCTTATCTAAGTCATCCAACAAGGCAATCGCTTGAACAATCATAGTATCAACCTTGTCTGGAGAGAACTTGAGCTTATGTCTCGAAAGTGAATGAGAAAGACCGAGGGACATTGTAGAGATATTGGACTCGAGGAGGCCCGGAATGAGAGAGGGTAGGTGGTCGCGGATCGCACGGTAGATTTCGTTGGTGCTCGAGTCGGAGATTGGAGTGAGAGTGATTCCTGGGAGTTTATTGATAGCCTGACCAAGCTTTGGGTCTGCGACTGCTAAGGAAGCTTTCTTCTCGTCTTTCAAAGAGTCTAGAAGCGTCGCCAGCATAGGTGAAACCTTTCCCTCGACGAGAGATGCTACTTCCTCCAAAGCTGTCGCAGCACTCTCGAACTTCTCGAACTTCTTCAGCTTCAGACTGAGTTACCGAATTAGTTTTGATAATATGGTTGGGTTCTCACAAAGCAATTGTACTCACAGGCCATTGATTCCCTCTGCCGTTTCTACCACTGCAGAAAAATCATCTTTCTTCAATATCTTTTTGTCCGAAGCTTTAAAGAGCGCATAACCCGCGCTTGTCTCGGAGAGAACAAACAAACCCATATTGACGAATAATTATAATCGCCGTTGTGGTGCCAGGTATTTTGTTGTGAAGAGATCTTGTCGTGGAGCTCAATTCAAGGTCCAAAAAAAATCTCAAAATTTCATGCTAGGGCCGTTACGCCAAGGTTTAGGCCTACACTAGACCCAATCAGCCATGAATAAGTCATGTGATTTAAGTACTCTACATTATCAGTTCTGAACAGAGGTCTATATTAAGATTTTATTGTTTAGGTAAGTATCAAAGTTACAATTCGATTATCTTTCATATTACTATTAGCGTTGTTGAAGTGAAATAAGTTGCTAAATTCACGCTTTGATCGGTCCGACATAAGTTCCGTTATTACTAGACCTGCCTCATCCATTCTTCAACACACCCTCTAGGCATCTGGTTCTAGCTCTCCACAACAGCACCAATCTCTCACAGACAATAGAATAAGATGGAGGGTCTATTTTACAATGTCAACAATGGGTGAGAAGACTCAGATTTGCCTTCTTGATATCTGCTGACCATCCAATAGCTATATTGAAGGCATCGTTAGGGGCTATCGCAATGGACTCTTAACAGGGCAGAACTATGCCAACTTGACACAATGCGAGACGATTGATGGTTGGCACTCCCATGGTATTGGTAGAATACCTCACTGACTCTCGCCAGACTTGAAGTTACAACTTGGACCTGCCTATGGCGATTTTCTCGCATCACTTCCACCAAATCCCTCTACATCAACACTCGCCGCAAAGACTACCGAGAAGCTCATCTCAGAGTTCCGATACCTACGAGCTAATGCTGTTGGATCCCTTGCAAAGTTTATGGATTACCTCACTTATGGCTATATGATCGACAATGTCGCACTTCTGATCACTGGCACCCTTCATGAAAGAGATACTAGAGAGTTGTTAGAGCGGTGTCATCCACTGGGCTGGTTCGAAACTATGCCGGTTCTCTGTGTAGCTACCAATATTGAGGAGCTCTATAATAGTGTTCTGATTGAGACGCCACTTGCACCTTTCTTCAAAGGAAGTTTGAGCCATCAGGACTTAGATGAGCTGAACATCGAAATTATTCGAAATACGTTGTATAAGAACTACCTTGAGGATTTCCATAACTTTGTGAACACCGACTCAGACATAGCTGGAACGCCTACAGCAGAGGTCATGACTGAGATGCTGGAATTTGAGGCTGACAGACGAGCCATCAATATTACCCTCAACTCCTTCGGCACAGAGCTCACCAAAGAGAAGCGCAAGAAGCTCTATCCCAATTTTGGCCGTCTCTACCCCGAAGGATCATACATGCTGTCTAGGGCGGATGATATCGAGGGAGTTAGACTAGCTGTAGATGGTGTCAATGACTACAAAAACTACTTCGATCAAACTGGTATGGGACAAGGTAATGGCGCAGGTGCTGGAAACATGAGTGGAGGTGCAGGTAGCGATGGCAAGAGTCTGGAAGATATGTTCCTTCAACGGGAAATGGAGATCTCGAAAGGAGCTTTCACACGGCAGTTTACATACTCCATTGTTTATGCATGGGTTAAGTTGCGAGAACAGGTATGCGTTTCTACTACATGATGAGCTAGAATGAAACTAACGTGGGATAGGAAACACGTAACATAACATGGATTGCTGAATGCATAGCACAGAACCAGAAGGAGCGGATTGGCAATTATATCAGTGTATTCTAGATAGATGGCGTGTTTAATAGTGTATGCAATAACCCCTCGGCTTTGAAATTGGGAATGGCGCTAGGCATAGGGGCGTAGACTTCAACGAGATTCCTTCTTTACTGAATTCGTACCTATTTGAGTATATGAGCGTTTCATGTATAAAGTGCAGGAGCAAGGCATTAGTCTGGTCTCACAGTCGTCTAGGAATATTTCTGTTAACAACCGTAGATCATACCGTATTTTGCTGCAGTCTCAATCCCACATCTGTATTCAAATCATTCTGGAATATTACACTACTACTACTCTAAGCACACATAGATTTCGATAGTCTTAGATTCCACAAAGGTTAAGTGTAACTAATCAAAAAAAGCTCTTCGAAGAGCAATACAAAGCACGAATTTGTACTAAACTCAACCTACAAAATGAAGGGAATCCCGAATAACCGTATCACCAGATAATACAATACGTGGAAACTAGCTTAGCAGCTATCTTTTCCTTTGGTAATATTAGCTTATAGTAACCTACAAACAAAAAGCCACTCACTGTGCAATAGCGGTTGATACGTTTAGGCAAGAAAACAGTGCATAAATTGAATTGAGGGACTTAAATTTAAGATGGCGTCCTTAAGATGCAAACATTTTTTGTAGCTGCTTATAAATACAAGTCTGTTATATATGTTATAACGGAATAGAATACATTGTTTCCCACAAAATAGGGACTTCAGGTAATATTACTCTAAAGTCACCCTTCAAAAATTTAGAAGTATAACATGCTTTAAAGAATGCAAGCAGTAATCTACATTTGTTTGTTATAATGCAATCGATATTTGTTATTATACAGGTTCAAAATTTCAAGGTCCTTCCCAAAATCTAAACCATGACCTGCTTTATTGCTGTTATTATGTCACCACATTTATTTAGACTGTGTGGATGTTCAATCGAAATTCCCTTAGACACAGGACCATCATAGCGTATGAAGGACCCCTTTCCCCCAAGCATTTTGATTGCGTGTATCTATGAGCCGTTTAATGAAGCAGACAGTGCAAAGAGAAGGCCGTGCTCTACGCTTAATTTTGCTTCATCATACTGCGTTAGATTAGCCTTTACATATTAGGTCCTAAAATCTATAAGTGTTTACTTTTGGAATGCGTCACCACGTTTGAGTAAATGCGAACCTGCAAGTGATTTGCAATATGTCCCAAGAGCCATACTAAATTATAGATCCGTCTGTTATACATCATCAAGACCATATCAAACATAGTTTACAAACTGATTTCACCAGTCCAGGTTCCCTCAGTTAATCCGAGTTTCTCAACCAAGTTACGCCATCTATCACCACCTCTCTCCTTTGCCCGCAGATACCTCAATAATTTTTGCCTCTTGTGAACCATGACTCTCAGATTCCTCTTGTTGATCTTGTCTTTGCCCCCACCGTCTTCTTCTATTTGATTTGCGAGCGCTCTGATCTTGACTGTTAGGATCGAAATCTGAACCTCCGAGCTTCCCGTATCTGGACCAGCTCTAGGTGTCTTTTCTGGAAGTGCAGGCTTTCCTTCTGAAAGTTCAGGGTTTTGGGGCGCGCGTGGCCTTAACGCCTGATCCGTGCTATGGCGCCCAAATGTGTCTATACACCTTCTAACATTCGCTCTAGTTTTCTCCTTCTGGCTTGCGTTTGCCAAGTTCACAATTCGCGTTACCGCTTCCTGGGCCCTCTCATGTTGCTCCTTATGCTTCTTCAATGCCTCTGCTTCCTTCACGGGATCCCTTGCAATTGGATTTGAAACTGGCTCAGCCAGCAAATGTGACTGTCTTATGGCTCGCTCTAGTTCTGCTGGTTTGAGAAAGTGGTTCAGAACTGCGTCGCTCGAAGAATTAATCGGTTTGCCTAGGCTTGCTGAGCCTCCGACATTGTCGAATGATTCTAAAAAGGGTGTTGGAATGCCGCGAACTGGATCACCTATTGCCTCCCTCCTCTCTAATCCAAGAACCTTTTTCCTTGCCTCGTTGGCCATTTTTCTCTGCTTCGCTTGTGCCAGCATATATGGGTCGAAATGTTTTCTTCTTTCGGCCGCGGTCGAGGCATTGGCAACCATTGTGATGGGAAGTGGTCCATATGAGGTAAGGGTTGGTCTGAGGCACACTGCTTATGATCAATTAGTTATGCTAGCAAAATGAGTAATAGGGAGATGGTTACAATGTGGCACGCCTAAGCGTGATGGATTGGGTATCCGAGGAGGCATTTTGGGTTTGCGTGGCCTTTCAATGCCTAGAGTTTTGAGTTTTGAGATGAGCTTGTGAGAAGTTCCTTAGACGTTAGATCTTTGCCTGCCTATACAGAGTAGCTCCCTCTTTGAATGTGTCGGGGCGGCTGACACAACATGAAATGCCATTCAACACTGAGCACTTGAGAAAGTCACCAAATTAATTGAAGCTATTATTCGGAGTTAGGCATTAAGCTCAGACACTTTCTGCACTGGTGTCTTGGCACCTACCCCACTACGATTGGATCCTTGAGCTTGCCTCGCCTAATAATTTCTTGCGCACAAGTTCAACTCAGAATCTCACGAAAACCTCATCAGCAACTCATACAACCGCAGCTATGGCTCCATCCCAACTCCCAGCCATGTTCAATCCAACGTCGCAGGACATCGAAATGATGCTGGCCGCCCAGGTCCATCTTGGTTCCCGCAATATGCAAGTAAGTTTACACGATTCCTCCATTTGAAGCATTGTCCACCTGGCGGCTGCTAACGATTAACTGAATTACAGACTCACATGGAACCATATTTATGGAAGACACGCGCTGACGGAATCAACGTTATCAATATCTCCAAGACTTGGTACGTTATGATTAGGCTCGAATTCAGAACGCAATGCTAACGGTCCAATTCTAGGGAGAAGATCGTCCTCGCTGCCCGTATCATCGCAGCCGTCGACAACCCCGCCGATATCTGTGTGATCTCTGCTCGTCCCTATGGTCAGCGTGCTGTCCTGAAGTTCGCCGCTCACACTGGTGCTTCCCCAATTGCTGGACGTTTCACCCCCGGTAACTTCACCAACTACATCACCCGCTCTTTCAAGGAACCCCGCCTCATTATCGTCACTGATCCCCGAACCGATGCTCAAGCCATCAAGGAGGCGTCATATGTCAACATTCCCGTTATTGCCCTCTGCGACACCGATTCCCCAACCGAGTTCGTCGATGTTGCTATTCCAACCAACAACAAGGGTCGTCACGCTATTGGTTTGATTTGGTGGTTGTTGGCACGTGAGGTCCTACGTCTCCGTGGTTCCATTGCCAGTCGCGAGGCTGAGTGGGATGTTATGGTCGATTTGTACTTCTACCGTGACCCCGAGGCCGAGGAGAACAAGGAGGAGGAGGCTGTTGTCAAGGAGGAGGCAGTCGCCGAACCTGGCTTCGGAGGCCAAACTGGTGGCGCTGACTGGGAGGTCTCTGGTCAAACCGCATTCGCTGGTGCCACTGCACCTGTTACCGGTGAAGCTGGTGCTGGATGGGAGGCATCCACTGAGGAATGGGGAGCTGCTGCACCAGCAGGAGCACCAGGAACTGAGTGGGGTGCTACCGATGCCAAGCCAGCTGAGCAATGGTAAATCACACCAGAAGTCTTGTTTGCTGCGTAGGGGATGTTTTGCTCGTGGAAGGGTCAACTTGCTATGGCGCTTATGAGGGAAAGATACTCTGCAGCTGATGACTAATCTGTCCAGTAGTAGAGGGAATGCCCTGTGCTATTCAAAAGGAGTGGACTTAATAGTAACTCTGCCCTTTACTCTTTTCAGACGTGCATCTAGTGAAAAAGCAAAAATTCAACTTAGGTCTGATCTCCTTTCATTTTGTGATTCGTGATTTGGCCTTGATCAGTGATGCTGGATCCAGCCGATAGATTGTGGATTAAAATTCCGTATTTAAAGACGTATTAGATGTTCTTGGACCGCACAGTACAGGTTATCATCTATAGTGATAACAGAATTCTTATCCCAGCAACTTCAGAATATCACTTACTTGCATGCGGCCAGCCTCATGTTCTTAAATGTTGCACAAACCAACAAATGGAACCATAGAAGATCCCAAAAAATGTTGGCTCGGTTTACATAGGAAAGTAGGCTAATTCTCCATAAATTTCATGAAAAGCCAACAGAGAAAGCTGTGTACTTGATTCGACTCTTTCGAGGCTTGCATAGCAGTTGTAATAATAATTGATTAGTTCAGAATCCAGTAGTCGCAGCGGGCATAAGAAAAATCGGGTATATGTAGGATATTCGTCGTCAATTTTAGTGCACCATTACCCTGACAACTCTACCCGAAAGGTAAATTTTCTCAGTCCAATAGTTATTCATGACGCTGGGCGAAACGTGCCACAAATTAGATCCATTACAAGCACTATAAACTAATATAACCAACTATTTTACTTGCTGCACACACAACAACAGATACTAGAAAAGTCTCTACAAGACCAGTCGGAGGAAGAAGTGGTATGAGATATTGCACTGAGTGGACTAGGAGTTCTAAGGACAAATCGTGGATCCGAGAACACTAGATTTTGGGTTGAAGGGACTTTTCAAGGCATAAAAAAAACCACAGCCCAAACTTCTGAGTTTGCTTAACCAAAGCTGATAAGATATCACATTTTTAACTTTCCAGATACCGCATAAGCTTCGGATTATTTTATGGGGCCTTCACCCCTTTTTTAAGCGAGATCTCTGTCCTGGATCCAAAAAAGAGAGCTGAAAGCACTTGACCAGCTTTCTCTCGATCTTGGAAATATCCTGCAGATAACTGTCAACACCACAATTTCCCTAAAGATATTAAAAAGTCGCTCATTACATAGAATCTCTGAACTTTTACTGGATTTGACCTGTGATAACCACCACTTATGGCTCCGATAACCAACCACGGACGGCTCTCAGTAGAGCAATATAATACTAAACAAAACACACGGTTTCAAACCATGTTTAGTTTATTGTTGCTTGGAATCTTTTTTCTAATCATAATGAAGGTGCCAAATATGAAAGAAAAAGAAAAAGAAAAAGAAAAAAGCCAAACCTGTAACCCTCCTCCCCGGTAGGGGAGGGTTCTAGGAATCCCCGGTCGTCGAAAGGCTTTTCTCCGCCAGCCGATAGTATAACCACAATTCTAATACTCTTTCGAAAATGTCCTCATATTTGGCAGTTATCCGGTGACCATTCGACAAGCTATCCTCCATAGTACCTACTGTGACGATCGTGCCAACCGCCGAACTTTGGTCACCCAGTTCAAGCTCTAAAGTAAAGAGAGCAACAAGAACACCAAAGAGTGTGTTTACACTTTTGTATAAGCCGCTTGGGGGGGTTAATATATATGCACTTATGAGTTTTAAGGGCAAATTTATATATTGTGCAAACTGGCTGAGGAAGTATGCAACGTGATAAAATCATACAAAGTGCATCCGATACGCGTTTTTGGTCTTCTGATTTTTTAGCAATATAGATATAAGAAATAAAACAGCCATGAACGGCCCTGCAAAGTTATCACCTTCCTTCAGTAATCGCTTCTTGCTTTTAAGATTAATGGACGGTTACATGTTTCAGTGTCTACAATACTTTCTTAATATTGTACGGCGTATAAGTAGGCTTTATCGGCATATCAGCTTTTCATTTTACAAATTAAATTAGATAAAAGGGAATAGCAGTTAAAATTCCCACTCTATTTCAACATCTCACATTCAGATAATCACATTAGCAAATCTAACCAACTTTCTTCTGTTGCTATAGGCATATCCGCACTAGTTCATGCAACACCTCTGATGTTACTTGGAGAAGTAAAAAGGCAACCGTAAGCTATATGACCCATGAGTTGCTTTTTTATAAAAAAAAAGAAAATACATCAGCGTTGTATTTACTTGGCCACTTTGCCTTCAGAAGAATAAGACACTCTTCACCATAATAGAAAGAACCATAGGCATGATCCTTCATGAGCTCTAGCTTCTGAGCGTGTTCTACAGATGAAACTGCGGGTCATGAGGTACGAGATATTCAAGCTTAAATTGAAAGAGACGAAGACGACTACATAAAAAAGAAATGCGTGTACGCGTTGCGTAGTATATACAAAGAAAGGAAACATTCGGGTCCCGAACCTTTTCGAGATCTTGAAAAATTTGACACATTCAAAGAATCTTGAAAGAAGTTTATTGGCCATGACATCATGCAGAACACATATGAGCATGCATCCAGTTTGGTACAGGCTCGACAGGGTGGTGTTTGGGATTTGACATAAACAAGTCTGGCAAACCCTTCACAAACTTCAACCAAATAAGAAGGGAAAACGTGAATTGTATGTAGAAGAAGAATGTTGAAATATTGGAAGTTACCAAGAACATATACCGTCACCTAAGGATTGGTTGATTGTCCTATCTCTAAGTCAAAGCTCCTAAGGCGTCAAGCGAAATACCATTCTTGGTATCGAGATCAATGCTGACCTCCAACATTTCTTGGCATCAATCAAGGAAACACTTCCAGTAAGACACCAGGTCTGCAGGCACATCCATTAAGATCCTCTATGTCAAGACTTCTTAAGTATTGAACTCACGTGCCTCGCCCGCTCAAATCTCAAGACAGGGGGATTCAGCTTATGTCATTGGTTCTACAGTCCGCCGCCACTGCTTAAAGCTCACCTTCAGATCTCATAAGCACGGGGTCGTCATCTAGAGAAGCCACTCAAGAGTCACAGGTACCGATTGTTGGGATGCGTTTGATGCATGACCCTCTTTATGTCTCAGAAACGAACCAAATATCACCATCACGGGATCCTCTAAGACTGACAAGGAATGGGAAATCAAGCTTCCCCCCTCCACTCACAGTACTCACAAGCACCTTCAGACCCATTTCTTACTCTGTAAAAGTGGTGAAAAGGGCTGGATTACTAAATACACA
>Ga0247812_10001239_pt1 | contig 14521 bp, 13 predicted proteins | sample UWRJL149409B1_FD_178011 | JGI IMG/M metagenome (GOLD analysis project Ga0247812, IMG submission 178011) | Plant litter microbial communities from Arlington Agricultural Research Station in Wisconsin, United States - UWRJ-L149-409B-1 | ecosystem: Environmental > Terrestrial > Plant litter >...
ATTAGCCTTTGTGCGGTCAGGAGATCGCAGTGAAATTTCTAGGAGGTGTATAGCCCGGCAATGGTTTAAAGGTTCGCCTCGTGTCGCGGCATCGGGAACAACAATCCGATGAGCGGAAGTAGGATCATCCCCGTGCCGGAAGCCAGTAGCGTCGCGCTAACGCCATGGCCCTGCGCGAAATGGCCCGATAGCCAGCTCCCGAGCGCGATGCCGCCAAAGGTGAGGCTGCTGACCATCGCGGTGATGCGTCCGACCAGAGGACGCGGCGACCAGAGCTGCCCCGCGACGGCGAAGCCGGAAAGTGCCTGGACCCACCCCGCACCACTCACGACGAGGAGCAGCAGCATCGGGACCAGCCCAGGCTGGAGTGCAACGCCGATGCTGCCCAGGCCATAGAGGATGCCGGCGGTACGGAGTATTGTTTCACTGGAAAAACGGGCGCGAAACCAGGTGCTGGTCGCCGCGCCAAGCACCGCGCCCAGGCCGAGCGCGCCCAGCAGGAGGCCGAAGGTGACCGAACCTTGGCCGAGCAGATCGCTCGCAACCAGCGGCATAAGCGCCCAGGCGGCGCTCCCCGTCGCCGTGAAGGTGACCGCGCGCACGAGGATCGTGCGCACCGGCGGCGCCCCCGCCGCGAAGCGGAATCCTTCGCCTATCATGGCGAGCAACGCGCGACTTTTTTGTGCAGGGCGCGGTTTGGGTCGCCAGCGCCACAGGACGACAATGACCGCGCAATAGCTAACGGCATTGAGCGCGAATGCCGACTTGGCCCCGCCGATCGCGACGACAGCACCGCCCAGGGCGGGCCCGACGCTGCGCGCGACGTTAAAGGCGAGGATGTTGAGCGCCACCGCCGCCGCGAGCTCGGTGCGCGGCACGATCCCACCCACCGATGCGGCAAGCGCAGGCCCAAAACAGGCGACGCCGCAGGCCAGCAGCGCGGTGAGGCCCAACAGCAGCGATGGCGATGTAACTCCGGCGAACGCGAATCCCGCCAGAAGCATCGACAGCAGCATCATCGCGCCCTGCGCCGCAAGCATGATGGTGCGCCGGTCGAACATGTCCGCCCAGGCGCCAGCTGGCAAAGCGAGCAGCATGATCGGCAGATTGGTCGCGCTCTGGACCAGCGCTACGACATCGGCCGGCTGCCCGGCGGCGGTAAGCTGCCGATCGAGCAGGTCTTCGCCAAGCTCAAGCACCTGATGCGCAAGGCCGCAGCTACGACACCCTGGTGGGCGACATGGGATCGAGTCTCTCTGGCGGGCAAAAACAGCGCGTCCTGCTCGCCCGCGCGCTCTACCGCGGTCCGGCGGTGCTGGTGGTAGACGAGGGAACCTCGCACCTCAACACCCCGCACGAGCGCGCGGTGAATGCAACGATAGCGGCCATGGGGGTGACTCGCGTGGTGATCGCGCATCGCCGTGAAACGGTCGAGGCAGCGCGCACGGTCTACCGGATCGAGGACGGGAAGCTGGTGACGCTGGTGGGCGCGTATGATTGATACGGCGTCTGTCAGGCTGGGTGATGGGTAGACGCCCCCGGCAGTATTACCTTGAAGGCCGATAGGCGCCGAGATCGATCGGGCGCTTGGGGTCGGCGCGTCGCACCGTCCGGCCATCGGAAATCAGCGCCTCCGCATCCGGAGCCCGACTGTCGTTCAGCCTCCAGCTTTCGAGGATCTCGCTGCGCCAGATAAAGGCGCGATGCGCCGGATCGAAGCGAAAGGTCACGAAATCGGTCCAATGCTGGCCGCAAGCCACGCCATTCTCGATGGTGAACGATCGGCCAGAGACGGCGATGCCGCCCTCGTCCTTCTCGAATGGATCGCATTGCCCGCCGTCATCGCGGCGCAGGACGACGTGGTCGTTGCGGTCGATCAGCTGAGCACCCGCAGGCGTCACGCGATAGACCAGGACCGGCCGGGGCGGCGCAGCACCGGGCGGCGGGTTCGCCGCATCCTCCGCGCGCCGCACCGCGACGACGATGCAGAGCAGGTGTGGCGGATCGAAGCTGCGACTGCAGGCGCTGGCGCGCACGACATGACCGGCGGGGAGAGCGGCGAACACGCTGGCAGGCACTTCGCCAGCAGCCGCTTGCGCCCCGCCTGAGAGCAACAGGATCGCCGGCGATCCGGCAAGCCGAAGCCAGTGACCCGCAGACCTTTTCCTGATCCGATTGCTACGCACCGCAGTTCTCCGATCATCCCGGATATTAAACCCAATATCGGCGCGCGGGTTGCACACCCTCGAAAACATCGGAGGACGGTCACCGCGGCTGTTTGTATCCAGAGGCGACGGCCGGGAGCACATCCGAGGCAAAGGCGGTGCCCGCGTCTCGCGCTTCGGGCTTGACGGCCCGGCGCCGCCAAGGCGATCGCGGCGGCGGTCGCCCTGGCCGGGCAGGCCACGACAGATGTGACCGCCACCCCGATCAAAGCCATCCGCCCGAGCCAGCGACGCTTCCCTTGGACGACAGGGCCTTTGCCGACCGGCGCGGCCAGTGCGATCACCGGCCCGGCAAGGATGTCGCCACCGGCGAGGCATTGGACGCTATCGAGCGCGCGTGCCGCGGCACCGACTCCGAAGATCGATAACATGTGAACCGCGACCGCCCTAAAGCGTTGGCGAGGCGTGAAAAGGCTTTTGCGGGACGAAGATCACGATGACCGAAGACACGGGTACTGAGGACACGGACACGGCAGCCGCCGTCGAGAGCATGAAGGCGCATGTCTGGAACCTGCTGGAGCAGGAGGGCTATCGCGGGATCGCGGCGGATGAGGATGGCGACATCCGCTACAAAGCGGAGGGGCTTTCGCTCGTCATGATCTTCAACGAGAGCGATCCCGGCTATGTCCGCCTGGCCCTCCCCAGCTTCTGGCCGATCGACGACGAGGCGGAGCGCGCCCAGGCCTATCGCATCGGCAACGCGATCACGCGCGACAACAAATGCGTTTCGATCTTTATCACGCCCAACGACAATGTCTGGGCGTCGGTGGAATGGCTGACGACGGGACCAGAGGCGATCGACGGGCCGATGCTCGTGCGCCTCAGCGAGATGCTGCTGGCCGCGGCGGGCGAGTTCCGGCGCGAAATGCAGGCGAAGGGATGAGCGAAGGTATCATCGTCGGCATCGATCTGGGCACCACCAACAGCCTGATCGGAACCTGGAAGGACGGCGCGACCCATTTGGTGCCCAATGCGCTCGGATCGATGCTGACGCCGAGTTGCGTGAGCATCGACGAGGATGGCAGCGTGCTGGTCGGCGCGGCGGCGCTCGACCGGTTGCGGACTCACCCGAACCGCACCGCATCGGTGTTCAAGCGGACGATGGGATCGACCCGAACCTATCGGCTGGGCGATCGCGATTTCCTGCCCGAAGAACTGTCATCCTTCGTGCTGCGCGCGCTCAAGGACGACGCCGTCGCCCATCTCGATTGCCCGATCGCCGGCGCGATCATCACCGTGCCGGCCTATTTCTCCGATCCGCAGCGCAAGGCCACCCGCCGCGCGGCGCAGCTTGCCGGCCTGGGCACGGTGCGCCTGCTCAACGAGCCGACCGCCGCCGCCATGGCCTATGGCCTGCAGAGCGAGGCCGAGGGCAGCTTTCTGATCTTCGATCTGGGCGGGGGGACCTTCGATGTCTCGGTCCTCGAATTGTTCGATGGCGTGATGGAAGTCCGCGCGAGCGCCGGCGACAATTTCCTCGGCGGCGAGGATTTCCGTCAGTTGCTGACGGACGCTTTTCTGCGCGAGGCCAAGGTGCCACCAAAGGCGCTGGCCAATCCCGCCGTCGCGCGCCGGATCGAGGCGAGTGTCGAACTGGCCAAGCGCGCGCTCTCCATCGACCCCAGCGTCGATATCGCGCTCGATTGGGATGGCAAACGCTATGAGGCACAATTTTCGGCCGACCAGTTCGAGGCGATGAGCGAGCCGTTGCTGGAACGGTTGCGCCGCCCGATTCGCATCGCGCTGGGCGATGCCCGGATCTCGCGCGACGGCCTGGATGCGGTGGTGCTCGCCGGTGGCGCCACGCGGATGCCGATGGTGCGGCGCGAAGCGACCAAGCTGTTTGGGCGCTTCCCGGTCATCGACATCGATCCGGACGAGGTGATCGCCCGCGGCGCTGCGGTGCAGGCCGGTTTGCTCATGCGCGATGCCGCTTTGTCCGATCGGGTCATGACCGATGTCGCGCCCTATTCGCTGGGCACCACGGTCCGCAAGCAACTCGACGACGGGCAATATATCGAGGGCTGGTTCGATCCGATCATCCCGCGCAATACGGTGGTCCCGGCCAGCCGCGAAAAGCGCTATGTCCCGGTCTCTTCCACCAGCAAGGCCATGGTGATCGAGGTCTTTCAGGGCGAGGCGCGCATGGTCCGCGACAATATCGCGCTCGGCCAGCTCTCCATCCCGCTGCCCGCGGGGAAGGAGGACGAACGATCCGTGGACGTCCGCTTCACCTATGATGTCGATGGCCTGCTCGAGATCGAGGCGAAGCGCGTCGGCAGCGACGAGGTGCATCGTCTCGTTCTCCAGGAGCTCGAGAGCGACATGTCGGACGCGGAGATCGCGGTGAGGCTGCAGGCCCTGGCGGCGATCAAGCTCCACCCGCGTGAGACGATCGAGAACCGCACGCTGCTGGCGCGCGGCGAGCGCATGGTGGAGGAATCGCAGGGCGAGGCGCGAGATGCGATCGCCATGGCGGTGAGCCTGTTCGAAAAGGTGCTGGAACGCCAGGAACCGTCCGAGATCGACGAAGCGCGGGCGCGATTGGTCGGCTCGCTGGACTGGTATGAAGGGGGCCTCTTCGCCGATGAATAGCGCCGCCCGGGGGTCCGGCGACTGTTTCGCGACGCTGGGCATCGGTCCCACGGGCGACGTCCGGGCGATCAAGCGCGCCTATGCCGGCATCCTCAAGACGATCGATCTCGCCGCCGATCCGGACCGTTTCGCCCGGCTGCGTGCCGATTACGAACTGGCGCTGGAACGGGCGCCGCGGCTTGCGGGGACACCTCCGCCTCCCGCAGTGTCGATCGCTCCGGACGCCAACTCCGCCCCTCTCCCCGCAGCGCGACCGGCGCAAACGTCGGCACCAGAGGGCGATGGGAACGCGCCTTCCGATCCCGCCCCTGTCGCGCCCCGCTGGCATCTGGGCGACACGCACCCGCGCGATCGGCTCAGGAACCCGCCCAAGCCGCTTGCCGACATCGACAACAGCGCGGGAAGTCGACCATCGCTTCCGGCCGCGGGGATGCCGCCGTTGCTTTCGCCGCCTCGCGGAAGTGCCCGCCACGCGCCCCGCTTCAGCCAGGACGACGATGGCGAGAGCGACGCCATTGCGGCGCTGCTGAACGATTTCACCCCCGACCGCGCCCGTCTGTTGGATGCCGGCTTGCTTCGCTACGGCTGGGATAGGGTCGGCACCGATCTCCGCGGGTTCGGTCGCCATGAAAGCTGGCTGACGCGGCTGCTCGAGGAACGCGCCCGCTGGCAGGCGATCGCGCCGCGGCAGCGCAGGAAGCCCGAGGCGCTGCTCGCCCGTGTCGCTGCAGCCCCGCCGGAGAATAGGGTTGGCGATCTCTATCGCTGGCGCCTGCTGACGGAAACGCTGGAATCCTTCCCCTTATGGACGTCCTTTGTGGCGGGATCTTTCCGGCTTGATGAATGGCGCGAAATGGCGACGCGGGCCGCACTGTGGAAACGGATCGCGGTACGAAGCCGCCAGCGTCCGCTGCTGCCTCTGCTTCTGATGTGGATCTTGATGACCTTCCTGTCGGTGTCGCTCAGCAACACGCTGAGCACCGAGGCCATGGTGCCGTTGATGGTGTTCTTCGGCGCGGTCCAGCTTGTGCTGATGATGCTGATGGCCGCCGCATTCGCCGGTGCCGTTCTGCGGCGGATCAGGCCCAAGCCCAGCTAAGGCGCGCATGCCTGCAAGCTGTGCGTGGCGAACCATCATGACGGCTGCTGCCGCGGGAGGCATTGGCGCGCCCTTGAATTCGAGCGTCAATTGCGCCCGCCACGCGTATGTGCCACCGCTGATCCAGAAGCGCTCGTAATTGATTATCGACCTTTTTCGTGCTCAAAGCTCGATTCCTGCGCCGGTCAGCATGTGGTGGATGCGTCCGTCACTTCCGGAGGCGAAGGCCGAAGCAGGGCTGCTGTCAAGATTTAGATCATCGTGCCGCTGATTTGCTCCATATCCAGCATTAGCGATGTAATTGGAACATTCGTTGGTCTGGTAGAGGCAGTATATGTCTTGGAGGGCATCGAAGGTGTAGGCTGCGACCGTGAGAGATGAGCCTTTGGCTTGGCGAAAGCCATCTCGATAGGGTTCAGGTCGGCGAATATTGGGCCAGGAAGCGCATCACTGCGCCCCGTATGCAGATAGCGGCTTGAGCATTGGCGCTTTCGTCAACGACAGATTGTCGAGGATCACCAATCGCTCCGCATATGTTGCCAAAAACCGCAAGCAGACACGATGCAAGGAGGCCTGCGGATCAATGCTCGCCGCCGCGCAGCAATCGGCGACGAAAACGTGATCCGCGTCATGGCGATCGAGGATAGCGGGATAATCTTGGTCGACGCGGCTTGAGAGGTACCGGCAGGAACTCGGCCAGGACTGCATCCAGATACGAGCTCAAATGATTATGCTGCCGGATCGTACGAAGGTGCGAGCTTTTGCCAAAAGTCTCCCGGATGTCTGGCTGCAATAGACGAAATAAACCGGCGCCGACGCGCTCTTCCTCTTCCGAGGCGCACAGCGCCCGCCAAACTGACCGGTTGGGAGGGGCTGAGCCGCGCTGGCCAATCTCGCGACCATTAGCCGCGTGTTCGGCCATGACACATCGTCGCGCCTGTTCAACGACATGTCCCTCGCCCATGCCGACGGACTGGTGCAGGGGCCGCTGCTGGCCGTGGCCAATGGCTGCGCGCTGATCCGGTCGGGCGGGTTCCAGCTGAGTGGGATGGAGGCCTGGCTGGGCCGCGTGCGATCGACGCGCGCCACCCATGTCATCACCGTGCCGACGATCTGGGCGATGATCGACGCCTATGCCCGGCATGACGATTATTTCGATGCGCCCGAATGTCGCGCCTTGCTGTCCGTCGCCGCCAGGCTGCCGGACGCGCTGTGGCGCACGCTGGAGAACCGCTTCCAGCGGCCCGTGTTCAACCAATATGGGCTGACCGAGACCGTCACGAGCGCACTCTATGCGGGCCCGCGTCCGGAGATGGGCGCCTTCGCAACAGCGGGCCGGCCGATCGATTGCCAGGCACGGATCGATCCAGCGGCGGCGGACGAGGGCGAATTGCAGCTGCGCGGCGACAATGTCTTTGCCGGCTATTGGAACGACGCAGAGCGGAGCGCGGCGAGCTTCACGGACGGCTGGTTCAAGACCGGCGACATGGCCCGGCGGCAGGAGGATGGCAGCTATCTGGTCCTCGGTCGGCTGAAATCCGCGATCATGAGCGGCGGCCTGCTGATCCGGCCGGACGAGATTGACGAGGCGATGCTGCTGCATCCGTTGGTGGCGGAGAGCGCCACCAACGGGAGGGCGGATGCGATGTTCGGCGAGGTGCCGATGACGGCGATCGTCCGCCGCGGCGCGGTAGATGAAAATGCGCTGACGGCGCATGCGCGCGCGCATCTCGAGCCGCACAAGATCCCCCGCCGCTTCCTGATCGTCGATGCGATCCCGCGCGGCGATGCGGGCAAGGCCAATCTCGCCGCTGTGCGGATCATGATCGCGGCCGCGCTGGCGCGGCCCGCGGTGCCGGCGTCTGCCGGGGGCGATATCCAGGAGGCGGTCCTGGCCGCTGCGGCGGGGGTTTTTCGCGTCGATGCCGCATCGCTCTCGCGGCGCAGGGGGCAGGACGACGTCGCCGGCTGGGACAGTTTCTCGCAGCTCACCCTGCTGCTGGCGGTCGAGGAAGCGCTGGATGTGCGCATCCCGGCATCGCGCGTCGCCGCGATCGAGACGCTGGGCGATATCGTCCGCACGGTCGAGGGCCTGCGCCGGTGACCGTTCGTTCGCTGATCTTCGTCTGGGCGGGCGCGCTTCTGGCGGTCATCGGCCTGTCGCTCGGCCTGGTCACCTTATACCCGCTGCCCGCCCCGGACTCCTTTCCCCCGATCGCCGTCATCGGATCGTCGCGGATGAATTTCGCAGTGACCGAAAGGGGCGGCGGCAGCGACAGCCTGCTCGGCGACGGCAGAGCGCATCTGCGGATGGCCCAGCCGCGGATTTCCGAACATGCCACGCTGCTGTTGATCGAGGAAGCGCTGGATCGCGGCGCGCCGCTGATCTTCGTCGAGGTCAACGGCCTGCTCTTCGACTTCGCCGACATTGCGCATCAAAGGCGCTGCGACGACTGGACCTATCCGGCGCGGCTGTTCCTCGCCGAACGCCAGGCGCAGGTGACCCGGGCGGTGCGGCGCTGGCGCGGCCTCCACGATGACCGCTTCTACATCGGCGACCCCCGCGGCTTGCACAAGCGGCAGACGCTCGATCCGCTTCTGCAGCAACTCGCTCCGGTCTTCGTGTGGCCGCCATGCGAACAGGCGCGCCTGGATAGCCTGGTCCGGCGCGCCAGGGCGCAGGGCAGCCGCATCGTCCTTCTCCTTCCCCCACGCTCGCCCGGAGGCGACGCCGTGCTGGGACGCGCCTTCGTGACCACGCTCGTGGATCACGCGAAGCGGCTTGCCGCGCACACGGGGCTGGAGATCCTGTTCTTCGAGAGCGGATGGCGGGATTCTGAATTCGTCGACGACGCGCATGTGAATGCCGCCGGCCGCCGCCATTTCCTGGCCGAGATGCGGCGCTGGTGGAAGCGCGCCAAATGATCGAGATCCAGATCCTGCTGCTTCTGCTCGCGCTCGCGGCCGTCGCGATCAGCTGGTGCTGCCCGGCTTCGGTGGCGCTGGACGCGGTCGCCTTGTGGACCGCGGCCGTGCTGGTCGCGCTGGCCCCGGCTTCGGCGCCCTGGCTGCTGGCGGCGACCGTGGGCACGCCTTTGGTCCTGCGCCTGGGCGAGCGGGCCAATCGGCGCGGGCTGGCCGCCGCCGCCTGGTCGCTGGTCCTGCTCTCCGCCTTCGTCGCCGCTCGCCTGACCCCGGGCGTGGCGTGGATCGGCGGGGCCTTTTTCACCCTCAGGCTGCTCCATGTCGTCGGCGACTGGTGGATGGGCCGGCTGGCGATCCCCACGATCCGCCGCCATCTGCGCTACCAATTGTTCCTGCCCGTGATGTTCGCCGGGCCGATCCACCGTTTCGAGACATTCGACCGGCAGGCGGAGCGCCGCCGCTGGGATGCGCCGCTCTTCCTCGCGGGCATTGAGCGCGCGCTGGTCGGCGCCTTTTCGGCCTTCGTGGCGGGAGGCTGGTTCATCAATCGCATCGCCAATGTCGCCGATGCGCGCACGAAGGGCTGGGATCCTTTCCTCCATGATTGGTCGCATGCCGCGATCGAATGGATCTCGCTCTATTTCGTCTTCGCCGGCTTCACCGCGATCGCGCTGGGCTTCAGCCTGATGATCGGATTGCGGCTGGAGGAGAATTTCGACCGCCCCTGGGCGGCGCGCAATCTCATCGAATTCTGGACCCGCTGGCACATGAGCCTGACGCGCTGGTGCCGCGACTATGTCTTCCGCCCGGTCACGGCGGTCACCCGCAGCGCGCTGGCGGGGTTGGCGATGGGCATGCTGGCGATGGGCCTGTGGCACGAATTCTCGATCTATTATCTCTTCTGGTCCTTCTGGCAGGCGCTGGGCGTGGTGCTTACCCGGCTGGCGCTGCGCCGGATCGCCTTCGCGCGGGTGCCGCTGGCGATCCGCATGGTCGCGGGGCCGCTGTCCGTCCTGGCCTGGCTGTCGGTCGCCCGCCCGCTCTTTTCCCTGATCTCGAGGATGTTCGCATGACGCCCCTGTCCAAGAGCCTTGCCCGGCTGCTGCCGGCCCCGCTGGTCGCGCCCGCGCTCGCCGCGCTCTATGCCGCGATGATGATGGCCATCTTGATCGTCGGGAATTCGGGCAGCACCGAGATTGCCTATATCGATGTGAGAAACCAATGAGCGGCGCGGCGCTGAACGTCCTGATCCTGGGCGCTTCCTATGGCCTGCTTCCCGGTGTAAAATTGTCGCTGGCGGGGCACCGGGTGACCATGGTGGGGCGCGCCGAGGAAATCGAGGCGATGGCGCAAGGCCCGCTTATCGTGCGGATCGCCGGGCGGCGCGGAGGGGAAGACTTCGTGCTGAGCGTGCCGGTTGCCGAGGAGCCGTCTCCCCGGCGGATCGCGCTCCGGACTCCCGGCACGGTGGATGCCACCGGTTTCGATCTCGTCATCCTGGCGATGCAGGAACCGCAATATGGCGCGCCGGCAGTCGCGGCCCTGATGGCGGCCATCGCGGCCGCCCGGTTGCCCTGTCTTTCGATCATGAACCTCGCGCCGCCGCCCTTTCTGGCGCGGCTGTCGATTATGGACTCCCTGGACGGCGTCTATCACAGCCGCGCGGTCTGGGACGGCTTCGATCCGCAGAAAATCACGCTGGCAAGCCCTGACCCACAGGCGATACGGCCCGATCCGGCGTCGCCCGGCCAACTCCAGGTCACCTTGCCGTCCAATTTCAAGGCGGCCCCTTTCGCGCTTGCCGAGGATCAGGCGCTGTTGCGGCGCCTCGCGGCGGACATGTCGCATCTGGAAGTGGATGTGGACGGCCACGCCGTGCGCCCGCCCGTCGCGCTGATCGCCAGCACGTCTCTTTTCGTTCCGCTGGCCAAATGGCCGATGTTGCTTGCCGGCAATTGCCGCTGCGTGATGCCGCATGGAATCCGGACCATCGCGGAGGCGGTTCATGCGGATCTCGACGCGAGCGCCGCAATCTATTCCCAAGTCCAGCGACTGGCCGTCACGTTGGGCGCCGGGGAACAGGATCTCGTTCGCTTCTCCTCCTATGCCAAAGCGGCAGCCAGGCTGACACGGCCTTCTTCGCTCGCGCGCGGCCTCGAAGCCGGAAGCGTGCAGGTCGAGCGGATCGACCTCCTGGTCCGAGGCCTGATGATGGCACAGGGGATGGAAATTGACGTGATCGATCAGGTGGTGGGCGTCGTCGACATGCGCATTGCGCGGAATCGGAATTTCCCGCCAAGCCCAATGGCCTCCCGCGTTGGCATATGACGGTGCTTTTGTCGCTTTGTGTGCCTGGCAGCCTTCAAGGAACGAGTGGCGACAGCAACATCAGACCACTCGCGCCTTGCAGGCCCGATTTCGCCAAATGCATCAAGCACTACTTTGGGGTATCGGCGGGGTGTCGGACTTGCAAAAAAAGGGGTATGGGCGGCGCGCTCGGGAATCGGCTCCCGTCACCGGTCAGCTTTCGGGCGCTACGCCTTGCCGCATAAGGTCCTCGATCAACTTCGCTTGATCGAGGCAAAGCACACGGCGTTCACCAATCGCCTGGCGTCCATTGACACGTTCGAGCCGCTGGCGCGAGAAGGGTACGCCAAGCGCTTGCCCCGCTGAAGTCGGTCCATGCGGCGGATGTGATCGCGAACCTTGAGCGCGATGTCTTTGGCGATCTGGGCACGCTGCCCGTCACCGCCATCGGCGCCGCCGAGATACTGGCGACGCTCAAAGGTCGAGGACCGCGAGGCGATCGAGACGGCGCACCGGCGCGCCAGCGTATCTCGGCGATCTTCACCTATGCCATCGGCGCGGGACGGGTGCTGACCGCCAAGCCGCCGGCGCGCCGCTGGCCGGCCGTCACGATGATCAAAAAAGTGTGCGAGGTGCTAAGATCGTCGATGCGGCGGAAGCGACGCCGGTGGTTAAACCTGCCTCGCGGCTCTTGGTCCTTGTGTACTGAACGGGAGGGCGCGCTGCTCGGCCCCGATCATGCGCGATTTACACCATTGGTATATCTCGCCGAGGTCGGCGATGCACAATAGGCGCAGCAGACACATCGCAGCGTCAGAGCCAGGGCGACTAGCGGCAAGAGCCAGTTGTGGACCTTCACGGGCAGCGGAGTGCTTCCGAACCGGCCACTCATTCAGATTCCAATCCCTGTGTTTGAAGCCCCCTGCCGATCGCTCACACCCCCGAGCCGCTTGCGATTAACGCTCGCCGCAATCGGCATGGCTTGTGAGGCATGATCGTAAATGGATCAGCGAAATACCGTCACCAGTTGTTCGATATCCTCGCCCTGGAAGCCGATCGCCTCTGCCTGCGCGACGCCCGGGAGAGTAGCGACGTCATAAAGCTCGTCGATCCCATATTCGAAGCGCAGCCACTCGACCGATGTGCCGCTGTCAATATCGACAATCAGGAGGCCACAGCGCGGGCGGGTGTCCTTAGCGGCGAGCCGTTCGTCCAGTTCGAGCCCCTCGAAGGTCTGATTGTGGCGCGGCCGCGAGAGGCCGATCACCGCGTGTCGACCGATGAACGCCAGCCCGCGGGCATAGCCGGGGCAGAAGGCAATGGGCATGAATGCCCCGGTGTCGCGATCGATGGTGCCGAATTCACCGCACCCCGAGTTGAGCACCCATAGTCTGCCGTCGTAGAGCCGCGGCGAATGGGGCATCGACAGGCCCGCCGCGACGATTTCGCCCGACGCCACATCGATCACCACCCCGCCGTCGCGGCGCCGCTCGCGCCAGCCATCGGCCGCATCGGAGCGGCTCACGGCGCTGGCGAAGGCCGGATGGGGCCCCTCCATCGCCAGTCCGTTCAAATGGCAGCGGTCCTCGCCGACGAGGTGCGAGATAAACGGCGGGCGCCACAGCGGGCGGAAACTCGCGGTGTCGCTGACCGTGGCGAGGCAATTGAACGCCGTGGCGACGAAGATCGGGCCCGTGCGGCCTTCGCCGACATCGCCCAAGCCGATGTCGTGCACATCGAGCGCACCGGTGACCCGCCCTTCGCGGGGCACGAACCTGCGCGCCGCGCCGCGGCTGGTGGTGGCGCCTTCGGCCAGGTCGTTGCGAAAGCGCCAGAGCATCGATTTGCTGCTGGTCCACAGATCGGTGCCGTCGGTCCACAGTCCCTGGCAATGGTCGATGCGCCGTTCGTGCGCGCGCAACCCGCCGTCGGGTCTGCGGCCGATCATAAACAGGCGCCCGGCCTGATAGGTGGTCAGCGCCACGCTGGCGCGCACGCGTGCGAGCCAGTCCGCGAAACCCGGCGATGCGATGATCATGCGGTCCGCCGGTGGGTTCGAGCGTTCGATATGGGTGGCCATCGCTGCGGAATGCCTTCCTAAATTTTCTCTGGTCAAGGGATATGACGATTGCGGCGCTGGCGCCCGCGGCTAACTGGCCCCGTGGGTACGCGCGAGGATCTTTTTCCAATTCTCGAACACGCCATGGACATCGCGCGCGGAAATCGCCGCGCTGCGCGCGCTGACGGGTGTGTAGCCGAAATGCCTTCGAAACGCGGTGCTGAAATGCGCCGGGCTGCTGAAACAATAGAGGTCGGCGAACTCGGCAATGCTGGCTTTCTCGGACTCGGCCGAAATTCGCGCATGCGCCGCCTCCAGCCGCCGCCGCCGGATATAGGCACCGATTCCGCCCGCCGCCTGGAATGCGCGATACAAGGTTGCACGACTGACCGCAGCATCGCGACAGATGGCATCGACCGACAATTCCGGATCGGTCAGCCGGCGCTCGATATGGGCGAGCACTCTGCTCTGGACCCCGTGGCCCTGCCTTGAAAATGGTTTGTCGTCGTCCTGGGGCAGGGCGCCGAGCGCGGCCGAAAGCAGGCTGGTCGTGGCCCGCTCTATTGCGGGCACATCGCCCAGCGCCGCCTCCGGCAAGTGACGCGCCAGCGCGAACATGTGCTCCGCAAGCAAGCGACCGCTGGCGCCAGTCATGATGCGCCCGTGAAGCGGCGGCGCTTCTGGCGCAAGCTGATCGACGAGCGTGCGCGGTGCCATGAGGATCAGATTTTCCTGGTCGGCGCCCTCGTTGATCCAGCTTTGCGCAAAATCCATGATGCAGATCTGACCGCTGGAGACCTGGAGAAAATTCCCGTCGGTTTGCGATGTCCAGCTGCCGCGGTTGAGCAGGATGAACGAATAATTGTCGCGGCCATCGGCGCGGATATGCGACAGGGTGCGTTCGACGCGTACCGCAGTCAGGCGGGTGGTCGTGAAGAGAAGGTCGCCAAGTTGCCATGCGCGGGCGTCCACGTCGAAAGGCCGGTCGCTCGCCGGCTCGACAGAATAGCCCGAGGCGATAAGCCTGAATGCGGCCAGACGCTGTTCCGGCGCCAGCGCAGCGCCGTCGAGATGCAGCATCGGCAGTTTCATTGTTGATGTCCGCGCTGCAGATCATCTCGCTTCATCGGACGCTCCGCCGCTGATGTTCCTTCACTAACAATTGCAGGAACTTAGTGCGTCGGGTGCCGGCCGGCAATCGCCCCATCCAACCGCATGTCTTGAAGTTGACGCAAAAGCGCGTTCCGCCGGATATTATGAGACAGAGTTGAAAGCCGATCCGCTAATTTGAGACACCGGCGTAACCTCCGA
>Ga0247812_10001240_pt1 | contig 14516 bp, 10 predicted proteins | sample UWRJL149409B1_FD_178011 | JGI IMG/M metagenome (GOLD analysis project Ga0247812, IMG submission 178011) | Plant litter microbial communities from Arlington Agricultural Research Station in Wisconsin, United States - UWRJ-L149-409B-1 | ecosystem: Environmental > Terrestrial > Plant litter >...
TGGTTTGATGTTTTGATGTTTTGATGGGTGGGTGTTGTTTGAGCGCCCCGGTGGAAAGGGGAGGGTGGTTATAAGGGTAGGAATGATGATTTGGAATTGATATAGATGGGATGTTGGGTTGGGTTGGGTTGGGTTTTGTTATGGCTTTTTCTTTTAGGGGAGGGATTGGATGGATGGGAATGAGAATGAGAATGGGGAAGAGGAATTGTGGGAGGAGAGAATGTTGAGTAGGATAAAGTGAAGGGGCAAGAAACAAGATGCAAGAAGCAATAGGCAATTAGTTGGCCAAATGTGTATTGGTGCTTTACTCATTAATGAACTGGAATATCAGCCTACAACTTCAACGACGGAGAAATTCTCTTGTTTATTCCTTATGGAGCTGAGATTTGCTAACTGAACTCTGAATTAAAGCCATACACAACAGCTTCAAGTTTCAACTTGGGTAACAATGTATGTCTTATACCTACATTTCATACAAGATACCAAAAAAAAGAAGAAAGTTCAATGTTATGAACTGGGTTTTACTAAAGTGAATATGAGAGAGTAGTATTAGTTCCCAAGAGAACAACTCCATACGTTATTCAAGAGACTGTTGTTTCTCCAAGGAGGTTTCCCTCTACAAGATATTCAAGGCTTTGCATTTGGCTCAAACAAAATAAACCTATATTTGAATTGAAGTCTGGATCTGAAAGATTTTCACATAACGATACCTTTCTATTCCACTCCTGACATTCAAAGCTATGTACATAAAGTCAGTGATCGTTTGGAGGTCATAAGGATTAACATTAGTGTAGTTAACTCGTTGAGAAGTGAATAAGAATCCCCAAAAAGCTGCATGGAAAAATAAGCGAGGTTAAAGGGGGTTCCATAAACACATGTAAAAACACGCTTAGTAGAGAAGGTCATGAGGCTTAACATGTAAATACAAGCCCAGGCATAATACATTTGGTAGTATACGGTACATCAAGAAGCTTGCCTAATAAAGCTGTAAAGTAGAGCCAAGGGGGAAGGTGGCAGCTGCTTGATGGCGTTGAAACAGAGGATATGTTCCTATATCTTTTTCAACAACGGGTAGTTTGGTGAACAAGAAAACATATCTTATACTTTCACAAAAGCTTCAGAGCATCCTCTAATCACTTACGGGATTCATCAAGCGTTACGGTTGGGCAATAAGGCTAGAGTCAAATCTCTTCATTTCTGATTCCACACACGTTACAGTCTTTTCTGTGATATTTCGACTCCTACTCACATGCTGTTCCCGTAATAACTCTCTCCCCCAGCTGCAGATTCTGTGATCCATTCATAGATATTCGAACACTTAAACGTATTCCCATCCTCTTATCACAAAAGTGTGTGTTGCTCACAGTTTCGACATTTGGAGATCTTAAAGAACCTGCTTGGGATTGCAGCACTGGCACATGAGTTAGAATATACTTAGCAAATACTGCCTTTGCTACTATCTTGCTTCATGGTATTTTGCATGAAGAGAAAGTAAAGAATAGAAATATGGTCCGTAGGCATGCTTATTTCTGGGGGGGGTTTGCTATATACAGCATGTGTTTTTTGCCATGGTGGGAAAGTTTACAAAAAGCTGGGTGGATAGATGTTTATGAAAACCCTCGCAAAACGTTATACACCATCGGAAAAGCAAGGGCAAAGACACATCTCGCGGACTGTAAAGGGTTTTTTTTGGGAGCTTGTAGCCATTTGAGAGATTGAGTGACGCAACTCAAAGCAGAGTCTATGTGCTTAAATGGGTTATTTAGCCATGGGGATCTTCGTTTTATCATAATACTAAACTCTTTTATATTCTGAGATTGTTTTATGAGTCCGAGACAATTCTCCTGGAAAGATAAATGAGGATAATAGTGTGGGAATGCCATGGTTCACAATTGCAATTCATTGTTGACAAGATTCAAATAATATAACTTTCATATAATGATATCATTTAGTCGAAAGGTATTCTTCGTAAGCCCTCTCCCCCTCCACCCATTCTTTTTTTCATTTCCTGAGCTGCAGCTACACTACTTGGGACTTTGATACCGCAGCAATCGCCCCAGCTATTCATTTGATGAACATGCCTCATCCCATCCTTCATAACAATCATCTCTCCACCCTCGGGTTCCTCATCTTCACTTCGAACCCCATATTCTTCTTCTCTGCTCATGCCCTCTGCCGCCGGAACCAGAGATCCAAACAGGAAGTGCTGCATAACAGGAAGCTTCTTGAGTACTTCAGCTACGAACATGCGTCGCATTCCATCCTCAACTTTCACCCAGGACTTAGCCGAGGAGATATCGTCGAGCATGGGACTATGCCACCTCAGACCTTCAACGTTCTTCACACTGTTTACAAAATTGACTTGGCCAAGGTATAAATAATCTTTGCCATACTCCTCGAGGATGAAGCTCTGGTGTATAGAGAGTGGACGAATGTACGGATGGTGTAAAAGCTGGGATGCGCCGAATAAAAATGGGAGAAATTGGTAGTCATCCAAGCCCCATACACCGTGCGAACCAGCCGGCTCTAAGTAATATGTGGATTGTATAAGTCTCATGAGTGTCAGATATCGTGTAAAAACCTTCAGTACCAAGGGGCGAAAGTCAGATGTTTTGACGAGACCGATCTGATATAGGCACAACAGCCACAACATGAAGTTCAGCTCATGCCCAGATCCATAATCTATTCTTGTGCGGTTCCCAAAAGATTGTAAGAAGTATGTAGAGACCTCGTCTATTGCACCATCGGATGTAACCCCCAATTGTTTGTGCCATTCCTTGTGCTCCCTCGCCGCAAGGTCTAAGAAGTCCCTAAACCCTTTATTTCCAAATCGTGAGTCGCCCTGATTCTCCGGCGGGCTTCTCCGAGCAACATCCTCTACCTTGTCAAGTATATCAAGAATATTTATAACGCTAGGGCTTAGGTCGCTGGAGGAAACTGCTGAAACTGGCGTGTTCGCCACCGACTCTGTCAACCCAAATACGAATGCCAACACTAGCTTGAAGGTAGGTGATGCGAGAAATAGATCATGATCCTGGGATGAGAGTATGCGTCGTGAAGGCTTCTGGAAGGTAATAGTAGCTAGGTCTGGAGGAGGTGGTAGGCTTGGGGTCTCTGGAACGGGGAGGGGATTTGAAGCTGGAGCTTGTTTGCGTCGTAGTTGTAACTTGGGTATATGCTCTCGTAGATCGGGGATGCCTGCTGCGGGTGGCTTGACCTGCGATTTGTTACTGTCTGTTGTTGAAGGCATTTTGTTTTCGTAGCTGTTAGTGTTGTAAACGCTCAAAGCTCACGCCTCGCTGACGGTGGTCTGGTTTTAAGACCAGGCCAGGACCGAACATGGCGGGGCAGCCTTGGCATTGGCGGGATGTGCCCCATAATTTAGAAAGGTGAAAGTGTGTATGGAGAACGGAAGAAAAGTTGGAGGTTCAGGGTTCAACTGACAACAGACAACAGGCAACCAAATTACACTTGCAGAGATCAGACGGTCTACCAACAACTATACGCAGACAATGGCTATCTCGACAGAGCCCACAGTGGTGCTTTCACATCTCCCCCGATCAGACGGTTCTGCAACTTTCTCTCAGAATGGGTATACGGTCATTGGTGCGGTCAACGGACCTATTGAAGTATCACGGCGCGACGAACTCGCAGAAGAAGCTGTTATAGAAGTAATTGTACGGCCGGCAGCAGGTGTTGGAGGTATATAACTTGAAAGATATACTCAAAGGAGGACTAACTCGTCTGCTTTAGGTACTCGGGAAAGGCACCTGGAGTCTATTCTTCAAGCAACTCTCCGCCAAATTATTCTTATTCATAACTTTCCTCGAACTGTAATACAGATCACTTTGCAGATCACTGGTACTCCTGAGAATGACGCTATGGGAGCGAAACTTACTCACGCCAATGTGGTAAGGGAGACGGTGCACATCCATTAAAACGTTTCGCTGACTGGATATAGAATCTGCCCATTCTTCCATCACTTCTTCAAACATCCATCTTAACACTCTTATCCGCCTCGATACCCCTTTCAACGACACTAACATCGGTCTTACTTGCTATAACCGACGAAGGAATACTTAGAAACCCTACTATCCAAGAATATCAGAGTGCAGATTCAGTGCATGTGTTGGCTTTTGCCTCTCACGGAGAACTGCTAGTCGCCGAGAGCGAAGGGAGCTTTACAATGGAGGAGTGGAATGAAATACACGCGGTGGGGCGGCGTATATGTTGTGATGAAACATCAGCGGAGCGTGCCATGCAAGATGATGGATTGGAGGAAAAAGCTGGGGGCATGACCGTGTTTGTCAAATCTGTCTTGGAAGAGAAAGTCAAGCAAGACCTCAATTGGAAGAAATGATCCATATCATCCGGTCACTATTATATCGTCAAAGTCTCTGGAACTGCATTTTTCGAGGACTACCCTGGCGAAAGCAGCCATACGCTAGGGTCTAGCCTACAACGTTGTATGCAAGAAAGAGCCGCAGCATCCGAAGGTAGAGCTGGATATCCTGTGTCATCAAACCATTGTGATCAAACCGCGGTAGCGAACCCAAGAAAGTATTTGACCCTCACAACATGGGACGAAGGATTTGTGCACAAATATAGATGCTTGCTGAGACTTAATTGGACAACCTACTTTCGTATATCCTTGTATGGCGGTTTCGACCTCCAATGTTTCGCTGTTTCATGACTTTACATGTCTGAAGAACCGCGGACTGGTTGGAGTTGCAGATAGATCGACGGTGCATAGCAGCGGAAACCATCACAATATATAGTTGGGACTTTCTTTGCGTATGTTCAACAACCGACTGTTATTGCGAGTGCGGATGAAATAATGGATATCACGGGTCTTCTTCATTTTCGAATAGATAAGATGAAGCTTTTTGAGACATGGGATGTACTATCTTGGCCGTCCCTTGTTGTATGATCTTCCGGGCCTTTCTTCCCAAGCAGCATTGACCCCGGCTAGCCATCCAAAATTTTGAAGTCGAAACATCCCTATTATGCTTCCCCTTACTCGGACTTTGATGTATGATTTGACGTGCAGGTGATTTTAATGGGTCTAAATGGTACGACTTTTCACCTGGGTACGGAGATACACTACGTGGAGGTGTTTGGCTTGGGTCCACTGATGATCGTGACTTTGAGACAACACACAGTCGCCGCTACGTCTTCAAAACTCGTCTGTATAGAGACTGCGGGTCGTAATTCATGGGTGAGCAGTACTGAGTACTGTGCACTGTGCAGCGGTGTGATTGACGGGGGAATGCGATGGTTCATGGATGGTGGTGTACAGTATAAGGGGAGACAGTTATCTTCTTTCCCTTCTCTTGCTTCTGCAGTCTTCCCAACCAGACCCAAAAAACCACTACCAGCTCTTCCATCAGCAAAGCTCTGGTAGCTTGTGTTGTCGCTCTCTTTTGCTTTTTTATATTTATACAAACGCCCTATTTAATACTAGTCTGCCCTTTTGTTTTAGATGCAATAGACAACCAACTTTCATTTATTGCATTTGCATTTGCACTGCATTTTTCCAGCGTGTTCGTTCGTTCATAGACCGGATCTTAGACCACCAGACTATATATTATCTACATCTTCTTCTTCTCAGCCTTTTTAGACCACGAGATACCCCATGGTATTTGGATGCAGTAGACGTTGTCACACCCTTTTTACTCGGTTCCGCAGTTCTGGGCTCGATTACTATTTTCTCCGCCACTGATAGTGAGTACCGCACCCGCAAGCCTCCTATTGCTTTATTCCCCGTGCTCCAACACCTGGCTGGCTTTCTTCAGCAACACCAACTGCAGCCCCAGACGTCGATATGATATCAATGTATCTATCGCATCACATGGGCCATTTGGCGGTGCCTAGGAAGCCCGGCCTTGATGGCGGCGGGCACAGTAACGCGGTCAGATGCTGACTGCATTCATTCAGAGACGTTGGTCTTCCACCTAGTCCCCAATAGCCCCAACATACATACGGGCAATCCTTCAAAAAGAGATCCGACGATCCATTGTCCGAACGGGTACAAATAACAACCGCCCTCCCTCCGCCTTTGTTACCCCTTGATACAACACATAATACCCCCAAAACCGAACCACGTTACTACGACTTTCCTCCCTTTCCACTAGACATTTCAGTTCAAGTTCTTGTCTTGTGCTGTTGATTTGCTGGTCCCTGAATTGAAAGTACCTAGTCGCTATTGGAATCCCGCCGCTAGTTCCGACCTCCCCCAACTTTCATATCGCCGAGATCTCGAGCTTCCCCCAAACTCTTTAAATATGTCAGACCCTCGATCACCTACTTCTATTCATCCTTCCCTCACCAAACCCGATAACCAGCCTCTGCGCACAATCGACGAGCGCATCCAAAACTCCGGTCTCTCGAATGATCCAGCCAGCCCCAATTCAAATGATGGCCGCATCCCGAAGATGGGAGACGCATTCGTGCGCGAGTACGCTCAGCAGCTTGGATCTTTCAATACATCGATAGAATCTTCGGATGTTCATCAGAACAATGCAGCTATGTCAGCTCTGCCTGCTGCCGCAGCCGTGGAATACTCGTTTGGTGACACAACATCCCTCCCAACGTCTCCCTTATTCTCCACCAAACCCTCTGCAACATTCCAAAACGGACACCGCAAGAACGCTCTATCCGTCGAATCTATTCCCCAGCAAACTATCATGAAAGCATTGGCTTCATCAAGAAGAATTCAGAACCCACACGGCTTGTCACTCGCATCCACACTTTCTGGTATGATTGCAGCACAGAACGACAACCGTCCGGGCACGGCATCTTCCCAGAAGTTATCTGCCGCGTTATCGGACCTTGCAAACAGACATGGAACACCTACCACCCCAAGATTTGCTGCCTTGACCTCTCCATGCTTCTATCATCAGCGATTTGACGATGCCGTTGATATCGACAGAGTTCTCGAGGAGATTAAACAAGATGAAGGAATGTCGCATTCGAGGCTTATGCAGACAGCCACCGGCGTAAGAGAGGTCTCCAAACAGCTTCAGAGACGCCCCATTAAACGGGCGGTGCGCAATGTTATGATTGTGACCAAGGCTAGGGACAACCAATTGGTGCACTTGACAAAAGATCTAGCATACTGGCTCATGAGCACCCCACGATATGGCTCTGATCTAGGTGTCAACGTGTATGTTGATGCTAAGCTTCGGAACTCGAAGCGATTTGGTGCTGCTCAGATGTTAGAGGAGCAACCACGATTCAATCACCTCCTGAAATACTGGTCTCCTGATCTCTGTTGGAGCCAGCCAGAAAAGTTCGATTTAGTCTTGACATTGGGTGGAGATGGTACGGTTCTTTTCACATCTTGGCTATTCCAACGTATTGTACCCCCCATTTTGTCTTTCAGCTTGGGTAGTCTGGGATTCTTGACCAATTTCAAGTACGACGAATTTAAGGAAAGCTTGAGCAAGATCATGGGCGATGAAGGCATGCGGGTAAACCTCCGTATGCGCTTCACGTGTACGGTTTACCGAAATGGGACCGAGGAGAATGATATGGACGAAGCCGAGCAATATGAGGTTCTTAACGAGCTTGTTATTGATCGAGGACCATCTTCGTATATCTCCAACCTTGAGCTGTACGGAGACAACGAGCTTTTGACTGTGGTTCAAGCAGATGGTTGCATCTTTTCAACCCCTACCGGCTCTACAGCATACTCTTTATCTGCTGGTGGCTCACTCGTCCACCCAGACATTCCAGCCATTCTGCTCACTCCCATTTGCCCTCATACCCTCTCTTTCAGACCCATGATCCTCTCCGACACCCTCCTACTTAGAGTCTCTATCCCTAGAAATTCCAGAGCCTCTGCTTACTGCTCTTTCGACGGTAAAGGACGAGTAGAACTCAGACCCGGTGATCATGTTACAATCGCCGCCTCTCAATATCCTTTCCCCACAGTTGTCAAAACTGGCAATGATTGGTTTGAGAGTGTGTCTCGCACCTTGCAATGGAATACCCGTGGAGCCACTCAAAAAGGCTGGGATGGTGCGGAAGAGAACAAAGCCGAAGACGTCGATTGGGATATCGATACGGACTCCGGCTTTTACGGGAGTGAGGAAGGAAGCACTAGTGCTAGTCCTTTGCGGAGACAAATGAGTATGCTCGGCATGTAGGCCGACCTACTGATACCCCTGTCTTACCATGCTGGACATAATTAGATGATTATATTGAGACATTTTGAGAAAGGCGCTTTGGAATGGTGTTCCTGTCCTTTCGAAAGACCAATACAGTTAGATGGCTCGTGCCGTAGAAACATAGAATGCATGACTAGCTGGCTTGCTTATTTAAGCTTGCTGCCAACCGTCTGAACTTGTTTTCGCCTTTAAGTATGAATCTGATATCATTTGTGAAGTAACTGCTGTAATAATCTCTAGCATAGAAGAAGTTTCTAAGTGTATTTGCGCAGCGTCGTAAATTATATCTCATCTCAATATTCCTAGTAACTTTTAAGTATGAATGCAAAATAGTTAATTCCAAGTCAAGAATCTCTTCGATATTTGCTCTTTCCATCGATTCCAGATATGATCTTTGAAGTATAGAAACGTTAGTAGGGCAGGTTGGTCATAAGGGACATCAATTGGGGAATTGAACGCTGTCTAAACCTCTTTGCAAGCTCGCTTTATTCTCTTATCTACGAAGGAAGGGGTTCGGCACTTAGAAATTGGAACGTCATTTTTTCAAGGAAGAGGCTCTTCTATCTACTCTTAAGAAAAATCAATAGTGAATGATGGCGGTGTTGAGGGTTAGAGTTAAATAAGCTAGCTCTTTTACCATCTGTAGACTGTAATCCGTAGACATGTGTCTTCACCGAATAATGAGAAAATTCCGAATAAAATATACAAAATTGTGATTCTACTTTATTACCGCCTCTAGAAACTTAGCATGTTTCTTGAAAGCTATCCGTGCGACATCTCGCTTTCCTAAACCAAATCGTACTGTCACTACCTCGTCTCTTGAAGCCTCTTTGTTACTTGTCTCGCTCTTGGGATCGGGTAAAAGGAGTTTGGATTTTGTCACGGTTTTATATTCGGGAAATACAAGGGAGAAGGTTATCGTGATTTATACTTGAGATGTTTATGATTATCCGATGAGTTATTGCAACCGTAAGTCCTTTGAAGACTAGAGGTAGTAGTATAGTAAGCCTCAATAACTTCCCTTCCACCTCTTGTTTTTCTTTGATTCAGATCCTGCTAGTATCTATGCTTTCAACACATTTCAAGGTTCCGAAAAGTTTTGAGGAGGGCTTAATGGAGATAGATCTTACAAGATAATAGAATCATCCAAGATACTCTCCACAGAAATTGTCTCCTCGATGGAAAAACAGATAGTTTTTAAGCTAAAACAGGAGTATCAACGATGCTTAATGCCAGAGAAGGTGGTATGTAATGTGAGTTAGGTGCTAACAAAGGGGTTTATTAATGAGGAGGAGTGAGGTATTGTAAGACGTATAGCATGAGAAGAATTGATGGTAAGCATCGTGCAAATCTCACATGGAGTTGGTTCGTTCGACGCCTTGTAGATTTGAGTGGTATGGAAATATCTCTATATTATCGACGTATTTGTGTAATCGCAGATTATACTATAGCTTTAACCCCCAGCTCCGATCCTCCACCACTCATATAATCAATCGGAGAAGTTCCAGCTAATCAAGTATCCCATTTCGTCGTGATTCTCCATAGTTTCATCAGTAGTTTGGAATTTTGCTCTTTTAATAGAGTATGTGCAATAACAATCTTCTTTTGGTCTTGATTCAACAAAGGGGCTTAAGCGAGAACGAGCATGCCAAGGCCCATGGTGCGGACGGAGAGCTTGCATCCCTGCCCCACTTGACAAGGCTGAGAGAAAAAGTTCGAGTTGACACAAAAAATCAGCTTTGCAGACGCTACAAATTTACACAATGACTGCAAAACAAGCTATGCCAAAAACCGAGCAAGCCAGCCAGCCTCTAGCGGAAGAGAAACATGGACTATCGAGCCAAAATGAATTGTCAAGCTCATCCGACGGGTCCATATCGAGTGAAGATTCATCCGACAACTCTGGTTCGGAATCCGACTCCCTCGATTCACCAAATTCACGAAAGCGGAGGAAGACTTCGCAGATCCAAGACGATGCGCCAATCGTCTCACTATTCTCTGCTCCTTCCCGCGTAAAGTCAGCATCGACATCAAAGCCAAATGTTGCTCCTCCTATAAACCCTGCCTCAGTTGGAGTGTCAGTCCCGCTGGACCAGCAAACCTCTTTCGAGGCATTGAATGTGAAGCCGTGGTTGGTTGGATCACTGAGTGCCATGGCTATAAAGAGACCAACTGGTATTCAGAAGCTGTGTATACCCGAAATATTAAAGGGGAGAGACTGTATTGGAGGAAGTAGGACTGGTTCGGGAAAAACCGTGGCTTTCGCTGTTCCTATTTTACAGAAATGGGCTGAGGATCCTTTTGGAATATTTGCACTCGTTCTTACACCCACGAGGTAAGAGAGTCTAGGTCGAGCTGAAGTATTACGATTAACAGAGTTTAGGGAACTTGCGCTGCAGATTTTTGAGCAATTTAAAGCAATTTCGTCTCCTCAATCGCTGAAGGCCATTTTGATTACTGGTGGTTCTGATATGCGACCGCAAACAACGGCACTAGCTCAGCGGCCACATGTTGTTATTGCAACTCCAGGACGGTTAGCAGATCATATAAGAACATCAGGAGAGGATACCATATGTGGACTAAGACGAGTGCAAATGGTGGTACTCGATGAAGCGGACAGAATGTTGGCAAGCGGACTTATGCTGCCAGATGTTGAACAATGCCTGTCTGTTCTTCCTCCTCCTGCGAAACGACAAACTCTTCTTTTCACTGCGACTGTTACACCCGAGGTTCGTGCTCTCAAGGAGATGCCAACAACTCCAGGAAAACAGCCAGTTTTTGTATGTGAAGTTGACACCCAAACTCTGGCTATACCAGCGTCCCTTAAGCAAATGTATCTTCAGATTCCTGTCACACATCGAGAACACTATCTTCACATGTTTCTACTTACAACTCAAAATGTCTCGAAGTCGATTATATTGTTTTGCAATCACACCACGACGGCCGATTACCTAACGCATCTTTTACGTCTTCTCGAACATCGCGTAACAGCATTGCACTCCAAGCTTCCACAACGGCAACGTATTGATAACCTGGGACGATTTCGAGCCGCTGCAGCCAGAATTCTTGTTACCACCAATGTAGCAGCCAGAGGTCTTGATATTCCAGAAGTGGGATTGGTGATCAATTATGATATTCCCAGGGATCCAGATGACTACATCCACCGGGTTGGACGCACAGCCAGAGCTGGAAGAAAGGGTGAGGCTGTTACGTTCGTTGGGCAAAGAGATGTAGAGCTGGTGCTAGCTATCGAGGCTAGGGTAGGGAGAAAGTTGCTTCAGTGGCAGGAAGATGATGGAAATGGAGAGAACGTGAATTTGGAAGCGCGAGTGATTAGAGATGCCCTGAAACTGGTGGGGCAGAAGAAGAGAGAGGCTATGTTGGAGATTGAAGAAGGTCGGGAAGTCGGTGGCAAGAGAAAACGAGGCTTACAAAAGTTGAAGACATGAGGGGAAAGAAACAACACAGATAACCCGCAAAGCGGGTCTCCATTGGAATCCAGTCTACCCCTCTGAATCTTTTTCGTCTGCTTCAATTTTCATAATTCAGGGTAAGGACCGCAAGGGCCTTGGGGTATGTATGTATGTATGTGTGCATGTATGGCACCGTCAGATAATTGTGTGCTCATGCTTGAGATAGATATCGTCGGGTTCGGGCAGGAAAGGTATGTCAGCCAAGTCTACCTACACTTGTAGTCGTCCTCGTAGTGCGTGCCGCGAAGGAAGCCCATGGCATTGTGACACTACAGAGGTTAATTTCCGTCAGGTGAGCTAGCTGCTGCAGCTGCTGGTGGTCATAGAAGTTAAGGTGGCCGATGGTGGATGGATGAGAGCCTTATCAGTCTGCTCCACTTCAACAGGGATGCCGCCCAGGCCTTGCATGGCCCCCTCTCACAATCTCACATTTCTCCTCGACGTCTCAATTATTAGAAATATCAATACTGTAGCATCATCTCTATGTTTTTGTTACCCAGCGGCAGTCCTGGTGTGTACATTATTATCGATCAGATTCTCCAAGGGGTGAATGGGCCGTAAGATGGGACCCGTTATCTGAGATGGAGACGATCACGATCCCCTCTCCGACCGCATTCCTAACGAACTCCCCGACCCTGACAGCCGCGACGTCTCCCACCAAGCCCTCCAAATCACGCAAACCACCCACAGCGCCAAAGCCCACATTGGAAACAAAGAAGAAGGACGGTGTGATCAAGCCAAAACAGTCCAAGAGCCGCAATGGTACGTGTAAAGCTATGTTGGCGTCTTATCTTTGGGCAATAGTGAGGGGTATCGTGGGATCTATAGCAACTCAGCAAAGTGGAACTCGAGCCTAGGCTGACAGATTGCACAACAGGATGTATAACATGTAAGGCAAAACGGCTGAAGTGTGACGAGACCAAGCCAACTTGTCAACAATGCCATAAAAGAACTGTCACATGCGGGGGTTACAAGAAGGACTTCAAATGGCGGCCGTTCGAGGAGGCCACTTTCGTGAACAAACCGGTTGGCCCGAGGACAAAACGAAGTATTACGAACCATAATGCTATACGTGAAGCTATACTGATTGTGTGAAGACTCAATAGTGCTGGACAAACCACCCGACCCCAGCGAGTTAAACAGTCCAATTGTTCCAGACGGTCCGTTTTCGACTCCAGAAGACATAGAAGATATTCAGATGGAGAACTCACATTTCAGTACCGCCGTACCATCCGGATCATTATCTTACAACCCAGCTCGCGACCCTCAATTTAATAATCCAGGTCTATTTGACATGAGCACGCCACCGTTTATGCGAGAGCTTCCAAAACCACGATACGACCCGGACCATATTACCAGCAGCTTGAGTAGCCTGTTTGATGACAGTAATAATGTAGTACTTTCTTCTTCTACGCCTTCACCCAGACCAAGTTTCTCTGGCCAGTCACCAAGACTCATAGACCTTTTACTCCCCGGATCAGAGCTCAATGCCCGACCTGGCAGTGTCAATATCCCACCAATCAGTATACCACCACCTGTAATGGCTTCGTCACCACTCATGCAGAGCCCAACGCAGGATCCGCAATTTAGCCCTACGCCCAGATTTCAAGAGGACCATATTCTAGATGAAGATATAGAAGAGATCATACGAAGTCCCCAAAAGTCCGATACGGAACTATGGATGTCGTTAAGAAGTCCTTCTAACCCAAGACCATCACAGCCTTCAAGTCCAGTGGAACCTCGTGACGATCCATTCAACGTAATATACCGTCAACCTGAGGTTCAGGCAGGCAGCCCCGAGATGTTGATGCTACGGTTTGATAAGCAGACTTGTGGTATTCTATCTATAAAGGATGGACCAACTGAGAACCCTTGGAGAACGCTGGTATGGCCATTGGCAAGGGATTCGCCTGCTCTCTATCATGCTATAGCATCAATGACCGCTTTTCACACATCGAAAGTATCACCCGCGCTAAGAGTTGACGGCATGGAGCATATGCGACGAAGTATCCGTTCGCTCGCAACAGGGATTGAAAAGATGCGAACAGATACGGCCTTAGCTACAACACTCGTACTTGCGTTTTCCGAGTCCTGGGACCAGCATATCAGTACTGGTATTGAACATCTACGGGGCGCGAAAATCCTTGTTAATCAAGCTCTGATCTCTCATCAGAAACGCAAGCTCACCGGTGATGACCTCGCCAGGCTCAAGTTCCTCTGTAACACCTGGGTATACATGGATGTGATCGCTCGTCTGACCTCAGTCGACGATGAGGAATCGTTGGAGTTTGGTCATGATGACGCTCTCTGGCCTTTCAGCGCTTCACTCTCCCCAGCTTCACCGACGTCTACGAACACTGAGCTAGATCCACTCATGGGATGTGCTGGCACGCTCTTTCCTCTTATAGGGCGAGTAGCAAATCTGTGTCGTCGAGTGAGAAAGGTTGCATCTAATTCTATAGCTATTATCTCGCAAGCGATCGAGCTGAAAGAGGCAATTGAACAATGGAAGGCACCGTCAGCATCCGCATTTGATCGTCCTGAAGATCCCACTTCTGAGATCCAACACGGTCTCCAAACTGCGGAAGCCTACCGCTTCGCTACTCTCCTCTACCTGCACCAGGCCGTCCCCGAAATCCCTTCGTTGAGCTCTGCTCAGCTTGCGAAGAAAGTTCTTGTCTATCTTGCCACTGTGCCTCTATCATCGCGTCTCGTCATCGTGCAAATATATCCTCTTCTAGCTGCCGGCTGCGAGGCCTGGGACACTGAGGATAGAGAGTGGGTTGAGTCACGGTGGAGCGCGATGGCAGCGCGAATGTGGATCGGTAACATCGACCGTTGTTGGGAAGTGCAACAAGAGGTCTGGTCAAGG
>Ga0247812_10001241_pt1 | contig 14508 bp, 11 predicted proteins | sample UWRJL149409B1_FD_178011 | JGI IMG/M metagenome (GOLD analysis project Ga0247812, IMG submission 178011) | Plant litter microbial communities from Arlington Agricultural Research Station in Wisconsin, United States - UWRJ-L149-409B-1 | ecosystem: Environmental > Terrestrial > Plant litter >...
CAAGGAGAGTCCGAAGGATGAGGGGTTTGTCGGTGGAGCAGCTTACACAGGGAGAGCCACGAATGACAGTACTGTAAGTCTTGGAGCCAAAAGCTCATCGGTAAGAGATGTGGCTCTTGCTGGCAAGGAAAAGGATGTGGAAGCACCGAGCACTCCTCCCGATGCCGAAGAAAGGGTCGGGAGATCAACGAGCAGAGCTTCAACAGTCTCCTCGCTGAGCGATGAAGCAGAGTTTCAAGAAGCAACGGATCACTTTGATGCCGACTTGACACCGCCGCAGCCAAAATTCGCGGCGGATAAGGCCCACAGCCCTGCTAGGGACTCCAAGTTTAAGGAGATTATTGATTGAATGAAGAAAAGAAAGAATGTACATTGGCGAACCAGGCAAGCGTATACACGGTCATGGACTGGGACGGAACGAGAGAAAGGAGCGTCGATATCTACTTACTTTTTTGCAAGCGACAACTCGGAATGGTCATTGGACAAAGCGAACAAACATGTAGGATTAGCGTACACAAGTAGGCGGCAATTGTATGTACAATTTAATTCAACATTTAGAGATGCTCTTAGTCATTGTGCTTGTGTCATGATCTTCAATTCATAAATGCTCCCAACCTAAACGCCAGCTTGGTGCTTTACTGTTTTGCTAAGTTCTAGCCCATGGCTCCAAAATCCAATTTCCGCGCAATCTTTGCTGTGCGCTCATCATCCACCACTCCGGGTCGACGTTTCAAATCGGCCACCACTGCCTCCTCACCACCGCCTTTCCTAGGCAAATCTACATTCTTCGTCGGCTTGGGCTCAGAAGCCCACCACTCGTGCTCCAAAATCTGTCGCGCCGTGATTCGCTTACGGGGATCTAGAATAAGCATTTTCGACAACAAGTCACAACCCTGCGGGCCTGCAGTGCCGAAATAGCCCAGATAGTAGTCTTTTGGGTGGACAGGTATTGGCGGCTCTGTCACTGTGTATTCGGGGAGTTTGCTGACCCCTGGCCAGTTTTCCTCGGTAGGGGTACCGACTGCTTGAGAGATGAGGTTGATTTGGTGGACTTCGGTGTCGCCCGCTATATATGGCACGCGGATAATGAGTTCTGCGAATACCAAGCCGACTGACCAGATGTCGACGGCTCCCGAGTAGTGGCGTGCGCCGAACAGTAACTCAGGTGGCCGGTACCATCGTGTTATGACATTGGAGGTCATTGGCCGGTATGGATCTGCGAACGACCGCGCAAGACCGAAATCTGCAAGCTTAACTTCGCCGTCTGAGGCAATGAGTAAATTGTTGGGTTTGATATCGCGGTGCAGTACAAAATTCTCATGGCAGAACCAGATTCCACGAGAGAGCATGCCCATCCAGGCTTTTATGTCAGCGGTTCCATAGTGTATGTTCTTGGTGTCTTTGATCAGCATCTCTAAATCGCCCAGTGGGAGGAATTCGAGAACAAGGTTTAGGTTCTGGTCTTTCGAGGAGAAGACGCCGAGGAGAGAGATGATGTTTGGATGGGAGAGTTCTTGGAGATGTTTGAGTTCGCGGATCGCATCTGGTGCCATACCCTCGGTGTATTCTTTCTGGATCTTGATCTTTTTTATAGCTACTTGTTGTGAGGGGTCGCTTTTTAGAGAGCCTAGGTAGACATTGGCGTAGGTTCCTTCTCCCAGTTTCCGGCCCTTGGTGTACTTGTTCTTTTCGGCTTCATTCATCTGCTCTGCAATATCATCCACCTGGCCGGGCGAGTCTGCGGGTGTAGTTGCCATTGACGACGTCCACGGGGGATGATGAACGTCGAGCATCTTTGTATTTGAGGTGTGCTCAACCACCGGCGACGTTATTGTTTTCGCCATGAGCACTAGATAATCTTGAACTGTCGGTACTAGATCATTGGGGGTAGGTCCAAACCTAGGAATATAGGATTTCACAACTTCAGTTGTGGCCACTGTGAAGTGCTGATGGGGTTTTTTTGGTTGAAGCTTGTTGAAGCTTGATGAACCAGGCTGAGGCACGTAAGGAAGACAAGGCTGAAAGAATACTGTAACCAGACCGGCCTGTGGAGCCGCATTTTTTTTTAACTCTTTTATGGGACCCGAGATCTGATTGGTTCGGAGGATCCAAGGCTTGTTTTGCACCCGAGCCGAGATGTGGTTCGGGTTCGGGGATATGATTTTCGAACGCCGACGAGACCCACTGAGGGTGGGCAAGATCACTGACGTCATGCCAGCAAACAGATTGCTTTTACTTTCGTACTTTTCGTAGCTCTGAAGCATCAACCGGCTCCCGGGTGGGAAAATGCTTGCGCAGAAACCATAAGAGTAGCATCCAATTAGCCATAAAGCCAATGCGTACTAGCACCGTAGTATGGGATTTTATCATCTGTGGCATATCCATTCCACCACACGATGGCGCGTCCAATTTAACTCCATTTTATCTCCATCTTAATACTGTACAGTAATCCCGGATGATGTCAAGCAAGTTGATGAGCAATCCATGAATCCCGCCATTCAGCTCCAGTTATCTGCTGACAGAACGAACCAGGGCAAGGAGAATGCGTCGAATGGCTAGGCAAGTGCAAACCAATTCAACACGTCGGCCAAGCATCATGAGCACTACACTTTCTCGGCACTCCCGCAAAAACTGTTGATATACTCGGGGTTTGCCCACTTGCATTCATTTCACTCTCTTATTGAATATTCATATACTTTTACGTTGTACTTGTCTCCGATCCATTTCTGTTCTTCCTTCAATCCAGCGGTAGTGCCTTCATCCATCCAGACAACCAGGTCTCGTTGATCCTAATACTTACGTATACTTGTATAATACGGACAACATCATGTGGGGGGTATCATACTGGGTAAGTTCAATGCACAGATGTCACTCATTTCGGATACTTTGGTGTCCCCTCAATCGCACCAGAATCTAATAGTTCCCTCAGGTTTTCCCAGTCATCTCCTCTCTCTGCTGGCTAGGCATGCTCATGGGCCTCCTCATCCACTGGAACGTTGACGGAAAGCCGCATTACCCATCCATGGACCCAACCCAAAAGATCGCATACATATCCGATGTAGGGGCCCAATCCCTCAAACCGCTGTTCATCGCCGGTTCCTGCGTAACCACCATCTTCCTCGATCTCTCATTCTTGTCTGAGCGCTACCTACGGCACAATGGCAGACTCGTCGCCAACACTTCCTTTTTCCAGAAACTCTTGAGCTGGTTGAGCATGTTCTTTGCTGGTGTGGGAACCGTGGGCTTGATCTGCCTCAGTATTTTCGACACTTTGCGCCATCCTACACTGCATGATCTTTTCCTGCTGTTGTTCATTGCTGGATACGTCATTTCGGCCGTGTTCATATGCTGGGAATACCAACGTCTCGGAATACGTATGTTATATTTTTATTCGCAAGCTTTTGATGGTAGACTAACATTTGCCCCTAGATTTCCGCCAACACCGAGTTCTCCGTAACTCCTTCTGGATCAAGCTAGTCTTCATCCTCATTGAAGTAGCCCTTGCAATCGCCTTCGGCACTTGCAACTTCAAAAAGATCTACGATGCCGCAGCAATCCTTGAGTGGGCAATTGCTTTTGTATTCACCTTCTACGTACTTTCCTTCATCTACGATCTCATTCCGGCCGTTAAGACGCGCGGCGCGCCTCTGAGTCGGCCAACTGAGATGGCAATGGAAGCCAATGACGGAGATTCAAATAATATGAACGGAAGAAATACGGCGGAAAGCGAGAGAACGTTGGGAAGAAATGATGTGAGAAATGTTGATGGAGTGAAGCCTCCTGTTGGGAGAAACTTCTAAGGCTAAAATGGGGTTTATGACGACGAGGGGAGGCCACGGCGTTTCGGTACATTATTTCTGGATAGCATTGCAGTGGAGTTTGGGTGGGAAGATAGCGTTGGCTTGATGACCTATATGTGCTTGACACGAATAGATGAATGGATAGGGATCATAAAAATAATACAACTTAGAACTTATATAAAGAATTTCCTCCAGGACACGCATCAAATAATCACAGTAGAAGATGTTAGTAATGACAGTCAACTCAGGCTCATTCTCCCTTATGAAGAAAACGATTGTGTTATTGTTAAGATAATATATTCATATTTGCTTATATAGGTTTGTGTATCTATTCAAGATCTACATGAGACCGCATCCCATCCCATACATCGACCGTTCCACATCTCGTTTGACCGTGTACCAATCCGCTCTTCTCTCTGCAAATTCATAGACCTCCTCGGCCCTGAAGATACCATAAAAGCGGTCTCCATCAGCAATAATGGTGGCCATCTCTTTAGCGTGCTTGGCCTCGATCAGGTATATCTGACTCAGCTCTCGCAATGCTTTGAAGTACTGCAACAGGTCCTGATTGCGTAAGGTGCGAATATACTGGTAGTAGATGTTCATGTCCGAAATCATCTTGATGGCGCCATCCGTGGAGATGCGTTGTCGCTTGATGTGTTTGCATAAAGCAGTGAATAGTCGCAGTCCAACTTCTTGGTTGAATACATCCAGCATGTTTTTATCGGTGCTACCGTTCAGCATCTTAGTATGTGCTTCAACAATAGATACAACTTGCTCTGCGGCCGCTGTAGGTCCGATCCCGATATCTGCTGCGGAACCGTTCGCGGCTGGTAAGGGATTGTAGTCTGTGGGTAGCGTGACGGTAGCGCAGACATATTCGACCTCGTCCATCAACACGTCGATGCCTTTGTTCAGACCAGCTGCAACACGTTCGTCTAGCATCTGTTCGAACTTCTTCTTTGCTTTTACTGCAGGATCTAGGAAATCGTTTTTGTCCGTCAATCTGGTGGCGGCAAGTTGTTGCTCGTAAAACACATCTATCATTTGAGAAATCAAGTCTCCAACGTTGACAAGCTCGAGGAATGTCACGAGGGGTGCTACACTCTGCTTATGCTCGCTGACCTCTCGAGGATTGTAATTTGAAAGATGGTCTACTGCTTTGTCGAATCCTGTCTTCACGTGTCTATTTCCAAGGATCTGAAGAAGGCTAACAAACACTGCTAAACACTGCTCCCGTGCCTCCTCACCAGTCTGGCCTCCTAGCCGGACAAACAAGGCAGCCCGCTCGATACTGGACTTGGCCGTATGTGTCAGGTCTAATGCAATTTCTATGCTGAACAGTGATCGGATGCCTTCAAGTCTCGAAGCCATTAAAGCGGCTTTCGCAGCCAGTTCGTCTGTTGGAGCTTCGGAAGGCAGCGGTGTACCACTCCGGCTTCCATTGGCATCTATTCCGGATATAGGAAGGCTCGATGTTGAAGGAGATAGTCCCGATAGACCTGTCGGAGTTTGCAGACCGCTTGCGTGCATTGCTACAGGCGCCGCAACAGGCTTGTTGGTTGCGAAAGGTGATGAGAGTGGTAAATTTCCTACCACATTCACAGGCATCATAACAACTTTTTTGAAGGAACTCAAGAAATCCTTCTTGTCTGCCTGCCGATTGAAGTTTCCCATGAAAAATGATTCTGTTGTGGCATCTTCTGCCGACAATTTATTCTCCCAATTGCCGACTTCTTGCTCGGCAATCCTCTTGAAATAATCAAGTTCTTCGGACAGGTACAAGTCTATATGAGGTTCGAATACTCTTGCTATAACCGCTTTAACACTCTCCGGAAAATTCTTTGCGGAGTTGTTTGAAGGTTTAAGCGTAAAACCAAATTGCATGCTCTGTTCAAATATTCCAGATACAGCTTTCAAATAGGATGGTATACTTCGTTCGTGAGCCTCGTCAAATAAAGGCGTAACGTATTCCATCAGTATATCTTCCCCTACCTTGTCCAAGAATATTTGCAATACATCTACTCCTGCGGGAAATACCCGATCAATAATATTAGCTTGCTCATTGAGCTTTTTGGAAAGTGTTTCCAAGAATAAATGAGATGGCTGAAGATCTATGGCTTCGGAGGAAGCTTGTCGCAGACAGTCCATGGAATTGGCAAGAATTTCTCTATCTGAGAATATAGGGTGTTTCTGGACAAACAGCTCAATTCCCGCATGGCCTCCATTGAGAACTCCCAGTACATTGGCATACCGACGCATTCTGCCGTCAACATCCCATGCTTCATAACCCTGCTCAAATTCTCGCAAGACAGCATTTTCAAATATGCCAACCATGGTGACCAACTTCTCTTCCCGTTGTCTCCAACCTTGGGCCCAATCGCTTTTACAAAATATTAATAGATGTGAAAGCATCTGTGCTTGCTGCTCGGGGTCTCGATAGACCCTAAAAATAACAGGGTCGTTATGACTTCTAGATTTTGCAAGATCGAAGTAAAACGGTGCTAAAGCTGCGTATATCCGGCCGTACTCCTTCCTCGCGGAACCCCGTATTGATCTCACGTCGGTGAATACATTCAACAAAGCCTCGGGATCCAGCATTGGCGCCCTTGAAATCGGCAATTGCCTTTCGGCAATAGGTGAAGATAACTTCATATCTTCAAAGCCATCGATAGGGTTCTTTCCAGTTTCATGGGACATTCTCTGTCGCTCTTCTTCCAGCCCAGCATCGAAAAGCGTCGTACTTGTTTTATGTATGCTGCCAGCTGCGTGTCCGTTGACACCTATCCCCGCTCTCTTCCCCTGCTCTTCTGCCCGTATCCTCATCATTTCTCTCTTCGCCTTCAGCGCTTCCTCAAAACGTTTCCTGGCTTCCCCATCATTCCAAACCCCCATAACTTTTAGCCGCTGCACCCACCGAGAATCCTCGTATACCATTTCTTGCATGCGTTTACAGGTGCGGGCGAAGCTCATCAGGTCTGGAATCGGCAGGTAGTCGAGAATTGTAGATATGATCTCTGCTGGGAGGATGGGCTTGCTTTCAATCATTTGCGTCGCTTTCAAGCTCATCAAGACATTCTTCCTAGGTCCTCCAGTAACTGGAGCCCTTTTGAAGCTCGACATGGTGAGAGAATAACCAGTCGATTATATCGTGAAAAGGTATCCAAATCGTAATGGTGCCGTTGTTCTGTGCTGGAAGCTCCGGTAGTAGAGGCAGGATGTCATGATGGTTCGGGTGGGTCGTTTCGAAGTACAGTCTCCTTCGCTTACCTCCGTATTTCTCCCTTAAATGCCAAGACAAGCCTGATACCCCTGGGTTCGCTTCTTCTCTTTTCAAAATCAGCTGTAAAGAAGTCGAAAAAGGGGAATGTGATCAGAGTGTTATTCTAAATTTAGAATGAATTGAGTAGCTTTGAAAATATACATAGTTCTTTATTTTGAGTAAATTACAGCAATTTGCTTACAAACATCCAAGCAGGAATTTGGAAACACATAGAGGCAGCGACATATATAATATCTTTGGAAAAAGAACTTTCCCCAATGGCGAACTCTTGCACACTTGAGTTGCTGTTCTTGTCAGAACTTGATCCCAGTAATCCATATATTACTTGCTATCAAGGCTTCTATTTTAAGTCTTTTAACAGGAACCCTCCAGGAGAAAAATTATCATTTACAAATGACCCCACCCTCTCTTAACTGCTATGCATATATAGCAAACGTCAAAATACCGATAGGGCCAACTTTAGTCCTCAGTATCTCAATCTAAGGCTTGCATTCATAAAGGGATGCGTCCCAACTTACACCTAATCCTTAAATTTTATTAGACCGAAATAGAAGGTGTAAAAAACCCGAAAAGACAAAACTGTGGCTTTGGGTCTCTGGCTTTGGGTCTCTGGCTACCCATGAACTCTAAACTGCATGCACCAAGACCAGATCATATGATATTGCCTGCAGTATTTGGCTAGACTTTACCAGATAATAGTCCAGACCATGAGCGTCACACCGAGTCAATCAAAATGCTTCCTATTCTGGGTCTGAATTCTACCAAACTTTCTCTGCACAAATGGCTGTGACTATATTTTCGATAGATGAGAAAAACACTACAGGCGTACGGCTTGATCGGTTACTTATAAAGTGTGACTCGCAGAGCCGCGTTCGGACAGGAAGAACCAGTCTGAGCTTTGTGGATTGAGAGAATAGCAGCATCGTTAAGCGAAACTGGACTATTGTAGGACGAGTTGCAGAAACAAGAGATTCTCACCGGAGTGATATGAGGTCATCTCTTCTCTGCACAAAAATAAGGTATTAGGGGCGACTGCTGTTCTTGTCCTGTCAAAAAGGGCCTTATGCTTAAAAATGTGTTTCCGTCTAGACGGAACCCCCGTCCCAGGAGAGAAAATAACTTCAAACTCTAAAACCTCAGAACATATGGACACTGCATTCAGGATTATTCGGGAAGGCGGATGTTATGCTATCCAACTCCGACAAGCTTCAAATACGACAGGTAAGAAATCCAATGTGGCGGGGCGATCTATCAAAATGTAAGTTCGTGCAATCAAAACCCTTCCAGCAAATAGCTCACGGACTTAGGCGATTCCGTGGACATAAAGTTAAGATGAAGGTTTCAAAAATAACTTTGTTTGCTGTCAAATGCACAATGGATAATACTTCATAATCAAGTATTGATGAACTCTCTCTCTTCTCGCAGGCTTTGCTCTAAGACAGATACAGAATAAAGATATTTGCCAACTGCTAAACGCAATCCCGAACCCGTGTCACTATGATATAATGCACGCTTATAATACAGTGGGTGTTCACAAGAGCTAACCAATAAAATATCACAAATTCTTATTTGAAATCTCGAAACCTTATCAATGACGATGGTGACATGTACGGAGTACACATCATGAGTTTCTGTTACTAGTATTACTACACTACATGATGTTCTGATCTCTGGTACTTAAGCCAGTCACCTCTCTGGGAAACTACAGTATTCAAACATCACAAGATTTTAAGTCAATCTGTTTGTTAAACCATCAAAATGCGAATAAGCACGTTTTTCTTTCTCTCGCTGAGTACCTTGGTGTTTAGCACATCACCGCTGTTTAATCCCACAGAGTAACCACCCACCGCCTCGAGATCTATGTATAGGTGATTGATTTTTGACAACAGAATAACAATGTGGGAGCGGCCAAACTTCGTTGGCTGGTTTGAGTCTTACGACACGCCATATCACGGAATGTGTCACGATCTCCCCGACGCCATCGATGGAACCATACGCCCGGTCGCGTCTATCCAGATGGGAAGCGGTATCTCCGTCTGTCTTCTATACCTCCTCCATGGCTGCAAGGGGGACCCATCGGCTCCTGGCCCGAAAGCCAGAATAACCGACACGAAATTGTCAATCCGATATTCGGACAATGTACAAAATGTGGGAAGTGTGCGCTGTTTCAAGAAACGAGATGATACAACTGGACGGTATTAGTGAGTCCGCCCAGGCTAATAATTCGATCTGCCTGCTAATAGGTATGCTGTATTAGGGTAGCGGTGTTCAGACGCGGGTTTTTCCAAGCATAGGAGAAGAAAGACGTGCAGCTACGTCCCGACAAGAAAAATGCTATGAGCTCAAGGATCAGGTGTATGGCTCCGTAGGGTTTATCTATATGGGTGAAAAAGCGGGCTATTGTAAGCTTTTCTCTTCAGAAAAGCGTCAAGGAAGTGTTCTTCAGACGACACAATTGCCACAGGTTACCCTCAATAAAAACGAAGTAGATGCTATCCTATTGGATCACCAGTATCAGACTCTTGATAGTAGGTAGGCATAGGAGTATTTATCTGTAGGTTTAAGTGTTTAACTCAAATTTTAGAATTAGAGATTTTCCGGTACTTTACTTTCAATCTTACAGTAATGCCTGCATACACACTTTGTAATGTGCAATAATCAGGATTTGATATATTATGATCTAGAAATTCGCTCCTCAGCCATTTACCACACATTCGACCGATTATCGACAGCTTCTTGCTCAAAATTAAGCACCCCAAAAGTGCCCAATGCTACCAAGGATGTATTTTTTGATCGCTGGCTATCATAGATGAAATTTGATGCCCTGCGTATTTCAATGAGAAAAGCCCGCGTACATGGCTGAAGACCACTCACTACTATAGTCAGTACCAATATCTACAACTATCAGATATACATTTACCTTCAAATTCATTAGAGAGAATCTTCTCCCAAGAGATCCAAACTCCTCTTCACGGCATCGATATCTACGTCGATTTCCATTCGCTTCTTATGAAGTTTCTCTAACTTTTCTCTCAACCTCTCGCTATCTCCAACCACCATCTCTGGGGATAACCCACCCTCATAGGAAAGATTTCGTTCGTTCATACTACCACTCGTTTGGACTTGTTGTCCGAGAATCGATGGCGGTAGCAGGTTTAACGACTGGGAAGAATGACATCGTTTCTGATGCTCATAGAGGTTAAACTTCCTTGGGAATCCTCGGACGTGACGCTTGCATGAAGTGACCGGGCAGCAGTAGGTCTGTGATCCGTGGACCTCGCGGCTGTGTCGATCCAGACCGCCTTTGTTACCAAAGCGAGTGTGTCTGCAATTTGAGACTTGACAGATGTAAGGCTTGCTGTGTTTAGCTTCGTGCTTTCTGAGGTGCGTCAGTGTTGGCGTTAAGTCAGTTGTAGAAAGAGAGTGTACGAACCGCAAAGCAGATTCGGACGGGAACTCTGAGTCTTGTAAGCACTCGGGGACTAAACATCGTAGCTGAGGTTTATCACCAGCCGATTTTCCCGACTCGAAAGGGGTAGCGGTCGCAATGATTTCGGTATCCATATTATGAACGGGGTTTTTGCGAAAAGGGAAATGCTCTCTGAATGGGTACCGGTCAGCTACTGGGCAACGAAATGTGATTAATAGATTTAATTGAAAAATTAGGGAGTTCAGCGAGTGCAGGCTGCATGTTCCATACCCTACACAGTCGTCCTTGGTATTGTCTAGACTGCTGAACAGCTCGTTGTTATCAGCAGGCACATAATTTACGTCTGTGGATATGTAAGTAAATTTGCTCAAAGGTAGAGGACTTAGAAACACTCACGACCTTGATCACTGCTAGTAGTATTCAAAGGATACTGATCTACGTGCAAATCTTTAGATAAGTTAGCAATACAGTCTAAACCCCTCCTTAGTCTATACTTCCTAACTATATAGATATGGGAAGTTGTAATAATACGGAAGGGCATGAAAAAGGGGGAAGAAGACGATGGAAAACAGAGGAGAAGGTTTAGGGTGGAGTGTGGAGTGTGTATTATTAGATGCCACTCTATGTTTCCACTTACTATATTCATGTTGACCGACAGATTGTTCAGAAGAGGAGAGCTCCCCTAAAATTGTAGTACTTTAGCATCGAAGTTTCGCCAACAGCTGTTAAATCCGAGGCTATCTTACACGTCAAATTAGAAGTCATTGGGTGACTATCGGTACCGAATGAATTCAAGTCTTGGAAAGCGTCAGGTTTTGGCAGACTAAGAAAATCGACGTGAGCGTCATAGGTGTTCTGACCACTGGCAGTATAATATTGCTGAAAATCATCAAAGTTAGTAAAGTTCTGCATAGTGCCTGTAGTGAAGAGTAGATGGTTACATTAACGCAGCGGACAGTGCTTTCTTAAAAAAATTATCTTTTGCTGTAAGTTTCATCGCTAACATCGTCGCAGCGACTGTCGCAGCGACAGTTGAAGCGACTCAGTTGAAGCGACAGTTGAAGAGACGGTTGCAGCGACAGTCGCCGCGACAGTCGCCGTGACAGTCGCTGCGACTATTCCCAAAAGCGACTATACCAAAAGACTGTCCCAGAGATTGTCGCTAAGGTTGTCGCTGGGATAATCTCTGCGACCATCTCAGCGACAACGTTAGGATAGTCGCTTTTGGTATAGTCGCTTTTGGGACAGTCGCTGGGACAGCATTTTATTCGCTGGGACATGGGTAATTATATTCGAACTGTTTTGAGAGCGCACACCGCCGTTTAGTTATCGTAGATTGGCACATAAAAGTTACACAGGGCAAACTCTGCCTTGTTTCTTGGGTGGAAGATTATTGGTGTAGCGATGTCAATGGCTCATCTCGCAATGCTATTTGTGTATCCTCATCATCAGGCGAGGCTGCTAACCTTCCATCCTCAAGCCCAAAGTAACTTCGCTCCGATACTGAGGCTGTAGGTACCTGTTTGTGTACTTCGTAGAAGTCAAACGATAACTCGGTATCATTGAGCTGGTGTTGGTAGGTGTTACGCCTAAGAATCGGGGCGAATTTGCCTTGGGCGACGCCTGCAACTTATTGCATCACCAATCCGCGTCAACGGAACGGCTATGTAGCCAGTCCGGTTGGGTCAGAATTCGGGCTTTGCCTTATTAGGCGTTGACATGGTACTTGTCTAGTAAATTCTTCGATTGCATTGTTTGGTGCATCTTGGTCGTCGAGAATCCTTGAAGTGGTTGAGCCAGAGATTTCATTGTTTCTTTTTGGTTTTTTTTTAGCTATGCTTCCTAACGGTTGCTGACCATTTTCTACATGGTTGTAGTTTAAGAAAGGGTTCACCCTTGAACTTCATCCCTATGGGCAATTGGTCGCCACGTTGGACAACATGTCTCGGTCTGAGTTGCCCATTACTACTTGTGCCATCAAAGGAATTTGGCAACGTAGCGCTTCTAGGTAATTGTAACTACAATCTTTTTATCCTCGACAGTATGGCGGCCTTTTTTTTTTAATTTGCCAACATCTTATACATGAGAACTTTCTCTAATTTAGAATATCGGAAGAGTTGCCAGTAAGGAGCAGATTTAAGCACCAAGTCCTATTCTATGTTCTTTAACAACTCTCTGTTGTTTATATTAAACCTCCATTTGATTGGGTAGTGTATAACCATTCACACTGACCTCCTCTCATCCCAGCCACTAAGCTGACAAAAGCCGAACATATCCTTCTGCATTTGTGTCTAAGGCTGGCCATAGAACATGTCTTCTTCGTAATGGTCCTATTGATCAATCTCAAATGGCTCGACTTCGAACGTATAGAAAGAGTATCGGGTGCTCCTCGTTAAGGAGGAGGGAGGTACTTTATTGTTAAAGAATCCCACCAATTCTTCTGTTAAAAAGTATTGTTAAATGTGCTGCAATTCAATATCGATGCCAGTACTATCCTTAGGCGATATGATGTCCCAGTGCAGTACAATGCAGCTGCGTTGATTCCTCGTCAGAACGGCCGCTCATTGACGACAGTTGACAAGCTCCCCTTACCTAGAATTATTCTAGAGCTTACATACAAAGTGTTTTATCAGCCAGGCCGACTCAAAACTTAAATTTGGCTTTCCCTTTCTTTGGCTTTTCTTACCCTTTGTTTGTTTTTTCACGGGCGGATTTAGTCGGCTTCCCGGCACTCTTAACTCCTTCGGTCGTCTCGATTCTCCCTTCTTTCAAGCGCCACTTTGAGGAGGGCACAATCTACTTCGTAAGATTGTTACGGTCCCGTACAGTACGTATAGGTTGTACACGCACCCACTGGCCAACACTGGTGCCTGGTGAAGCTTATGTGGTTGGCATGGAAGATGATTTGGCAGGATTCCGAAGGGCAAAGAGAAGCTTTACCGTACCTTACACCGCTGCACCGCTCGGCGACCAAAAGGAAGAAGAAGAAAGAGCCTGGACTTTCATTGAACTCGGATATGTCATCAAGGATGAATGGCAGACCGAGGCCAAAAGGCTTGTTTTTGAGCCACCCTCCACCAAACCTTCCCCCCGCAAAATGGCAAGAACTAACTGGCCTGGCCCATGATGGATGAATAATGAAGGATTGAAATGAATGAACGATGATGCCCACATTTTAGCATTTGATGCGGCGACAAAAGGGCGGCCCATTGGTGACGGACCCGGACAAAATCAACGCTCAGCAGGCCGACATCCCAACAATAGTGGGATTGCCATCATGTATTTCCAGTATGTATTCGTCGCTGTCGCCTAATGAGAATTCTAAATTCCGAGCTCCGAACTCCGGGTTTGTCATTGGTGAATCAGTCAGCGTACATACTGTATATGAGATTGCATGTTGACTGACTCGAGACTGACTCAACTTCCAGCAGCTTAAAGTTTGTAGACTGGACTGGCTGCTAAATTGTGGATAGCAAACAAACACGTACCCAAGGACCAGCCATTCGAATCTTATAAAAGAAGTCGAATTTGTAGCAATTAAATACAATAACACAGGAGAAATAGAAATTGTATTCATCAGTCAGGGATGATCATAATCATAGTTAGTAGTGTCGTGGTCCTGTATCTATGCTTATGCCTAATGCTTAAACCTCGTGGTTTATACTGTACCTGATAGCTATATACTTAAGGGCTAGAGCTAGAGCTAGAGCCAATGATAGATAGACGATGACGATGCATTTGCTATGTAAGTCATCTCATCATCTAATCATCACATACAATTAGTCCGCTCCGTACTGTACAGTACTATATTGTATGTACGGATTACTGTGTAGTAAGTATTATTATAACTCGACTATACTCTACTATACTAATATACTATACTACCAAGTATACTATATCATACCATACTACTACAATAAAATATACTATACGGTACAGTCGTGTATTTGGTCTCCCGTACATACTGTGCCATCTAGATGCGGTTCGGGCCCGAG
>Ga0247812_10001243_pt1 | contig 14483 bp, 14 predicted proteins | sample UWRJL149409B1_FD_178011 | JGI IMG/M metagenome (GOLD analysis project Ga0247812, IMG submission 178011) | Plant litter microbial communities from Arlington Agricultural Research Station in Wisconsin, United States - UWRJ-L149-409B-1 | ecosystem: Environmental > Terrestrial > Plant litter >...
CTTGGAATTTTAGAAGTCGTGAAGTGTGTTTTGGACGCTTAGATAGCGGCGACGATGAAGATCTTGCTCATGCCAGCTGTGCATTGTGTTCCTACAGCCAAGGATTGAACCATTGCCCAGATACCACTAGCACACTGCTGGAATCTTTTGCCTTCGATACAGTTCCAAATTCCTTCTTCGGAGCAAGGTGATCCTGCTGCTTGGGGGCCTGGGTGTTGTGCTGAAACCGGGGCGGCTGGTTCAGGAGTGGTGACTTCAGGAGTTGTGACTTCAGGAGTGGTGACTTCAGGAGTTGTGACTTCAGGAGTGGTGACTTCTGGTGTGGTGACTTCTGGTGTGGTAACTTCTGGTGTGGTGGTTTCTGGTGTGGTGGTTGGAACTGGAGCGGTTGGCTCAGGAGCAGTGGTTTCCGAGCTAGTGGGTTCGGTGACTGGGGAGTCGACAGGAGCGGGAGCTTCTTGAGCCGGAGTTGGCTCCTGGACGATAGGAGCTGTTGTGGACTCTGGTGTTGGCTCAACAGCTGCAGGCGCTGGGAGCTCGGCAAAAACACCACCCACTTTGGTTGGGGCAGGAGTGCTTTCGACTGAAGTGCTCTCAACTGGAGTGCTCTCGACAGGAGTGCTTTCGACAGGAGTGCTCTCGGGAGTGCTCTCTACAACAGGGGCGCTATCGGGAGTGCTCTCGACAGGAGTGCTCTCTTCAACAGGGGCGCTATTGATATATCCAGAAGTTCTGGTCAAGGTAGCAACACTGCCGGCATCACAAGCGGTGTTTCCCGCAAAGCCTAGAAGACGGTTTGCAACGTCAGAGGAATAACAGGCGGTGGCACCGTTTCCATCACCGATGTTTCTTGAAGCTGCAATGGAGCCAGAGTTGTAGATGCGAGCTGCCTTGTAATATTTGCTGTCGTCACTAGCGCCGCTCTTTTGGAGAACTCCAACGAGTCCATCGCCAGCCGCCGTGCCTAGGGTTCCATCTTTGATCATTTGGAGAATGTTGGCTTCAGGACATGGCACTTGTTTGTCGGAGCCAATATTGCATGTACCGGTTCCTCTGTGTGATTGCATGAGGCCAGGGTTCGCAACACCGTTGTCGGTGCTGTGGACACGGACGCATCCATTTGATTCTTGGATGACAATGGCGAGGATGAATCGGGCATCAACTCCTGAAGACGAAGAGACAGATTGAATTGCTGATTTTATTTGAGAGATTTCAGTGGGGCTGTTTTCAGGAAGTTGATCGGCGGACCATCCACAGCCAGACGTAAGGATACCTTGGTTTGCAGCCCACCTGGAAATTATTAGTGGTTATTGATAATAGGAGAATCTCAGAGACATACATGCTCTCAAATGAGGCCCATGAGGATCTGGCGGGCCAGCCTTCGCTCAGCGCACCAGTTCCACCGAAAACAACATAAGAGCTTCGTGCGACGAGTTGCTCCACGGTAGATGGAAGAGGAGCTCCGAATGAGATAGCGGCAAGACAGCCTGCTGCTAAAGTCTACTTGCTATCAGCTCAATTCTTTCTAGAAATATCCCAAGGAACTTACTGAGCGGATTGAAACCATATTGACGGTTTGAGAAATGCAGTTTCTAGTTGTGATAGTTGATAGTGTGTAGAGAGAATGTGATTGCGTCAAGAAGTTTGTATGATGACACTTTAGAAGTTCTGTGTCTGAAATAGAATGTAATGATCGTTGAATGTGATGATTGTGTCTTAGACTTTTCTGTATGAAGATCTTTCAAAGATCGTCGGAAGTGTTTATATATATGGAAAAAGTGTGATAGTGAAGAACAATGATGATGATTGTGACTAGCACAATTGGTCTCGTCGAGAGTGTGGGTTTGCGTGAGGCAAAAAAGGAATGACCGTGGGCTTCGAAAAGAGCGTTAGAGGATAGCAAACTCAAAAACATCGCGAGGGTGACGGCATGGTGGTTTTTATAATATCACAACGGGAACTCGATCGGTGAATTCCCCCACTACCAACGCTCAGCTTTCGACTCCCCGCTTTCCATTCGCCAGGTACAATGGCGCCGAGGCGGTAGTTTACGCAGGTGTAGTATACGCAAAAAAGCCGTGTCCTGACGGCTAACCTTGTTCGTTTCATGTGCCACCATGTCCAGAAACGCCCGAAGGCTGCTATTGGATCACCACATATAGGGCAAGGGGATCATATTACCGCGCTAGGGCTAGGGCGGTGGTAAGATATGTCAAAGGTCGAGGCTTTTAAGAGGGGGCCTTAGTGTGGGGCGAGTCGTTAGCGTGGTAGAGCCAATTGTAACGTATGCTCGGTGTGTGGGTGGTGGTACCTTACGGGTCATCACCGTGGTTGGCTTGGTGGTGGCGGCTAATTTGGAGACCCCTTACCTCCCGTCCCTCTCTACACGGCGTTGCTAAAAAGCTGAAACAATGTGACTTGCCCAGATTGGAAATTCATATGGGTGAGGGGAGAAAAGGAAACCACAGAGAAAGTAATAACTCAAGCAGTAAGAGGGCCAGGAGCTGGATTCAATCAGGTTGAATAGCGTCGACTTCCATCCTCTTTGCTCTAGGCCGTAGCTATTTCCATTTGCACGACATCTTACTTACTATACTTACTTTATTTGCTTACCCACATGCACTCCACCCCGCCTATTTTGGTGCACCTATGCCTACATACGAAGTATTACGGTATTATCATAGTATTGGCCTCTGTTTTCGTACCTGCAGGAACGCTCCTCAGGGGGGGCGATGCATTAAGCGAGCAGATCGCCGAGCCCCTGGACGGCTTCGGCCGGGCACTACTCCCCGAAAATCATCTACACCCGGACACTACTGGCAACTATTTACAACTATTTACATCTACCTCCACCTATTTCCACCTACTCACTCCACATACCGTACCTCCCTTACTTACAGTGCGAAGTCGGCATCGCCTTACTGACAGTGGATAGAGTTCACATGACTTGCACTGTATATAAGCATCGACCGACGCCAAGCCCATCATAGAAAGGCGTATAATCCTTCCGTCTACGTAGTCGAGGATCATTCGGCTGACGTTGCCCCTAATTCAGTTAACATGGCCAATCGTAGAGCCCAACGCGTCGACTGTGATATCTCCGGCACCACGCCTTAGAGTTTTGGGCTTACGGGCGCACACTTGTGGCGTTAGGCACGTTTTCCACCCGTGATGAGTGTTGGTGATGAAAATGTCTACACTTATGAATATGAATCGTTGGATAGCAATGATGAGATGATGATATGATGATGATGAGTTTTAGGTGTTATTCCGGCATCATGAAAATCCTATATTTTGGCCGTGACGAATATTAGTTGTTTTCGCAACATAGGATCGTGGTTCTGTTTGGCCTGTGCATGTGGTGTATGGGTGGCCCTTTGGAGAAAAATGGAATTGGTTTCATTGCAATTCATAGATACTGTTGGTGAGTAGGTGAGTAGGTGAGTAGTTGGCCGTGAACAAACTACGTGGTCGGACCTTTCTCCGGTCCGTTTGGAGTTGCCTGCACACATGTAGTGGGTGTGGAATTTAAACATTTTGGACGGTGCAAAGTGCAGCTGTTCCGCGCGCCGTGTTGCCTGTGGCGCGTTTTACTTCTGTCATTGTTCTCTGTCATGTGTGCTTCTGGTATGTGGTGGTGACGTGCTGGGAATAGACATGACGGGGACTGCCCTTTCCGATGCCTAGCAATTACTGAAATATATCTAAATATATAGCAGCTTTGGTTCCATGATTGGATAAACAATGTTGCCAAGTTAAACAAATGCAGTGTAGATAGTCTATATTGCGGAGATTCTTTTTCCAATATTCTCGTAATATTCTCGGCGACATGCTTCCTGCTTCCTGCACAGCCAAAAACCCCAAATATCAAGTACAGTTCATGTCAGGCGGCACTGGCTGAACTAAAGTTTTTCTAGAGCTACTGACTCGGTCGAGTGAATTAAACTCTTCATGCAACATTGACTCGCCATATTAAGTTCCGGAAGGCGGACTTATGCGGAATTAAAGTTTAAGCCTGACTTAAGAGCTTCTATATTCCGTGCATACACTGCTTTGCGATACGTATGTGGGAGGTTAATTCCCCACAAATTCGATTGTACGTAAACAATTTCAACCGCGAGAGTCAAGTGATTTCCCGAGGGAAGAGACCACGTGCCCCATTTATCTTAGAAGCACTGCAGTTTACTATGAATTTGAGGGTGCTATTTTTAGAGGCCATGGAGTTCTCTATGTTTGGTCTCTTTTTAGAACTTGAATTCCTTACTTTTAGTCCTTATTACGGGTGTACTGTACGACTAATTCTCAATAAGATGGCTAAAGTTGCACTAACTGCACATAATATAATTTGGATGTTCATTGTGTGATGTTTCCTGATACTTGATAACTGCTCTAGATTGTTCAACAATAATGTATCATGGGTTTTCTTCTTTGAAATATAATGCCTGTAATGCCTATCAAACTGAGGTTAGTGATACATTACTAGGTTCCACCGTGGTGTAATTTGTTTAGATTGTTATGTTTATTTCTATGCGCCTCAACGTAAACATTTACCTCGTAGACGAGAAAGAAATGATTCCACCGCAGGAAACACATCTGTGCATTCCTCGAAAACGATTCATAGAGTTTTAGGTTTCACTACGATAATAACACGTTATACTGAGATATCTCACAAAGTCAGGGGGTGGAACGTTTACTGTGCTACATGGGGCTTTGAGGACGGGTTTTACACTAGACTGCAGTGCTTGTTCATATCTTCAAAACAACGTGTTACAACATTTCTGGGGTTGTACTGTATAGCGGGATTGCCATGTGGCAGCATTCTGCTGGCGCCGTAGTCGGGGGTTCTTGGGAGTTCGTTCTTGTCAGGGGAGAATGCTCTATGGTCGCAAATAGTTCAGATTGCACATGGTATTTGACACAACTCCATTGATTGAGTGGGGCGAGTGTATCCCAAAGAACAACCTGGGTTCCAAAATCACGGCTGTTTAACTTAAATCAGGTAAAGTCAAGATACACAGGACTAAGGTTGAATAGCCGCGCTTCATAATCCTGGCTACAACGTGCAAGAACCAACAAGTGCTAACGGGTATAGGGTGAAGTTGCCTCTACTTCTTCACACCTGCACCTTTCCCCATCAAGTTACAATACCGAAAATATCTCTGTTAAATTGTACAATCGCCACCAGCATAGCCCCCGTGATACCCCCCTGTTAGCATTACGCTGTTAGGTTGCCTTGCTAGTCATCTATTTATGAAACGAAGCACCATTACGCTCATGATCCTATCTTATCTCCGCTAAAAACACTTTACGCACAGCAGTCTTCGTTTGCTGAAGGAAAGCGGCTATCACTGCAATAGCCGGTTAACACAATATTACTTTTTATTTAACTAGCATAGGAGGTCAATATTATTCTCCACCTCGCTGGAAAATGGACCAACCTAGGTATTTGTTGAATGAGCAACCCATAGGTCTGTGCCGGGAGAAAGGAGTTGCATGGCTATATATGAGTCTGGATTATGTGTCATCATTTGTATTTTCATGGACCCGTGGCATCTATGCTACTAAGGATGTATTAACTCTATTTATACTTCTTTATACAGCTTTTGAGCACCTGACGTCACTGGCTCTTGATGCTGCTCCTAATGATTATGGTCGTGTCCATTTCTCGATGGTGATAGTAGACAGTTACCTGTGCTGTAGGGTTTCTCAGCCCTGTTCGGTGAGAGATGATCTTGGTTGCCCTCCCATATTTCCTTCTTGCCGTCGCCAATAGGGTAGTCCCTTGACTAGTTAGAATATACAGTCTTTTACTCAAATGTTCTAGACTCCAATCCAACTTCTAACACTCAAGAAGGATCCACTATCTCCACCCCCTCCACTCTCTCGTCCTGCTCATCTATCCTTGCTTCCCACCCCTCAATGAATCCCTTTAAAGTTTTCAACGGCACTGGTTTTGTCAAGAACTGATCTACTCCACTAATCATAGCCTCCTTCCTAGCTTGAACTGATGCCGCTCCCGTAACCGCTATTATCATGCTTGGTTTCAAGCTATTTTCTTGTTCATACTTCCGTATTTCTCGCGTCGAAGTTAGACCGTCCATTATTGGCATTGAAATATCTGTGTATTATGTTAGGCACACTGAGTAAATTGAGTAGAATAGGGGACGGAACTGACCCATGAGTATGATTTTGATATCGGTGGCGTACTTTTGGAATTTGTGGAGTGCTTCTAATCCGTTGCTGGCTGTTTCAAATGGTAATCCAATTTTACGCATGTACATAATCAAGAGCTGTAGACAAGTCAGCATAATCAAATATAGATGTGGCGTTTTGAGGTATCACCTTGAGGTTGATCTCATTGTCGTCCACTAGGAGCACTGTGGGACGTTTTGGGTGGAGTGGGAGTGTGTGTGTAATCATGGTTGGTTTGTCGACAGGCACGTGCTTCACACCTGGACTAGGCCCAGTAGGTTGCTCTTCAGAGGTTGCTAAAGTAATGGGGTTGATGGTTGAAGGCAAAATGTCTGTAGTCTGCAATTGTGGAGACGTTGACACTTGCAGTTGCGAGCTAGCTATTGTTGGTGTCGCTTTTTTCTTGAGAACCGTCTCTAGTGCTTTTGCAAGCTTGTATGGACCGAATCTACGCCAGGGAATTAGTATGGAGATCTGATGCTGGTGCTTCCTCCAGAGACCATTTCCTAATTCTATGTTCTACAGCCACTCTTACAATTCAACAACAAAGGTGGATTTGGAACGGAACTTACGGCTGTTGAACAAACATAATCGGATAGCCATTTTCCATCATTACTTGCCCCTTCAATTTCGAGGAGGTACACAAGACTATAATAGCTTTATTGCCGAGCAATTTGGCAATTCGGGACATTTCAATCGGAGACCCTATCTCACCCGCAGAGTCGCGTGATAGTATCGCACTAAACTCAGCATCCAGTAGAATATGCACATCCGCAACGGTGGTATCCAACATTTTCGACTCAGAAATCTCCATCCCACACCATTGCTTGAGAAATTTGCATAGAACGGAGTTTAACGAGAGTGTTCGTGCCGCCTCAGTAGTAAGAATACCTGTAGCAGGCTCCTCGATATCCGGGGCGATATCAAACCCAACGAGGCATGCTGAGAGGCCCTGCATTTCGCTGGTGATAACTGTGATCGGGGAGTTAGAGGTTTCAGGAACTGGCTCAGGTGAGGATGCAGTTTGGAACGTGACCTGCACTGTCGCCTCAGTTCCGAAGTTTTTCTCACTCTTCAGTTCGATCTCACCATTAAGATCGTCGACCAACTGCCGTACTATGCTTAAGCCAAGCCCAGTTCCAGGAGTAAGACTATCTTCCTGGGTGAATGGAGTGAAGAGGTGATGTTTTAAAAAGTCATTTGAAATACCTCTACCCGTATCGCTGACAGACAGAGTTACTTTGGATGACTTGTCGGCTTGTCCAGACCCCGAATCTTCGCACTGTAACGAAACGCGAATTTGCCCCGACTCCGTATATTTGAGGGCATTTCCAAAAAGGTTCATTAATATCCGACGCCATGCGCCGGGCTGAGATCTGAATACCCAGCTTGCTCTCTGATCGATGCTGACAATGATCATTACCCGACTTGTTTGCTTGGTATTATTGGCGTCTTTTTCAACTCCCGACCCGAAAGATGGTAGACGATTGTAGGCGATTGATTCCCTTGACTTTGCTTTCCCAAAATTGTATCCGGAAAGTATGTTTTCTACTACCTCTTCGGTCAAAATGCTAAGGTCAACGTCTGAAGACTCAGCAGCAAAATCGAACGCCGAACCGTTTTTCGGGGAATTAGAAGGCGCATTTCGTTTCATGTTTTTCTCTGGCTTCTTGACATTATTGATTTTTGTGAAATCCAGAACACTATCGATTGTATCCATAAGCATTCTGCTGCAAGAATTAATCATGTTGATCAACTCATCCTGTGCAGCACCAAGAGACATGTCCTGGAGATGCTCAGCGCTAGCCAAAATACCATGCAGAGGAGATCTTAGCTCGTGGGAGACAGAAGATATAAAGTTCCCCTTCATCTTGTCTGCCAATTTCGCATCGATTCGTGCTTTCTCGGCCATTATATTGTTACAGAAAGCAAATAAATATGCCAAATCTTCGTCTGCGTCAAGGATTCGGATAGGATCTTTAGTCCAGGCGAAACCAGCTGCGGACCATCGTTTTGTTTCCGTATCCCAGAGAGGGAAGAAAGCTACGCATCGAACACCGGGTAAGATAGCCAGAAGTCGAGACATGTCTTTCTCTTCAGCAGCCTGTCTCTTATAGCGTGCTGACTTCTTGAGACTCTTCCTGAGAGCAATGTTAAGAGCTGTTCTACTGCCATTCCGTCCAATATCATCATCGTCGTCCTCGCTAGATGAAAAAGTGCCATCATCTTCAAAATTGAAGATTTTCCCTTGTGGATATCTTTTCAAGAACCGTTGCAAAAGGTCCGCTGAGAATGAAAACTCTTGCTCTTCCGTGTCTTGATGCACTAGCCTATTTTTCACGGAGACTCCTAGAATTTCGCACATGTTCTCACTTGACTTTGATCCTTGGATCTCAGAGCTAGTTGAGACAATTAATCCGTCCGAAGCTTTCACTAGCTTTCGATCAAATGAAGTGACGCTAGCATCAAGGAACGCGCAACCCTCCACAGAAAGTGATTCTCGAATCAAATGGCTTGCACGCAGGAAGAGACTTTGGGTATCTTGCAATGGTGAAGACTGCTGCAAGTCCGTGGTGTTAGTAACAAGTTTGTGCTCTTGATTCCAAGAAGTAGTTGGGAGCGGTGTCTTGTCGCCATTTTTATCATCCTGGGTAGCTGCCAGCCTATCAGCGGTATACGGTTGCGATTGTGCAAGACAATTTGTAGTAGTAAATAGAGTGGTGGGTTCTGGTGGTGTATATTGTGGAGCATTCAACGAGGAGAGTGTTGGCGTTGATTCCGTAGTCATAACATCATTAACACTGTCGCTCTGCACGTCAGGCACCGATTGGGTCACAGACTGTGAAACGGTCAATCTATTAGCAGATTCCGCCTCTGAAATCGAACTTGATGAGTTCTTAAGGTCAGCAAGACCAGTGGGTAAGCTTTTTGTGACTTCCACCCCAAATTCGGCATCAGCTTGGTCCGACAGAGTCCATTCCCCGCGGCTCCCATCTTGTGCAGTTGGCCCATTTCCAAGGTGACCATATCTTAGAAACCAATCTCTCAACGTAGACTTGCCTTCTACAAAAAGTCCCAGACCCTTCACCATCCGGGCCGATCGAGTATGTTGTCCTCTCACGGTATTGAGAACGAAATGATCCATCACTGTAGCAGCCAGGTCTTTTAAGATATCTACCTCAGGTTGGCCAAAGTTATATCTCGGCTTGTCGTCCACTATACTATAGATACCAATGAGATAACCAGCTGGTGAACGGATGGGAACACCAGCATAGAATCGAAGGTGCGGAGTGCCACAGACAAATGGCTGGTTTTCGAATTTGGCATCCTTGGACAGATCATTTATAACGAACTGATGGTTATACTTATCTTCGGGCTGCGGAATCTCATCGACGGCTTCCAAGATAGTAAAATCACCCAAGGCTGCCGCACAGATTCCTAACGCTCTCGGAATCGTCCTTAGTCCAAACCATAGTTGGTCATCTGGATCTAGCGCCGCGCCATGTTGCAGGGAAAGTGATCTCGTAGATTCCGCGATCACGTATTGAAAATTCTGGTCTACAACTGATATCATTCCTACCCAATTCATTAATGCCTCCACTAGATAAATGAGTATGAGCTTGAGGCAGGGAGCGTTCTAGACAACTGAGACAACCGAGACCTGACAAGAACGATGTATTGAAATGATTCGAAGAGTTGTCCCAGCGCCTGTGATAGTTCCCGGCCCTCAATCTCCCTCCTCAAAAAAGCTTAATGTAAACGAGAATTTGACGCACCCCGCTTCACATTGAGTCGTAGAGCGCCTAGCTGCGCATATGCCGTGAGGGCTGCATCGTAGGAGGCTCGAGGTTGGTAGTTTTGGTTAAAGGTAGAGTCGTATTCGGCTTGGGGGAAAATCGAGGTGTGCGGCTGCCAATATCTACAGATACACAGTCAGCCAGATCTGAAATGAAGGAGGCAAATGGCCGGAGGCGACTCATACTTGTATAATTCTCTCTGCCGCGCGGTCTCGGATGAGAGTTTCGAAGGCATTGGTGCCAGTACAGGTTCTTCCCTCTAAGGCATGTGGAGGATGTACCTAGTAACGTATGGTGGAGAGAATGGAGAATGGTTGAGGTTCGAGGAGCAAAGCGCCATTCAGAAACCCAAAAGTAAGGAATACCATATGCATGAAGATGGCAAATACAGGGAATAGGAAGATCATGCACGATCGAGTGGCCTAGGCGGTTCTGATAATGCTTACATAACAATAATAATACTGTATTGAAGCCAACTACCTTTCCACTGGTAATTGTACCTGGCCTAAGCTGGTATCGGCGGCACTATCTTTGCCAAGCATAATAGCCGAGGCAAATCGTCTGTATCTCTTGGCAAAGAAAATCCCTGACAGCTTAAGTGGGGGAATAGGAAAAGGGGTGATTACATCCTTAGCGAACGAAAATATCTATCTATTGAAGTTCTTTATTGCGCTGCTGTTCATTGATTATGTGGGACACAATACGGCCGTTCGTACCAGCACATGCGTATCAATCACAAAAGCAGAACTGAAGAAGTTACTGACTAACCTTAATTCAGCAAAATTTACTTCAGGGGTTTCATTTTGTGGCTGTAGTGATTTTTGTCACAAACTCAACATTGCCTTTCCTTGCTCTGCAGCCTTTAAATCTTCCATTTTCTTCAGTACCTCTTTGATTCTTTCAAGATTTTATCTCTATTCTCCTAATCAGACTTCTTGGGCCACCCGACCTCCGTTGTGCCGGCGGCCAAGCTCTAAAGCACATTCTCACGAACTGGGCAAGTTCCAGGATGTTGCAGTTCATCTCAGCTTTTGTGAATATGATATCGTTTTTCTTGAAGCCGCCTTTGCCAACAATCTGGCGTAGGAAATCTGAGGCGGATCATTTTCGTATGCTTAGCCTGAGCAGTAGTATCTCACAAAAGGGGTTTTCCTTAGCAGACAGTCCAGTGGAATTCATGCTTGAGACATATGTCTAGGAGTTCACAGTCCTAGATTAAAAGAGTTTGATTCTCCTCTCATGCATATATTATTGGAAATGGCGCAGAAGTAGTAATGTAATAAATGGACAGAGAGTAAATTTCCGATATATACCAGGACATGTTTCAATATAACTGTCGCATTATCTATCTTTGCATGTTACTAAACTTCCAGTCAAAAATCATGACTGTTCTACGTCCTCTAATATCTATAGTGTATATCTAAATCTAGTTCCGTCTCTACTGACCATCTTCGTCTCGGTCTCACCATTCCTCTCTCTCTCATCGGCCTGCTTATTCTTCATGTATAAAGTCGCCTCTAATATACACGCAGCAACCAGACCAATGACTGTAATGCTCAGCCCGGCTGTAAAACCTGTCTTGAACTTTGGTCCCTCCTTCTTAATAAACACGTTTGCCGAGACGAAGTTTGCAGAGTTACCGAATCCGATCTGTAAAGCATGTGCAATAGCTTTTCGTGGTCGGCCGACAGTATTGGCGGATAACCAGGAAACGAGGAGAGGAAGCTGCATAAAGGCGCCACTGGCGATGAAGTAGAGTGCAAAGTATCGAACGCCTACTGACTTTGGGTATGCAAGTTGGATAGCCCACCCGCTAGAAAAGGGAAGTTAGTAAAATAATTCGTTCAGGAAAGTGGTCGGCTAAGCTTTTCATACGCTTCTTAGACAATAGAAGTAAGATACTCTCGGAAATATCGCCGGAGAAGGAAGAATTGCATGCTAGGTTACTCACATGGTGCACATTGTAGACCCAAGTAGGATGAATGGGAAGCGAATCTTGAGCTTTCCTGCTGTAATGTTCACTGCTAAAGCGAGGAAAGCACCAGAAAGCCAAATGGGTACGTTTCGCTAGATAAAATTAGTATAAATATATTCAATTGCTTTGAATGACCTCACCAAGTTGGCTTGATTCGCAGTGTATCCCATTTGACTGATAATTGTCGGGCTAAATTGTGAAATGGCGGCCGCAGAAATATCAGCGCCAAAATACACAATTATGTTTAGCCACGTTTGCCAATCAAAGATATAGCTAAGCCATGGTTGACCTTTGAAACCCTCAGCTTCGTCACCACGCTCAATTGCAAGTCGTTGAAGTAGTCGTGTCTTTTCTTCTGGTGTGAGGAATGTCGACTCGGCTGGGAAGCGTGGAAGCACGAAAAATGTGAATAGCGCAACGGCTATGTTGAAAAGGCCTTCGAGAATAAATATCCATCTCCCTATAACAAACAAAGGTTAGTTCCTTGTGTATATAACACGAGAGATATTGAATTGGCCATAAGAGCTTTTACTTACAGGAACTGATGCCTTGTGTTCCTCCCATGAAGTTGATAGCATAAGCTAGAAACTATCTCTTTGTTAGTACTTTTTTCGTTGAATAGAAAGTGGGTTTTGTCTTACACTGCTGAACGAAGCTCCAATCAAAGCACTAAGTCAGAGAGTTAGTACTGTTTTCCGTGCAATCTCAAAAGCGACTTGAAATTCAGGAGTCGGCCGAGAAGCTGAGAGATACATGATTGAGGCAGAAACAAAGCAAAACGTATCTCAAGTCTTAGCTCCTATAAACGCCTCAGACCCAAGATTACCTGCTCTCAAAAACTATGTACAAAGAAGGAATATGGGCGGAAATAGCCTACCTGGTAGTAAAGCACGTATATCTCAACGGAAATTCGGCCTTTCTATAATATGAACCCATCACTAAATAAGTTAGTATAAAGAGAGTGGTGGTTTTGGATGTATCTAGGTGGAAGTTTGCTGAGGCTGGGGAACCCCTCTTGCCGTGAATAATATGCTCAAGAATTATACCCGTTGCTCCATGTCACCACACTGTATGACGGATTGGTATGAAAAGAGAAGCTACTTACTCAAAGCAGCTGCCGGACCGAGAGAGCCTTCGAATATTCCCATTATCGTACGGCATGCATATAGTCCTCCTGGAGTGTGCACAAATCCTTGGGACATAGTGACTATACCCAGAAGTGTCATCGAAACACCTGGGGAAAATGAAATCAGTATATTTCTCATTTAGGCAATGTCGATCAAATTGACCAGAAAAGTCAAGAACTGCGCATCTACTTCTAAGCTGTCGAACTGGCACGAGGCACAGTTCCGTCTAGGATCTTAGAAGCAAAGGGCATCCCGAGTTGAAGATTGGAAGAAGGACAGTGGAATCACGTCTTCTGTTTAGCGACGTACCCAGCCACCAATTTGGTGGAATTTTAGAATGTGTCATCAAAAGATTTGAAGGCACTTCCATAAGTACAAAGGTAAGAAAGAAAGTCCAAACAGCTGTGTTGTAACCATTGGCAGGCATCTTCAATTCTTTCTCAAGACCGAGGAGTTTAGCGTTTCCGATATTTGTCCTGTCGAGATATGCAGTGAGGTAGAGCATACAGAGCATCGGTACTACGCGTAAGTCGATTTTGCGAGTAATCCTGGAATCAAGCGCCTTTTCATCTTCTATTGAAATATCTTGGATGCTGCCCTTGATCGGCGTTCCTATGTCGCTACATGGAAGTTGGGAGGTCATTATGTGTTGCTGCTTTTCGCCCATCGTGAGCTCGAGAAGAGGTAATGAGTAAAATTCGATGATATGAAACTGGTGAGAATATTGAAATATGGGAATTAATAGACTTTATGTAGTTCCTGAGCCCCTAGATTCACATTCATTAGGTGGATCGTACACTCTTATCTTGCCGGGGGAGATCTAACAGACCTCTCTCTCCCCGGTTGCTGGGTCCCGACGCAAATCAAGAACCAAGCCACTGGGACCAGCACTGACAATCCAGATCTGAGTAAGGGTCTGGCAATGACACCAATGAGGGCACACATTCTCTATCGATACAGTATTAGCTGGTCTACAATATACTCAATTCCGATGAATCTGCTATAGAAAACAGTGTAGAGTGGGGTGCGACTGGCAAGATCTAAGCGTCGGTTACAGGCAGCCGATAGAGGAAATAGAGCCCTCAAGCAAGCAATCAAGAGACAAGTGCAAGTAGATTGAGGTAGTAATTGGATACTTGGAACAGGATTTTAGATGCAATTAGATAATCAGGACCCCAAAACTCAATAATATTTAATCACAGAGGTTGAAACTTGTTTTCCGTCTCAAATAACCACACATGTGAATATCACGATGCTTAACCTCGCGAGCTTCATTCACGGGCAAAGGCCGCCCGCAAAGTTGAATTAAAGTTATATCAGTAATAAAAGTGGGGGGTCGCGAAACTCAGTCTTGGAACTAGATAACAAATCCAAAAACCGGCAAACCGGCTA
>Ga0247812_10001244_pt1 | contig 14468 bp, 13 predicted proteins | sample UWRJL149409B1_FD_178011 | JGI IMG/M metagenome (GOLD analysis project Ga0247812, IMG submission 178011) | Plant litter microbial communities from Arlington Agricultural Research Station in Wisconsin, United States - UWRJ-L149-409B-1 | ecosystem: Environmental > Terrestrial > Plant litter >...
ATAATTTGCACTTCTTACTGAAGTTAGAAACAAATGACTTAGTTACTGTATATACTTTTACTGAATACGCAGTGCAGTACAGCTCATGATCCCTATTTTCCATCAAATAGATGAATATGTGATTGGCCGTGATAGGTGACCCCTGACCCATACAACGTATAGAGTACATACAAAGCTGTGTGGCGCGCAGTAGTCCGAGCATGGCCCTGCTATCCAACCAACCCAGCCAATGTAACAATCACAAAATACCAACTGCGCCGTGTGATAAATGAATGACCTCAAGATAGATTGATTCTGATGTTGTAGCGGCGGACTGACTCGTTTAGAATCTAGCGCATGAGCTCGGTCTCACTCGTTTGGCTGGTGAATACACTGGGAGTGTTACCTACTCAATGTGAAAAAGACGTACAACTAACGTTAGTGCCAAATATCCAATATCCAAATTCCCTACACAGTACCAGCATAGATAAGATTGTGGTACCTGCCGGCTCGGGAGAGGCTGCGGGCTCTATTAAAAGTAAAGTCCCTGAGGTTGGAATGTCCCCGATGCTGTCCCCGATGCAACCGCTCGTAAGACACCCGAAGTCTATCGGCTCCTTTGCATGGGCGCTTGGTCATGTACAATATTCCACTGGTCGCAATGGCTGATAACGCGGGGCTATCCAGGAGCTTGGGAAAAGAAGAACTTGGCTTAGGTAAGCAGTGCATCGCAAAGTAGCCATGCAGCAGTCGAGAACCAGAAATCGAAGTGATGGAGAGAAAGCGTTTATCGTTGAAGGGGATGGGCGGAGGATCCAGGGCGGAGGAGGGGAAAGGGGCTTGAGCGGCGCGAGGGGTGTGATGCGCCCAAGCAGATATCAGATCTCACCCCATGCACCACAACAATTAACTGCTCTACAAGATGGGAACAAGAGGGACAGAACTAACATGCGATACTACCGTTAGGGAGACTACACCTTGATAGCCTTGAGCCTAAGCTAGTCTAAACCTGTTTGAGGCGAAGATGCTTTATATTGAAGAGGAGAGGCACGTGATACCAAATCTGTGAACAATTGATTCGCTTACCTCCCTTTTCGCTCTTACAGTTCAAACGACCTTGCTCTCCAGAAGTGCAGTTTAGACATTTGATGTATGGTGTGGTTATGCGAATCCAGCATTGGTACTGTACAGTAGGTAGAGGGTTTTCTATGAGTAGACATATTGTTGCGCGCTAATCCTCACTCCCATTGTGTGCGCGCCAAGCCATGGCGCACCTCACACCTCGCTGCTCTGCTCATCCATCCTCACCGGCATTCATTGTGTGTTCTCTAACGCCTCACATCTGCTCACCCGTCTTACTTAGGCCTACTCATCCCCGGTCGTATGGCTGTTGAGAGCGTTAAATTTAGCAAAAGTATTCAGGGGAGTCAAAACGGGTCCCAAGAGGGCCGTAATAAGGGGTCGATCATAACTATCGCTTAACAAATCATTAAATTCGCATTGTGTGTCAAGAATTCCCCGCAAGGATATTCCGTGGACAATCCATCGCTATAATGCTGGGGTGACGTAGTAACAGGACAAAGGATTTCAACGGCACGGATTATCTAATGGATACCTACTGGACACGGCTGCTTTATTTGGAGTGTTGGAGTTTGATGGTCAATGTTAGTAGGCAATAATATGTGGATTGTAACGTCAAGGGAGTTTTGATTTAAAGGTGAACAAAGTCAGTGCACGATATCATGTTCTGAAGATGCTTGAATTGTAAAATACAGAGAATTAGCTAGTTATACCCCCCCTTTCCCCCCAATACTAGGTTTTATCGAGTAATTTATGCTGTAAGTTAGTGTAGTGAAACTACTAAGAGGTATTCTATATTAGCAGCTCAGGTACAGGAAATGAAGAGTGCTCCATGAGTAAACTACGTAAGCATTGATATGAGATAATTCCTTCATATCTTAAATCAAAAGATTTGACACTGAACATTTTCCCTACGAGACTAGTGAAGGACAGGCTTTGGCTAGCACACCAGAGAGGCCTGCTACTAATTTATAATCTCCACCTTCTTGTGGCTTTCAAGTTTATGGTTTCAATCTAATAAACATTGCTTGACATGAAAATTCAATCTTACTACGCTTTAATTCGAGGTTTGCGTGCCTCGTCTTCTATATTTGACATCAATGCACAATATTTTATATTCTTCAACACAGACGTCAAGCCTTCCAACACCACTATTCTTACCACTCCTTACTAAAGAAAGTTATTATCAACCAATACCTCTGGGAAAACCGAATTCTAGATGGGCAATATTCCATCTCGAGACACCAACTTACGTGATGTTAGTCAAGGTAGATTTAATTCACCATAAGTAAGGGAAATAGATTGTGATTTGTGGTGAGTGGTTTTGGGCTTGAAGCCCTGCTTCCATGATTCTGTAGAGTACGAGGAAAATTTATAGGTTTTGGTGTTTGTTAAAGAAGATAAAATGTGAATTACATGACGACCAAGAATTTGTACGCATATTCACGTACTCCCATGACATCGAACGACAACTTGCTTTCTACCTTACGTATCTTGTAATAACTGCCTGAATTAAATGTCTCGTCCAGGGTATTAGAAGGTGGCGTGTTTGTACTAACCAATAGTTCGTACCATCACTATACTGGTACTATATACTAGGTGGTGCCAACCCGTGACTTGTGCCAAATTCTGGATCGTGACACCTCAGTACAGTACTAAGGTACTGTGATAATAAAGAAATACTTTCTAAAACTTATAAATATATAAAAGTTCTAAGATAATTAAAGAATCTAGTAGAAAAAATCTATGTATTTAGGAAATTAATATATTAAGGAATTATATTAGTTGTAATTATAAAACTTATTATAATAATCCTGATTTAACGCTATATTAAAACTATAACTTAAAAGCCACTATACTCTTTACTAAACGCTAGTACTTATTTATAAGTTTATTTCGATCTTTATAATACTTCTAGAACAATTTTAGATTTAGTATTAAAAGAAAGGCGGGCTTACTTACTATGCTTGTGTTGAGTTAGTATACAGGTATTACATCGCAGGTGGTCACATTCAACACATTTCTTCACATTGTTCGTTAACATTCCGGATGCTGCTGATAAGTGTTCTGGTGGTCCTTGTGGATGGCAGAAGTGGCAGGTCCAAGACCAGCTATACTCGTATGTTTCTGGCCTTTTGATTTTCTCCGCTTTGAACTTTTCAATCGCTTCTTTACGCCCAGCCTCTCTAATAGCCTCCTGCTCCTGCTTTTCCTCTTCATCCTTAATTTTATAGTATTCTAGCTCCCTGCGAGTCTTTTCAAGCTCCGAATCTTGGGATGAGAAAGAGGTCGGCCGTGAGAGAGACCACGACCGCCGCGATCGGGGCACGCTTTGGGGGACGAAGATCACATTTTGATCTTCGTCCAAGCGAAGTTTGTACTCTTTCTCTCGCTCGTCCTCCTCCTTTTCTCCCTCGGCAAGTTGGCTTGCCTGCCTTTCTTTCATTATCTCAATCGGCTTCTCGCGCTCAGCTTCAGTTGGGGTGTCTACCTCCAGTTCATCATCATCACCGCCGCTATAGTCGGGTTGTTTACCGCTATTGGGGTAACGTTGACCAGGATTTCCGCGGCCCCGGATTCGCACATCCAGTTCATCATCGATGCCATAGTATTCCTCTGACAAATTGTCGGATATCTTAGGTTCGTTGTCATGAGCAGATAAAGAAGCAGGGCGAGAATCACCTTGCACCTTCTTGGGCTCCTCGTTATCTACATTATTCGAACCAACTGAATTTAGTTCTTCCGCGGGAGTATCGAGTTTTAGTACGTCATGGGCACCTTTGCGTTTGCTTGTAGCTGGTTCCTTAGACATGTGGTCGTTGCGTTCTCCTCTAGACTTCCTTTCGTCTGCGGCTTGCGCAATTGCCTTCCACTCAGCAGCCTTTGGATTCATTTCCACATTGCGCAAGTAGTAATTCTTAACCTGCATCCGCATGTTAGCAACACGTTGAGTTGGACTATTCCACAAAGTTGTGAGATATAACTATAGTAAAGACGCTAGGTGTACCATTATATGTGTTTTGGTAGTCATATGTTTTGCTATTGCATGCCAATCTGTACCATATTGGCTTAGAAGTTTGGGAAAGCTAGTCTGGTCGGGAACACTCCAATAACTGCTTTTACGTATACTTTGGCGTTCTTCTTGATCGAGCGCCGGCGGGGGACTACTAAGATTTAGTTCAATTTTATCATCTTCGAGCACGTCAGAATGGATTGCTCCCGCTGTCTCAGAACGAGCATCGGAACCATTGTCGAAATCAGCTTCTCCATCGGGTACCTGGGAATTGTCACGGTTGTGCAAATATTCATCTGAGCTTTTATCTTCTAGCTCTTCGTCATCCTGATTTCGAGGGAGGGCAAATAACGCAAGTTGCTCCATATGCCTGCCTTTAATTAAATCAGTACAAACATTCTCAAATTGAAGAGGACCGGAGAGTCAATCAAGAGTATTTTAATAGTGCGGCCGTAAAGCAACACATTGCTGTAGCTGCACATTTTACCCGATTTTGTCATTCAGAGCTGATGAGAATTCAACGAGGAAAGTTTCTGATTACCAAGGTGTTTCCGAAACGCCTTTGACGTGCCATAAATCTTATCAGCAGCCAGTTTTAGTGGAACTAATGCTGTGTTTCGATTCGAATGCTTTCGCTTAAGATCCGATTCCCAATCATCACATAGAAGACAAGCGTCAGAGGCGATCTTATCCACCTGCTCTTCACTTTGTAGTATCAGAGCTTGGAGTGGTGAAGTGGCTAGGACAGTCGTATGTGATGCTTTGATATGCTTTGAAAATTCTAGTACGCTCATGAATGGAATATGGTCACAAAATTGACAGACCCATTCTCTTCTATGATATTGAAGCTCGTGGGCGAACCACTCGTTTCGACTTCTGAACATCAGCATTTCACATCCATCGAAAGTACAAACATATGGTTTTAGGTCTCGGAAGACGTGTTTTCTAACCCTGTGTTAGTGATTGGAGTTGTGCCACGGTGAAACTCGGATTGGACTTACTTCCAAGCTGCCCTATTATCCACAGTCTGCTCAGTGAAGCAATAAGGGCAAAGAAAGACTTTTCCATATTCAAACTTGACATCTGGAAAAGCAAATTTGGGAGTTGATGGAATTCTGAGCATAGCCGGCTCACTGACATTGCCAAAAACTGTAGCATCATAAGATGTTTGTGTACCGAAAGAGTTGCCAGCATCTGAACCTGCAGTCTTAATGTTTTGAATAATGTTTTCATACCCGAGGAAAGTCGTAGCTTTCGTAGATGCAAAAATTGTCTTTTCGGGCTTCACTCGTTCTTCCTCGTCGTCATCTAATCCCGTCATTTTTTGATGGTGCTCCACTCGATATTTCAAGAATTGCCTACGTCTTGAAATTGTTTTCCCAAGCCGTTCAAGCAACCATTTTTCACTATGTTTCGCCTTACCATATTTTTCGATCACATGGCTGATATCTGGCCATGCATTCCAAGTCTGGAAACGCGAAGCAGCTTTCACATAGTCATCTCTGGTTGCTGAACTTCGAATTACAATTGACAGCTTCATGAGACTAGAGTTCGATGCTGAGATAGCTTTAAGAAGTTCATCCAATTCGGAGGTAGTGCCATACCCACCGTTGTTAGTCTCATCGATCTTTTCTTCCTTCTCCTGACTTGCATCTTCTTCGAACTCATCACTCGAATCACTTAAATCATCCAAACTCCAAGATGTGTTGGGTTTATCTCCGGTCGAGATTGATGTTACTATGCAGCGTTAGAAATTTGGCGACGTAAATTCACACTGTGGAGGTCACGCACCGTCATCTAGATACTCCTCTAGATCTCGTAATATCCTTAGAGCTCTACCTTTTACCCTAGGTGCTTCTCTCAGTCGAAAATCGAGAGAAATCCGAAGGTTCCCATCACGAAAGGCTGCGATATTTGTACCCCACGCTTTAAATCTAGCCAGAGCATCCTCGATTACCAACTTGGCATTGTGCACATCTAGCTCAATATCCCCTGCTTCTTCTGAAGGAAGGCTTTGCAATATGTCATGAAGTCTTTCAAATTTCTCGAGACATGCCCTTGATATTAATGAGATTGCTGATGCCTTCTTATCATCAACAAACGGAGCGGAAATTTCGCCGGCCATCGTACACTTGAGTTTGACTCAGCAGCAATATTATAGCGCAAATAATGCACTCAGACGGAGTCTAAAAAATTTATTGCTTTCTAACTCAAGCTCCTGTTATCGACGGAGGTAGTATGGAATTCTGTGCCGCGCTTCTGCTGCATGATGACTGCATAATTTAAGCGCGCTCACCAGGATCTCAATAATCTCGATCGTTCTCGGATTTGCTCTAAGCTGGTGCCATCCCACCAACTCGTGAGAAATTCGTCTAAACATTATCCGTCTTATCATGTCCGGCTTCGAAATCATTGGCGTTGTGCTAGGAGGACTTCCACTGGTCATCAAAGCCGCAGAGGATTACAAGAAAGGCTTGGAGCCTTTGGCCAAATGGCGGAAATACAAATTCGAATTTCGCAGATTCGTCAACGATGTTGACATAGAAAAACAGGGGTTTGATGCTCTAGTGGAGAGGTTACTTCAATACACTGATCTATCCACGGAGCAAAAGCAGATGTTATTAACTGGCCAATATCAGGATGGCTGGTGTCATACCGAAGTTGATACTGCGTTAAAACGACGGCTAGGAGATTCATACGATGCTTGCATGTTTCTATTAGAGTCAATGAAAGGAGATCTTTTGAAGTTGCAAGTGATGTTGTCGTTGAAGGATGGAAGTGTAAGGTCAGAAAAGTCCCAAGATAATAACCAACTAAAATATTTTGCTGTAGGTGGATTGGGTCAAACCAGGCGAAGATAAATGGAATTACCATCGAAAGCGACTCTCTCATAGCTTCAGTCATAAAGGTCCTGATACCATTGAATCTTTGGGAAAGAATAATCAAAAGCTTCGGGGACTGTTAGACGTGCTGGACCAGAAGATTGCAGCCGGCAAAACGGAGCAGACAACGGCACTTTCCAAGGACACAACGTGGGCGAAGATTTTTGAGTGCATCAGAACGCAAGCGAGTAGCTTACATTCCGCTCTCCAAAATGGATGGAAGTGCAGTTGTGAAGTGCCACACCTGGCAAAACTTCAACTACAAGAACGCACGACGGGAGAATGGTCCTCAAGCTTCACCATGGCCTTTGCATCACCGGAGATTTGTAAAAAGGTACAATTTTACCAACGTAAACTGCTTGTTTCTGTGAAACAAGTAAGGGCCTTTAAAGCTCAAGTGCCGTCCAGAACACAGCCGGTACCTGAACAGGAGAGTTATTTGAGAAAATTAAGGTCAAACATTGAGTTTTCTACGAACAACCACCGCTTAGTGGTCCTAAATCAACCTACAGATCGTTCAATCTCAGATCCAGTATCGCAGACATTCAGTTCAATGAGAAAAAATTTAAAACCTTCATCATCTGCGATCAAGTCTTCCATGTCAAGTAACAAATCGATACTGTTAAACAAAAATCACCATACGTGAGTGGCATCGAGTCACTTATACAACTATAATTATAGCTAGCTAATCTATTAATGCGTAACAAGTGTCGTTCCTATCCCAAAAATCAGGAAAACAGTTCATGTTGTGGATCCAGAGTCAACAGACCTCGGAAAACCAGGCCTAGTTACCAAATTTCAACACTCGCCAGATGATCTTCTACCAGAGCCTGTGGGTATAGACTCTGAGATTAAAGATCTATGCTCAGCTCTAGAGACTTCAGATCCAAATACATCATGTCTTGGCTACCTTTGTTCTCCTGACAAAAAGTGCCACGAGTTTCGATCTATCAAGGACAACCAAACAGTTTCAGAAAGTTCTCAACTTATCAGCCTCGACCAATTACTTAGTCATTCGACAAAAGCACGATATGAGCTAACTAGAAAGCAGCGATATAGACTGGCGGTCATACTCGCCGCTTCGCTCCTTCAACTCCAAACTACACCATGGCTTACCAAAAACATGAACAAGAAGGATATTTTTTTGGAGTGCCATGGTAGAGAAGTGATAACAGAACGCCCATATATCTGCCACTTATTTTCCTCAATCAAACATCTTTCTGCATCCCCTTCTACAACACCTCCAGAAGATATTACAACCACAACCCGCTTCGCTGCCAAGGCCAGCCTCAATCAGCTCGGTATTTTGCTGTTAGAACTCTGTTTTGGTAGGGCTATTGAAGACCAATCACACATCCGCGAGGAGTTCCTGTTTAACGGGAAGCCTCATAACCAGACCGACATCCTCACAGCTCGCGAATGGATATCCGATGTAGAATTCGAAGCAGGACTCGAATTTAGAAACGCAATTAAAAGCTGCTTCGATTTCGACGTTAAGCCAAACTGGAACGATATTAAATTTACGCAGTCGATACATGCCGGTGTTGTGCAACCATTAAAGCAAATTCTCCATAATTCAGGATGGGCGGACGGGTCTTGATTGGCGTACTTTCCTTTTTCTCGGAGTTCCTTTTTTAATCTAGAAAATTGAGAACAGTGCAGCATCTTTTTGGAGACTCGTCACTATTCTGTCAGGACCAATCTTGACTCGTGACTTATCGATGTCTCAATTTACCTGGTGACACCTTCCTAGTCACACAGTCTATACTTGGCAGAAACATCAGTATTCTTGATTTTGATCCTCATAATTAGTATAAGATAAACAAGGAATCTCATGCGTAAAAAGCTGTAGGATAGGCAATATACCTACTTGCCAATATAGACTTGCTTACATAAGTTTAATTATCGCTGTTGGTAGTTTTGCCTTATTTGCATTTTTGAATTTTTGAATTTTAATTTCTTTCGAAGGAGGTAAAATATACATCGATGATGTCACTACTGGTATAATCTCTAACGACAAGTGGCCCTATCAAAGTAGATTCCGGTCTTTAAACTTCATAAGTCGTTTTTCAAAATTGAGCTGAGATCTTACCAGCCGGCTAATCCTGAGCACACGAATAGGTCAGATAGATCATGCATAGGGCAGTCTCTTAAGGCTATTAAGATGCGGTGATGGTTTCGTTCTCGCTTCCTTCTCAAGCTTAACGATGCCTAGGGTCCTTGCTAGAGCCGATTTTGTTCCTCTACTTTGCTAATCTATCCCCACCGAGGAAACGTAGAGAGTATTCAGCAAGGTAGAAACGTGATCTTCAACTAAAGAAATACAGAAACAATTAAGTCACGTCCTTGGAAGAGTAAATTTTGAAAGCCGTATTGTTGTCGTATGCTGCTGGAAATAAAATAGACTACAATCTCAGTTCAGTATTGTAAAGTAAGTCTTGCTTAATATTAAACATAGTTTCGGGCTACCAGCTTTCATGCGCCCCAACAATCCATCTTTGTGCCGCATAGAAAATATAATCCGCCGTAATTCCCAGTCTCCCGTGTTACCAACCCACCATACACCATCTAGAAGCATAACCAGCACAAGCCAATGTGCAAAGATCTCTAATGCCAACTGATTCTTTGGGCATTTTGGGCATGATAGCAAGGAATCGTCATCGCTGATATCTGATGACATTTGCTGTTGGTCACCAGGCATTTGGTCCAACATTGACTGAACAACACTCAGAAAATCCATGGGTACCAAGTTCAAAAAAACCATGATTGTTCTGCGCAACGGTTTAGATGGCTCTACTGATGTAACACGGGCTAAATATGTTCTCAGCCATGACGAGACCGTGGAAAGGGGCCCAACCAGATCCAGGTCCGCCCCCAAACTCGTTTGCTCGTAATATGTTGGCTTTGCGCTTTCATCGCAGAATACTGCCACCGCGATATCATTAAGTGTCTCTAACACGTGGAAGCAGGTCCGAAGGTGTATGTCCGAAGAGATGCACGAAGTTTCAGCCGATGCTACGGCTTGAAATCTCACACGCAGCTTCTTAAATGCCAATGCTTGCGTAGCAGCTACGATTGGGTAGAACGTGTGCCTGGTCAAAATCGAAGGCCCATCTTCCGGAGAAAAGCGGTGGCTTCCATGGAGATCAGGAAAATTGAATTTATCTATCGAAGGATAACTAGTTGTGCTGCCATTGCTATTAGGAGAGGCTGCACTAGTAGCATAGCGTGTATTATGTCGTAGTCCGATATAGGCTGAGTGAGCCGCGCGTATAAGAAGAATCCATTGAGTTCCGTTAGGTAAAATGTCTACAGGCAGTTACCTTTTATGCAATCTGGCGATTTGAGAAATGCGAATACGCACGCAGTGGTTCGCGAGTCCATACAATACCATCAAAACAGCATTTGCAAGGATTTGATCAATGTGATTAAGGCACGATACATCGCCTTGGATCTCTCGAAGCGATGTTTAGTAGTGCTGGTCCACAAAGTTCAGTAATTGACGCACTTTATCTAAGTGTCGTAGATCTGCTGAAGCATTGTAGATGAGGTCAAAGACTTTATTGGCTGCTGCTAACGCTAGCAGAGATGCCATGAGAGGGTTGCTTCGGAAAGCAAGATTGAGAATCCCAACCTGAAGAACATAAAGCTCATCCGCGTCAAAAGGGATAGTGCGACACGTATGGGTAAGGTAATGGGTGAAAAGTGACAGTTCTGTTTCACTGAGAAAATGGTAATGCTCGGAAACCGATGGCCATGGTCTTGCCTCGCTGTAGCTTGAGCTTGGAAATGTAACTCTTGAGCGAACAGATTTGTTAAGAAATTTGTCGGGCGCCAATAGTGAGAGCCTCATTTGGCTTTGTGAGATCCTTACACTATTGTATGAGAGATAAGAATCCAAAACATTATTTTGCCGCAATAAAATATCTGATCTGGTTTTGCTGGCATCTTCTGTCATAATTCCATGGATAATATATTTGCATCGATAACCACCTGCTGTACATCTTGTACAGCGAGGCCTAGCTTCATCACACTAGCTTCACTCTGATTATTTTTGAGGGGTAATTATTGTGAAGGGTGAGAATTGAGCAACGATCGGTGACAGTAGAAAGTAGATCACATAGTCCTTAGGTATCACGATCAGAGTACCAACCTCCTGAACCTTCCTTTGGGGATCCTAAAGTTGTCAGCACTGAACTTTTTAATGGTGGGCGGTACCTTCGAAAGCAGCGGCCGATGCGCACACCCGGTATCGAGGTATCGAGGTCTCACAACCAGTCCGATGGTGTGATTAAGAGAACCGTCTTTGCAGTTTTTCGGTGAAGGAGGCAGAGCACAACGGAGGAGCGCACGTAAGAGGAGAGCGGAAGTGAAGAGCATGTGAGGAGAGAGCATATCACGTGTATTGAGCAACCCCGTGACTTTAGAAAGCTGCCAATCTATATACCCTACTTAGAATATAACCTATGTCTCAAGACGCTATCTTAAATAGGTCTTCAATTAAATAAACATGTTTTATACTATCGCTGTTCAACAACGTCCAAGGTCAAGTGACTTATTGTAAGCGAGGCGTTTGTTGGAATTACATGCGACACATGTATTATTAAAGTAATACTGACTAAGCTGACTGCTGTTATACAGTGGTAGGTAGTTTGTACCTACAGGTGTTGAAGGCACCGCCGTTACAGTGCTCAAGGTGTAGTTGCTAATGTGGCTCTAGTTATAGACCTATTATCTGGGACTACAGGACTTGTTCCTGTATTACCCCAACTCTTGACCGCAATCTCCGTAGACTAGTCCAAAATCAGCTCCGTCAAGAACCTTCGATAAGTGCGACAGGGGAGCGAGAATGGATACTGTTACAATGTTTTAACTGGTTCAAAGAAGTGGCAGTATTAAGGCAATAGGATCTGCACAATTATATGTATAGATAAAATGAAAACTTTAATCGATTTTCGAGGGAGCCAGTAAAAGCCCCCGAAGAATGAACAATTTATTATCGCTCTCACCTTTGACCCACCCCTTACTTGCCATAACTCACCCTTAGCCGCCGATAAAGCAGCTTTGCTCACCTTTCCAAACAGAAATAGATTTTTTTCATGTTAGGATTGACGTATGATAATGAGCTGTTATTCTCAACATACACATTGCCACATACATGTATGACGATTTCTTTCTTTATATGAACTTTATCAACTTGACAATTTTATACCTAATATAAACTTCGCTTACCAAAACAATAAAATAAATAATGAATTCAAGTAGAATCTGTATAGCTATACGAAATATTTTTGTATGGCCTCTGATTCTCATTAGTAGAATAAAGTAGGCTGACTTAGTTTACAAAATTTATATAAAAGGCATAATTTCGAAGGTTATTAACAGAACTCGAAAGCTTAATATAACTTTAGTTAATCTATGTTATAAGTAGGTCTAAAGACATAAGTAATCAGTAATACACTTACAAAAGTACACACAATCAGAGTAAATAAACCTAGAAAGGATGCCTAAAATTGTATTGATTTTAGGAGTCTTGCAGCTGCTTCGGTGTCTAATAGATCAAACTCACTTTGTAACTAGAATAGAATTTAAGAATTTACTTTTGATAAGAATGTAAAAAAAAAGTCTTGCAGCATAAGTCCTCCCGCCGTTAGGAAAATCTGAGCGCCTGGTACTTGATCATGACTTAAAGTTGTGTAGTACACAAAAGTTCCCCTCAAATGTCACCATTGAAACATTGGTGCTAATGAGACGACTTCTACTCACCGAGATTAAAACTTATTAATAGAAAGTAAGATAATGAAATTAATATCATTTGAAAGTACCGTCAAACCCAGTGTGGTAGAACATGATAATGTGAAAACTTGGTTAGAGAGAAGAGTTACCTGGGCCCAGAATTCTAGGGCGGAGAGGAGACAGTTGATTTTGAAGGATGATGAGAAAGGAGGGAGGAAAACAGAAACCATTGAAATGGTGATGGTGATGATGATGATGATGATGGTGATGATGATGATGATGATGGTGATGATGATAATCGTGACAATGAAAAAGTTATCTAGATATCCATAGCATGATGAAAGATAATACATCAAAAGCCATTCACCACAAACCTAACATTGGAATAGATCGACATCAATGCACTGAAATAAAATCACATCGGCGGTCTTACCATACAAAACAGGATCGAAGTAAAGGTGTACATGAACTCTCGATATAAAAATGAATTAGGTCAGGCCAACCTTCCTCGGATGCATCATCAAAAGTGGTGTTACCAAGTTCTAAAACTCAAATCAATGTGGTCTATGTTTACACCCTTTCGCGTACATTTTTCGCTGTGTGATATCTCGCAAGAAGGGCAAACATGCTGGAAACCAACGCAACCCCACCAGCGTAAAATATCGCAGGTCGATAGACTTCAACACCAACTTTACTCGACGCGTTCTCTCCACCTGCAGCCTGCAGAAGGAGACCAGCGATTGGGGCACCGAGCAAATAACCAACCGTCCAGCCGCTGATAGACATACTCATTGCTACGGCAGCTCTCCCGGGACCGAAGATGCTCGCAACTACTGTTGGGAACACGGTAAAAAATGACCCATTCGCAACACCGTTCACAACCGCAAAAACGAGTAGAGGGGCTAGCGTGCGCGATACGGGCCAAATCGCAAGCATGCTGACCGCATTTAGCACCATCGTGATAACGAGGGTGTTAGCTGGTCCGATTTTGTCGCAGAGAGGACCCCCAGCAAACCGGCCGATGGCATTGCAAGCATTGAAAGCAGCAACCAAAGCTGCACCTGTACTGGAAGACTGTCCTAACGATTGCGCGAATAGAGGTAGGTAGAACGGCGGTACAAAGAGCGCAAACGTGCCGATTGCTCCTGCCACGAACACCGCGGTGAAAGGTAAGCTGCGAAACATGGAGAAGTCTACAAAAGAAGCATTCCGGAGTGATACACGGTCCTTCATAAACCAAGCCGCTGGAAGACCTGCCACAATCGTCAGGAAGCCTTGGATCCGAAATGTCCACGCGATTCCCACGTGACGGACGAGGGCATCGAGGGCGATCGCCATCACCGTTCCTCCAATACCGCCACCTAACTTGACCAGTCCATTGGCGAGCCCGAGTCTCCCGCTGAAGTATTGCACCGGTAATGAATTGGTGACGTTATAGGCAAAACTGATTCCCACTCCTGACATTACCCCCACCGTTACAAACAAACCTCCGACGTTTTCGGTGCTCCAGCCGGCACAAATCAATCCTAATCCCATCAAAGTTACGCCAGAGATTGATGTGACTCTAGATCCAAATCGGTGAGAAAATCGAATGGCGATGAGTCCGCATGCTGGGCCTAATGCGAGGGTCAAGGCGCCGACAAATGAGACCGTCGCGGTCGGGACGTGAGACAACGTCGAGTTGAGCATCGCTGTTTGTAGAATACCCCAGCAATTCATCAGGCCATTGTTCCAAAATGTGATCACGGCGGCCGAGGCCACGATGGTCCAACCGTAGC
>Ga0247812_10001246_pt1 | contig 14461 bp, 8 predicted proteins | sample UWRJL149409B1_FD_178011 | JGI IMG/M metagenome (GOLD analysis project Ga0247812, IMG submission 178011) | Plant litter microbial communities from Arlington Agricultural Research Station in Wisconsin, United States - UWRJ-L149-409B-1 | ecosystem: Environmental > Terrestrial > Plant litter >...
GCACTGCCGCACCCATGCAGAAGAGTGCCAGACCAGATGTGGTGGAACTCGGATTGGTGAATAAGCCCTTGGGTGATCGGATGAAGAATGTGTTTGGCCGGGCATAGATCGCCGAGGCGACAGTGTGTTCTTCTTTCTTCTTTCACTTTTATTTTGGGTTTATATACACTTTAGCGTTGGTGTTTAGGAATGGGCATTGGGAAAGGTGTTCTGGATTAGCATTTTATGAACAGGATATTATATTCCTACTTTAGAGATACCAAAAAGCAACATACTCACTACAATACTCAATGATCAATACTTCTATTAGCATTTTATAGTGACATCTTTCAAAAAGTCACATTACCTGCGCACGCACAATCACTTGTAACCAACCTGCTTATCTTTCTAGACTTTATTGCACTGGACTGGATAAATTATATCTCTGCTGAAGTTGGCTTAATATCGAATACCCTACGCTATAAGTTTCTAGTATTCTCAAAGACGTCGTATCTGAGCAGTTTCAGCCTTGCAAATTTATTCAGCAAAACTTGGCTGATTATGTCAACTTTCTCTGTCAAGACTTTATATCTTAGATAACTAACTAGGTATCTATCTACAAATACAACCATACTAAAATCATCTCCAAGAATCGAAATTAAACCCTCAAGCATACACCCCCATCACAAAAATCAGCGAAACATCTAAGCGTGGCCAACAAGGCCGGTAACAGGCGCATTATCAGGGTTAGTGTTGGTGCCGGCAAATCCCAAGGCAGTGTTCCACGCATCAGCCGTACTCTTGTCACGCGTACCCAGAGCGGAAATCATCGCCTGAGCAGCAACAGCGGCGTCTTTAGCAGCCTTGTTCGCACCGCAGACGTTAGTGAGTTGATCCTTGATCCTGTTGGTGATGATGTTAGGGTTTAGCGCTTCTTGTTGTCCTTTGTTGACGAGCGGGTCGATGGCTTGGAAGGTGTTTTCGGTGGCTTTGCGTCCGTTCAATCCGGGTTCGAATTTCATAGTTGGAGTGCAGCTGCCGAAGTCGAGACCTGCAATGCTAGAGGCGACGAATCCGTCAAAGTTACCTGTGATGGCATTCTTTACAGCTCCGACTCCGGATCCAGTAGTAGCTCCACCAGTAGCAGCTATAAGCAAATATATGGTTAGTGGAATGTGGATAAAAAATATTCAATATTGAGTAAGAGCCCTCTTTCTCTTCCTGCCAACCTGGAATTTCCTTCACTAGTTGCCCAGTTTGTGCAACATTATTCATAACAAAATAGGCAGAGATAAAAGATTTTGGAAAGCAACTGCTAATAGTGGACTAGTGATTGAGAGGATTGGACCTACCGGGAGCTGTAATCGGAGATCCAACGATAGATGCAGTGGCAGAAGTTACAGCCTATTAACTATTAGTCGGTTATTAGCAATATGATATGGGAATACTTACATCGCGGGTGACAGTGACCAAAGTTGTTCCACCACATTGGGCAGCACCGCTGCTTGCTGGGACAGTGGGCGCTGGGGCGGCAGATACAACTGGAGAGACGACAGTGTTTTTCCCACCAGCAGCAGCATCCGACTTAGTTCCATCGAGAGCGACGGATGTGAAGTTGGAGAAGCCTTGAGCAGCCATCACTTGCGCAACACTCAATCCAGCAGCTGCGAATGGAGTTTTGACAGAGATAGCTGAGTTTGAATTTTCAACATCTTGACCACCAACGGCCGGATCAATGAGAGGGACAACACCACGAAGCTCGGCAGTTGTTGGTAGGCTAGTATCACCGCAGATTGCAGGGACTGTGACGACGAAAGGGTTGAAGTTCTGCTCCGCAGCAATATATCCTCGGGCAGCAGCAATAGCTCTTTCGCTTTTACCAAGTGCGGCGATGATAGTGTCGGCATGTTTAAGTTCTATTGGTGGTTAGGCTTTAATACTACAGAAGAAACAGATATGTTTACTTGAACATGGATTAGCGGCAGCCAAAAGAAACTGAATAGAACCTCCCGCAAGTCCTGCAGCTTGACCTGGGTTTCCAAGGTCACTCAATGCTGAAATAGCAGCAACGGCTCCATTTCCCTGTTCCTGACCAAAGCTGACAAAACATTAGATGATATATAGAAAAAGCTAGATGTGCCTACCGAGCCTCAGTGATAGCAGCAAGCAAGGCAATAATAACAGCGCTGAAATACATCTTCCGGATTGTGGTATGTTTGGGATCGACGGGATTTATAGAATCAGGTGGTATCTTTGAAAATTATTGGACCAGCCGAAGTCGAGAAATTGAAAAGCAGAGAATATAAAGTTCACAGAACTTAAATGAAGGTGTAGAGTGAACAAAAAGAACGTGAATAGGATGAAGAAAGCAAACATTGTGCAACGAGTTGGACTTAATATACATTTCTAAGGTATGATCGTACTGTTCTAGGCCCATGTTCCTATCCTGAGATTCTACTTAGAGACTGATCAAACATACTTGAGGCCAACAGTAGTGGGTTGACCGATCACAGCGCTTTTATCGTCCGATGTTTTTTCATATGATGCGCCCCTGGGTTTGGGATTCATGGTGGATTTGAAAATTCGACGAGACAAAGTGCTGGAAATCAAGATGATAGGCTCTATCGGAAATTGGCGCCAAACAAGCTTGGAAATGAGGTGGGTCTACGTGTCGTTTGATATGAACGTTCTCCATAGATCTCTCGCTTCACGGGAACGATCCGAAAGAACCACTTCTCGTTTGTAACCATTATTAACTGGCTATACAAAACCACGCAGTCGGTAACTCAAAGAAACATAGCAATACAATACCTATTGTGACTTTTACAAAGTTAGTTGAAGCTGTATTTTAGAAGTTTATGAGACAACGCCGGTGTTCGGCATGAGTGGATTTAACATTAGTGCCAACAGTACTTCGTAGATATTCTCCGAATGATCAAACATGAGAAGCCCCTCGTTTGTAAGCGTCTGAAATTGAGGGGGATTGTGTTAATATCTGATGAGTGACGGGATTGTCAGGCTTACAGAATCGCAGAACTAAATTTCCCATCAATCAAAATGCCTGTCTATCGGATGAGACGAGATACGCCGCTCTCCCACCGCCTGTTTCGTTTCAGCACTGTAAACAATATACTTGAAACGGGACAACTAGAACGAATACATGTGGCAAGAGTATATAGCTTTGTTGGATGCCATTAGATTTCCAGTCCAGATTTAGAGACCGAATTAAAATAAAATAAAAGTTTGAGCGTCAAACATTTCTCCTGGCAAAATACACACGTGATTTAAGGATCATCAGATGGTCAGGTGATTTTCAATTTTGACAAGGTACACAGATAGTCGATTGAGGCTCTTTAAAAGAGTCCACACTTAGAGTAGTATTCAAAGCTTAGTTAAATTTTATCTCTAAAGCTAATAATCGCACGTTATGAGAATCAAAGCGTTAACTACTGGATGTATTTAGAAACCTACTTCACAGCCTCGCTACCCCTGACGGCTAATTTGGGAAAGGATTTGGTAGAGGATTTGGTAGCGAGGCTGTGTAGAACTTTAAATGCTTACGACTGATCCACCTTGGCCGGACAACGCGCCGCAATTGGTCGATCTGACCAACGCGACTAACAACAACAGACAACATCTCTCACAGGATCTTCACCCATGACTTGAGCCTCATCCTCCCTTCCTTCACTGTTTGATTTCTGAGCCTCAGCCATGTTGAATCTGGGATATTACTGCCAGCAAGCGCTGGCAGGGGCCGATTGTCAATTTACATGGCCTGGAGGGTAGATCGTGTTCTGATTATCAGACATCTACATCCTGCCAGCTTCCTTTGTCTGAAGTCATCCATCAATATTGTTACCTCATACCATTTCATACTGTTGCTATAATCCAGTACACTTTCAAACCTTTGCAAAGAATTAATATGCGCCTTGAAAATACAAGACATCGACCAATGAACTAAATAATTCTACCATCATACCTACTCCGCAGGCTGCATCGAGCACTTCAAGACCTTCCAATATGTCTTCTTCTTCTTCGGCTTCCGCGAGCTCGTTCGTGTCTGGCACCCCATTCACAACACCATGTGCTTCTCCTCCACAAAACTATAGGAGCCGCGCTTCCTCCACCGTACTGGCTTCCATCCAAATGGGAGCGTTAGACTTTTCCTTCAGGATTCCAAGCACCCTTCACATACGTACAGCACAGCTCATTGACCAGTACCTAAGATACTTGGATGAGTCTGAGAATAATACACCACACACATTGCTTGGCCTGATCGTGAAGTTCATCCGGTTTATCATCGATGCCAAACAACATGTTCTTGATGTGGAAATCCTCTCGACGGTCATCGTCGCTTTCGAGCAGAGGTATCTACTCCAAGATGATGTTCATTGTCTAGCCAGCTATGAGAACCTAGCATTGGTAGACGAAGACATCGTGGGGATCTATTACCGAGCATGCGCTCTTGCTCGACGTGATCCTGACTCAAGGACTCCCGCACTACTTAGAGCTTCGGACAATGGTGCCACTAATATATACACCATATTTGGGGGACAAGGAAATACATCCACATATTTCGAGGATCTAAGGCAATTACATTCAACCTACATGCCATTTGTAGCAGAATTTCTCACATCCTCAGCGGAGCTTCTTTCCAATTTGTCGAGGGATAAGAGATGTGAAAAACTTTACACTCAAGACTTCAATATATTACAATGGCTTCGCCTGCCAGAAACGACTCCTCCACCCGAGATCCTTATCTCAGCGCCCTTTAGCTTCCCTTTGATTGGGCTACTACAATTATTAAATTATATGGTTGCTTGCAAGGCCGTAGCTGAAACACCATGTACATTTCGAAGGCATCTAAGCGGAACAAGCGGTCACTCGCAAGGTATTGTCGCTGCAGTAGTCACAGCTGCTGCTGATTCATGGGAGTCATTTGACACCATCTCACGTTCTGCATTAACAACCTTATTTTGGATCGGTATTCGTAGTCAGGAGGCGTATCCCCAAACTATTCTGCCTCCATCAATGGTCAAGGACTCAATCAATTTTGGAGAAGGAGTCCCAACACCAATGTTGAGTGTTCGTGATCTATCACAATCTCAACTACAGAAGCACATCGATATTGCCAATACCCGTTTCCCGGCATCAGAGCAAATTTACATTGCCTTGATCAACAACTCCCAGAACTTTGTTATCGCTGGTCCACCTAAGTCTCTACACGGATTGAGTGTAAAGTTAAGACAAATCAAGGCTGCCTCTGGAGATAGTCAGTCAAAAATCGCCTACTCGAAGCGGAAGCCAGTTTTCTCTCATTCATTCCTCCCAATCACGGCACCATTCCACAGCAAGTATTTGGAAAGCGCCACTACCACTATCCTTGAAGATGTCAAAGATATTGTGATAATAGGTAGAAGTCTGCGAATTTCTGTCTATCATCCTAGCTCAGGGGAGGACTTGAGCCGCTCAGACCACAATATCATTCCAGATATGGTCCGCATGATAACAGAAGAAGTTGTCAACTGGCCTTTAGCAACCGATTTCACTGATGCTACTCATATACTTGACTTTGGACCTGGTGGATCTTCTGGGATTGGTATGCTCACGAATCGCAACCTCGATGGCCGTGGTATTCGAGTTATTCTCGCAGATAGACTAGAAGGCATAAACACCACAGTTGGGTTCCGACCCGAGATTTTTACCCGCCATGAAGATAACATCCGTTATGGCTGCAACTGGGTGAAGGCATTTTCACCATGTGTGCTTCAAACACCAGCCGGCAACTTAGTAGACACAAAGCTCAGCCGAGTCCTTGGACTACCGCCTCTTATTATTGGTGGAATGACGCCAACAACGGTTGCTTGGGACTTTGTTGCTGCGGCTATGAATGCCGGGTACCATATTGAGCTTGCAGCTGGAGGTTATCATAGGTCTATAGACTTGGAAACCGCTATCTTGAAGCTTGCGAAGGCTATACCAACTGGCCGAGGCATTACTGTTAACGTAATATACGCCAGTCCTCAGGCAGTGGCATGGCAAATTCCTCTCCTAGCTAAGCTTCGGTCAGAAGGTGTACCCATTGATGGGCTAACAGTTGGAGCGGGTGTCCCTTCAGCAGAAATTGCTGAGAACTATATCAAGTCTATTGGTCTGAGACACATTTCTTTCAAGCCTGGATCTATCGCGGGTATCGAGGCTGTCATTAATATTGCCAGAGCGAATCCTTCATTTCCAGTGATCTTACAGTGGACTGGCGGACGAGCCGGTGGACATCATTCCTACGAAGACTTCCATCAGCCTATTCTGGCAACCTATGGAGCTATTCGACAATGTCCGAACCTAATATTGGTTGCTGGAAGCGGGTTTGGTGGATCCGAGGATACATATCCTTATATGACCGGCCAATGGTCGACAGAATTTGGCCAGCCTAAGATGCCTTTCGATGGCTGCTTATTTGGAAGCAGGCTAATGGTCGCCAAGGAAGCCCATACCAGCTACGCTACGAAGCTTGCCATTGTCAACACACCAGGTCTATCAGAGAATGAATGGGAGAAAACTTACAAGGGACCGAATGGTGCTGGGGGCCTTGTAACTGTCATTTCAGAAATGGGCGAGCCAATCCACATGTTAGCTACCCGTGGCGCCAAGTTCTGGTCTGAAATGGACCAAACGATATTTAAACTTCCACCAGCACTTCGAGTAGAAGCTCTCCAAAAGAACCGATCTTCAATTATCAAGAAGCTGAATGCAGATTATCAAAGAGTCTGGTTCGGACAAGATGCCGACGGACTTCCAGTCGAGTTGGAAGAGATGACTTATGGGGAAGTGTTGAGTCGTGTTGTCGAGCTTCTCATGGTCAAGCGAGGAGGAAACTGGGAGTGGATCGACATATCTTACGAAGAATTCACTCTCGATCTTATTCGTCGTATCGAAGAGCGATTCGGCAGTTCCAAGCGCTCTACACTTCTGAAAATCACCACAAGCCATGAAGTTCCTCAACAAATCCTGGACCTCGTGTTGGGTGACTATCCAAGAGCTCGTGACCAATTGATAACATCTCAGGATGCTCATTACTTCCTACAGATTTGCCAACGTCGTGGCCAGAAGCCAGTGCCATTCATCCCGGTCTTGGATGAGAACTTCCAGACATACTTCAAAAAGGACTCTCTGTGGCAATCAGAGGATCTAGATGCAGTTGTGGGCCAGGATGTGGAGAGAACGTGTATTCTACATGGTCCAGTTGCTGCAAAGTATTCTACCAACGCAGATGAATCTGTTAAAACCATTATGGACAGGATCAACAACGGGCATTTAAGCCAACTGATTGAGGACAAGCATTACGGAAAATCGGAGTTGGTACCCAATGCTTCATTTTCATGGACGCGACGAGGAAACAAAGGCTCTACTTTAGATGCATTATCTAAATTTCACAAGTGGACTATTACCGAGACAGCCGATAAACATATCTACCGTGTCCCATCAGCTGAATCCGAACTTCCCGCCACGGATTCGTGGCTTCATCTGTTGGCCGGCTCGGAACGCAATTGGCGCGAGATCCTCTTCCTCTCAAATTCTGTCATGAGAGGCAACCGTTATCAAGCCAATCCTATTAGAGACATATTTTCTCCAACTGCAGGTCAAATGGTCGAGATATCGAACCCTAACCATCGTTCGACTGGATATGTTGAACTCAAGAAGCGATGCCCTGAGCGAGGTGAATATGTCACTGTTGCAAGCGTCGAGTTCTGGGGCCAGCTTAATAAGGTATTTCTCTGTATCTGGAGCCGCTCGTCACCTACGAGCCAGAGCATTGCCCTGCCAATTGAATTTGAATTTAACCCTCACATGGGTAACACTCCTATTCACGAGAACCTTGAGAATCGCAAGGAAAGAATTAGAGAATTCTACTGGCAGACTTGGTTTAAGTCAGATAACTCATATGACTCGAGCGCAGATGTATGTCAGATCTTCAATGGTGATTCTATCACCATCACTGCGGATTCAGTCCAGAGCTTTGCTCGCTCTATTGGCTATAATGGCGAATCTATTAGAGGACGAGCTGGAAACAAGATAACTGCTCCCATCGACTATGCAATTGTGGTTGCGTGGAAATCTATTACCAAGCCTCTTTTCTGTGAATCTTTGGATGGCAACCTATTAGATCTCGTACATCTCTCGAACGAGTTCAAGATGGTACCTGGTGCGTCGCCACTCACAGTGGGCGACACTGTTCTTGCTGTGTCTAGAGTCACAGCAGTGGTAAACCAAGATGCTGGTAGAATGGTCGAGGTTTCTGGGACAGTCATGCGCCAAAACATGCCAGTCATTGAGATTGTCTCCCGATTCCTTTTCAGAGGCAAATACTTAGATTTTGAAGGCACCTTTGAACACAAGCAAGAGGCACCCCAAGAAGTTAAGCTCTCAGGCGCCAAAGATGTTGCGATTTTGATGTCCAAGCCATGGGTACAACTGGATCTCGAAAACCCGGAAACGGAGCTTCTCAATTCTACTCTCGAGTTCCGATTGGATACTACGAATTACTTCAGCGGGAAGACGACATTCGAACTTATCAGTACTACTGGCGCTATCCTGCTGCAACGGCCGTCTCAGACAGCAATCCGGGTTGGCAGTGTTAATTTAAAGGCAGGTGTTGTGTCGAGCAACGAGGTTTTAGACTATCTTCACCGCTTTGGATCCCCAATTGGCCAGCCGATTCTGCTCAATAACCCTATTGCAATCAGCAGCGAGAGCGAAGAGAACCATGTCCTTATTGCACCGTCTTCGAACGAGATCTATGCTGATGCATCTGGAGACACCAACCCAATCCACGTCTCTCCAGTGTTCGCTCAATATGTCAACCTTCCAGGAACAATTACGCAAGGAATGTGGACCAGTGCTGCTGTCCGAAACCTTCTTGAAGTCGCTGATGATCATGCTGGCCGAGTATGCAGCTGGAAAGTGAGTTTTGTAGGCATGGTTTTGCCGAATGACAAGATCCATGTCACACTCAATCACACTGCTATGATTGATGGTAGAAAGCTTATCAAAGTGGAGGCACGTAAGGCAGAGACCAACGAGTTGGTTCTGACTGGAGATTGTGAGGTTGATCAGCCTGTGACAGCATATGTATTCACTGGCCAAGGATCTCAACGTAAGGGAATGGGCATGGACTTGCGGGACAGTAGTCCAGTTGCTCGGGCTGTTTGGGACCGAGCCGACAACTACTTCATGGACACATTTGGGTTTAACCTCACTCATATCGTGAAGAATGATCCCAAAGAGCTCACCATTCACTTTGGTGGACCCAAAGGCAAGCGCATTCGCCAAAATTATATGGCTCTTACCCAAGACTCCACTCTTCCAAATGGCACTACTATCACCACCCGCCTGCTATCAGAGATCACTCCTAGGTCTACATCATATACTTTCCGTTCTCCCATCGGGCTTCTTTCCGCTACACAATTCACCCAGCCAGCACTCACTTTAATGGAAATCGCACTGTTCGAAGATATGTCCTCAAAGGGCCTCGTTGCCCCCAATGCTTCATTCGCCGGTCACTCTCTTGGAGAGTATTCCGCACTTGCGGCTCTTGGTGGTGGAATCCTCCCAATCGAAGTTCCCGTTGCAATCACCTTCTTCCGCGGGCTTGCAATGCAACTCAATGTTGACCGTGATGCGAATGGTCGCTCCGACTACTCAATGTGCGCGATCAACCCAAGTAAGATCCCAAGCTGCAACGAAGCTTGCCTGCGTAGCATGATCGAACGCATCGGCGCACAAACTGGCTGGTTGATTGAGATCGTCAATTTCAATATCCGAGACATGCAGTATATCTGTGCCGGAGAGATCCGCGCTCTATCTCTGCTTACCGACCTTGCAAACCACTTGATCGGGAAGCGGATTGCTATTTCCTCGCTCGCTGAGGATAAATTTGCATCTCTAGTTTCAAAACTAGCAGCTGCGACTGAAGCAAAGCCAAAGCCTCTGGACTATGAGCGCGGGCCAGCAACGGTACCGTTGAAGCAAATCGACGTCCCATTCCACTCCTCTTTCCTCGCGAAGAACATCGCTTCATACCGCACCTTCCTGCGCAACATGATCCAGAAAGAAAAAGTCGACGTCAGCAAGCTCGTTGGGAAATGGATCCCCAACATCACCGGCAAGCCGTTCGGGATCGCAAAAGGCGATTTCGAGGAGCTCGAGCAGGTGACCGGCAGCTATCAGGTGGGCGAGGTGCTAGCTCGCTGGGAGGAGTTTGAGACTCGTAGAACTACTACCATTGTGTAGGTATAGGTTCGTTGTATATTTTTTGTGTATATGTTCTATGTTTTTGTACAGCTCCTTTTTTCTTGGGTCGGCGTTTATTTGGTGGGGCGGGGAGTTCAAAAAAAGGGGAGGTATGTCGGAGACATGACCGGCGCATAAGCATTCTAGGCGTCTTAACTTTTTATACCAATTTGATCACTATTTATTTCATTCATTATTTCTCTCGTCTCTTCTCATATGTTTCTTCTCTTGAAATACTAGACTCTGCACTAGTGTACATAGATGCAGATTTTTTTTCATTGCAATTCTTAGGCCATCAATCATGTGGCCACTAATTTGTCCGAGTCCGAGTACGTACTCGATGCAAGGTAGAAAACTGCCAGAACGATGCTTTCCCATAATGCAATCAATCGTATTGTATTCCTAAAATTTATCGAATTCAAGACACATTTGTCTTTAGGTATCTTCTTTGTCCTTAGAAACGTTTTATTCCGCTGGCGCGACAATCGAAGGCCCTCTCCCAAGTTTGCACGAACCCAACGGACCTCCTGAATCACAAAAAGATCTTCTTCACCACTTCGCCCACGGTCTTAAGTGTTCATAGATTGTGTACCACTTTCAATCACAATCTCGCACTTTTGGTTTTCATGAAATCTCTCGTGTAGTTAGTCGATTTACGATTGCCCTCGCAACAAGAGCTAGATCGAAATATCTTATTTACGTGCACTTTGGACTCGCGCATTACCGCAGGTTAGCTCGCTCGTTATCCGATACTGCCACCTCTTGCTCACTTGCACTGCCGTCACCTTCTACCTCAGTCTCCCCTGCTCTTTGCCTATAGTTCATTAGCAAATTTCAAAGATATGCTCGCGAAATTTACAACTCACCTCGCTTTTCTCAAATTTTGCTTCTTATGCAACACACGAATAACCAGCGCGGTTACAATCAGAGCCGCGGAGAGGAAAATCATAGTGACATAACCCTTGTGATATCGCGGTGCGTCCACTTGCTGCCAGACAATCAATGGTAGCCATGCTTGCAGGACATATGCCATTTCGTTCATGGAACCAATGACAATAGCGCGCTCCTCATTATCATCAGAGCAGAGCTCGTGAGCCCATCTTTCCAGTGTTAGTTTCCGGTCAGATTTAGCTAAGAAGTGGTTGGGGGGACACATACGCCATGCAGAGACCGCTCAAGCCACCGTTGCATCCAGCTAAGATGAAGCATGCCCATTTCCATCCTACAGGGATGTCCCAAATCGCGAGAGAGATGCAAACGATTATGTTCACCGTAGCACCAAAGAGGATGGCCGGATACCTCCTCCCTCTGAATATCGAGTCGGATGTCCCTAGCACGAAAACATTAGCTTAGAGCTACACACGGATCGAAATAGGCTAACTTACAGGCGTAGATCAATGTTGTCACTACCTGTACAGCGCTAGTGATGGTTGGGTACGTGTTAATCTGTTTGACGCTGTACTTCTTCTCTGCCTTCAAGTACTGAGCAAAAACCGGGGCAGCACCTAAGCCACTGTTGTTGAAAGTTCTACGGCCAGGTTAGCTTCCAGTATCCTATATCCTATGATACAGCGAGCGGTCTTACATATAGAGAAGCGTCAAGAGGTATATATGCCAGGAGGTAAAGATCTTCTTGAACTTTGCTTTTGTGTATGGCTTTCTCGTTTCTCTCCCCTCAAGCTGCATTCTCTTCTGAGCAAAAGCAACTTCCTAAACAGGTCATTTGATTAGATTCAAGCTCTTTTAGTTGGCCTAAGAAAGAATACACAATGACGTAATTTTAAAACGTACTTCTTTAGTAAGGTAGAACGGCTTGGCGATCTCGGGAATATCAGGCAAAATGAAGTATCCCAACAGTGCGATAGGCAGCGAGATAATACCGTCAACAATGAAAAGCCTAATTATTGCTGAGTCAGTATAAACTCCATAGAAGAGGGGTGAGGTAGGCACCATTGCCAGCCCTTGAATCCACCTCGTCCATCAAGATTGTAGACGCCAGCCATCAAATACCCAGAAAACATGGATCCCAAAGCACTGCTAGTGTGGAAGATACAAGACCTCTTGGCTAATTCGTCCTTTCGACTGTTTGGTGATAGGTCGGAGTTAGCTACATTACGAAAGGTCTCTAGAGCTCGAACCAGGATTTGGGAGCTGCCTAAATCTCAACTTACTACCAGGACCCAATAATATACTGCATACCGGGGTAGAAGGTGCTCTCAGCAAGCCCTTCATCACAACATGTCAGAATTGAAGCATTCGAAACATTCGAGATTACATCTACGAAGAATAGGGGAAGTGATTGCCTTACCAACAAAGAATCGCAGTATATAAATCTGTGTTGCCGAGTTGCATTTACACAACCCAAATGTAAGGATTGCCCAGATCGCCTGCCGAACAAGGGTTAGTATATCAGCCGATCTATCATAGGCAATTCAAAAGCTTGCCTCCATTGTTGGGATCCAATATCTTGGCCGAACTCTTGTCAACATCATGTTACTCGGGATTTCTCCAACGACATATCCGACAGTCCATGCTGTTTGCATGTAGTTCAACTCGTTGCCATAGAGCCCCAAATCCTCTTTCCTACACAGAGTTTAGCTCATGTGAGATGTAATCGCCCAGAATCAGAAACTGACATTCCGGAGACAAAGGCATTGTTAATGTTGATCTGGTCTAGATACTTGATGAAGTACCCTTCGATTTCTCTTGTCAGCTTTCCCCCCAGTAGCCATTGAAAACATGATGAGTTGTGGGGCTTGGTTGATAACATACCAAGAGAAGCAAACGTGAGAATTGCAGCATCTATCTTGAAGAGAAACCTTCGTTCTTCGGGCGATTTGTCGAATGTGTCCCAGATATAGCTCACCCATCTCTTCTTCGGTTCTTCTTGTACCACCAATTCCGGCACCCGAGCAACCTCATCTTCGCCCTTTCCTTTCCGCATGGTGGGATATCCAAAAGCTAAACAATGCAGCTTGGGTATCTGAGATGGTAGATTCACAGCTCGACTTCAACTGACTAAGTGACGACACTGTTTTTAATCAAAATCGAATTCCTAACGAAAGCTATGTAAGCTTAATAATATTTAAAGCAAACTGCGAAGATACAAGTCTTTGAGAAGTCTACATGATGCCTTGCCTTCCTTGCCCTTTTGCCAGACCCCCTCACTCTTCAGTGGGGGTATTGGCATCAGAATCCGCTTCTTATCAAAACCATACCAGTAACGATATACAATTTGCTGCCCGTGGGTATTGTTAACAGGGTTCGAGTCGTGCGAGTTGTGGCTGTCGTATCATTTTGGTCATATTCACCATCGTATGCAGGTATTGCGTGCAATTGCAACATCGCTCTCGGGATGGCATATCGGATTATGCTAATCACATGATTTGTAATCCAGTCAATCCTTTGAGAAGAGCAGAGATAATTAGAAATCGATATAGCTGACTCGTTCAATACGTTTATTTGGTTGTATATTGAGACTGGTGTTGAGATATTTGGTTGCTGTACGTAGTCTTGTAACAAAGCAGAGAAATCAATACCATGGCTCCCGAACGAAAATCTCCCAAAGTTGCAGTTATTGGAGCCGGGATTAGTGGAGTTGTTACCGCAGCTTATCTTTCAGCTGCTGGTGTTAATGTCACTGTGTTTGAGAGGGCAAATGTTTCTGGTGGGGTTTGGTATTGTCTACTCACTCCAAGCCAAGGCAGAGTCATAAGCTAAAGCATACCTAGGGTTTACGATGAAAATAGCCCGATAGAACCAAAGTATCCGGCAATAAAACCTTCGAAAGGTGAAGAGATAGGAAATTTCAAGGCTAAAAAAGTAGACGGATTCCTTGAGCTTCAGCATGCTCCCCCCAGGTAACAAAGATGATAGTAAATTCTATAATGATAGCAGTTGACGTGGATAGCCCAGCATACAACGGTCTTACCAACAATGTAGCTACACGTTTGATGAAAACAAAGTTACACGATTGGCCGGAAGGAACGGAAGACTATGTCAATCATAGAGTTTTGAAAGATTATATCCAAGGAATTGCGAAGAAAACAGGCGTGGAAGATTCGACTGTTTTTGGAGCAAAAGTTACGAGGGTAGAAAAGGAGGGGAAGATATGGAGCTTGACTTATGAAACAATCACCAGAAAAGCACTTGCTGAAGAGAAGCTGATTCGAAAAAATAAATTGGTATGTGG
>Ga0247812_10001249_pt1 | contig 14454 bp, 12 predicted proteins | sample UWRJL149409B1_FD_178011 | JGI IMG/M metagenome (GOLD analysis project Ga0247812, IMG submission 178011) | Plant litter microbial communities from Arlington Agricultural Research Station in Wisconsin, United States - UWRJ-L149-409B-1 | ecosystem: Environmental > Terrestrial > Plant litter >...
CCTTCTCGGTCTTGTGACCGTCGCGTCGCTCATTGTCGCGGCCATCGTCACGTACTTCGTGATCGTGATCATGTCGTGGCGTGAGGGCTACCGTCTCTCGCTCGCCGGCGTCGCCGGTCTGATCGTCGCGATCGGTTTTACCGCCGACTCCTTCATCGTCTACTTCGAACGAATACGAGATGAGCTGCGAGACGGGCGAATGCTGGTCTCCGCGGTCGAAGCCGGTTGGAAGCGTGCACTCCGCACGATCTTCGCCGCCAAGGCCGTCAACCTGCTCTCGGCACTCGTGCTGTTCATCCTGGCCATCGGAAACGTCCGCGGGTTCGCACTGACGCTCGGTGTGACGACGATCATCGACGTCATCATCGTTGTGCTCTTCACGCACCCGATCCTGCAGCTGCTCGCGACAACCAAGTACTTCCAGGCCGGACACAAGGCAAGCGGGCTCGACCCGAAGGCTCTTGGCGCCGTCTACCGTGGTCGTGCCCAGTTCCGCACGCCCACCCTCGCTCCGGCTAAGGGCGGGGCTGGCCGTGAAGCCGCGAAGCGCCAGACGATCGCCGAGCGCAAGGCCGCCGGTACGACCGTCGCAGACGCTCCGACCGGAAAGCCGACTTCGACCGATTCGAAACCTACCGTTGACGGGAAGGACGCCTGATGGCCCGCTTCAGCTTCGCGCAGTTCGGTAACGACCTGTACACGGGCAAGCGCTCGTACAACTTCGTCGGTCGCCGCAAGATCTGGTACATCGTCGCTGCGGCGATGATCCTCGCCTCGATTCTCATTCCCGCTGCCCGCGGCGGATTTGTGCTCGGTATCGAGTTCACCGGTGGTTCTGAATTCCAGATCGCCGGCCTCGCTGACAACCCCGACCAGACAATCGCGACCGACGCGGTCAACGAAGAGGTTCCGAACTCGGCTCCTCGCGTCTCGGTCGTCGGTGAGAACGCTGTTCGCGTGCAGACCGACCAGCTCGAGCAGGCCGAGTCCGATGGTCTCGTTGAGGCGCTTGCCGCCGCGTACGACGTGCCGACCGAAAACGTCACGGCATCCTTCATCGGACCGTCGTGGGGTGCTGACATCACCGGCTCCGCGATCCGGGCACTCATCGTGTTCGTGATTCTCGCGGCCATCGTGATGGCCCTGTACTTCCGCACCTGGAAGATGTCTGTCGCTGCCGTCATCTCGCTCGTGCACGACATCGTCATTACCGCGGGTGTCTACGGCATCCTCGGCTTCGAGGTCACGCCGTCGGCGGTGATCGGATTCCTCACGATCCTCGGCTACTCGCTGTACGACACCGTCGTGGTGTTCGACAAGATCCGTGAGAATACGACGGAGGATGGCCCGGAATCGGGTCGCACCTTTGCCGAGTCGGTCAACCTCGCCGTCAACCAGACGCTCGTCCGCTCCATCAACACGGGTGTCGTCGCCGCTCTGCCGGTCGCCGCGATTCTGTTCATCGGTGCATACGTGCTCGGTGCCGGAACCCTGCGCGACATCGCACTGTCGCTCTTCATCGGTATCCTCATCGGCACCTACTCGACGATCTTCATCGCCGCGCCGTTCTACTCGCAGATGCGCGAAAACGAGCCCGAACTGAAGAGGCGCGAGATTCGCCTGCGCCAGGCCAAGCAGGCCAGCACGGCGAGCACCGCTGCGTCGGTTTCCAAGTAGTACCGCTGTGATTTTTGGCCTCGGTCGCGCTGACCTCGAGCAGGTGAGCGCGGCCGAGGCCATTTCGCTTTCCGCGGGAGACAGCATTCTTGTCGACGTGCGCGAAGACTACGAGTGGGACGCCGGTCACGCGCCACAGGCGATCAATGTGCCGATGTCACGACTCGATGAGCGGATGTCGGACCTCCCGCCCGACTCGACGCTGCTCATCATCTGCCTGAGCGGCCACCGCTCGGTCGGCGTGACGGCGCGCCTCGAGCGTGCCGGCTACTCCGCCGTAAACGTCGAGGGCGGCATGCTCGCCTGGGTCGACGCCGGCGGACCGATCGTCGCGTCAGACGAACGCGAACCGCGCGTTTAGACTGGTGTTTTGGAGGCGTCACCATGACTGAAACAACACCGACCACGGCGTCGCTTCGCAGCCTTATCCCGCGCATTTTCTCCCGGGCACAGCCCGCCGGAGCCGTGGACCGGCTGATCAAGACCGTGCGCCTGCACCACCCGAAGGCCGATGTCGGCCTGATCGAGCGTGCCTATGCCGCCGCTGAGAAAGCCCACACCGGTCAGAAGCGCAAGAGCGGCGAGGCGTACATCACGCACCCGGTCGCGGTAGCCCAGATTCTCGCCGATCTCGGTATTGGCTCGAAGACGCTCGCGGCCGCGCTTCTCCACGACACCGTCGAAGACACCGACTACACGCTCGACATGGTGCGCAAAGACTTCGGTGACGAGATCGCGATGCTCGTCGACGGCGTGACCAAGCTCGACAAGCTGAAGTACGGCGACAGCGCCCAGGCAGAGACCGTTCGCAAGATGGTCGTGGCCATGTCGAAAGACATCCGCGTTCTGGTGATTAAACTCGCCGACCGTCTGCACAATGCGCGCACCTGGGGATTCGTCCCGACCGAGAACGCCCACCGTAAGGCGCAGGAGACTCTCGAGATCTATGCGCCCCTCGCGCACCGACTGGGAATCCAGACGATCAAATGGGAGCTCGAAGACCTCTCGTTCTCAGTGCTGCACCCGAAGCTGTACGTCGAGATCGAGAACCTCGTTAAGCAGCGCACCCCGAAGCGCGAAGAATTCGTGCAGAACGTCATCGACGCGGTCAACGACGACCTCAAGTCGTCGAAGATCAAGGGAGCCGTTGCCGGCCGCCCGAAGCAGTACTACTCGATCTACCAGAAGATGATCGTTCGCGGCCGCGAGTTCGACGAGATCTACGACCTCGTCGGCATCCGTGTTCTCGTGAACTCCGTGCGCGACTGCTACGCGGTGCTCGGATCTATCCACGCGCGGTGGAACCCGATCCCCGGTCGCTTCAAGGACTACATCGCCACCCCGAAGTTCAACCTGTACCAGTCGCTGCACACAACCGTCATCGGCCCGCAGGGTCGCGCTGTCGAGATCCAGATCCGCACGCAGGAGATGCACCAGCGCGCCGAGTTCGGCGTCGCGGCACACTGGAAGTACAAAGACCGGGTCAACGGTGGACGTGGAGCGTCCGCAGCCGAGATGCACGACGACGGCGACATGGCCTGGCTCGCGCACATCTCCGACTGGCAGGCCGAGACGGATGACCCGGGGGAGTTCCTCGATTCCCTCCGCTTCGAGATCGGCGCAAAAGAGGTCTACGTCTTTACACCGCAGGGCAAGGTCATCGGCCTACCAGCCGGTGCAACCCCGGTCGACTTCGCGTACGCCGTGCACACCGAGGTCGGACACCGCACGATGGGTGCGAAGGTCAACGGCCGGCTCGTCCCGCTCGAGAGCGAACTGAACAGCGGCGACTCCGTCGAGGTTTTCACTTCGAAGAATCCGGATGCCGGCCCGAGCCAAGGCTGGCTCAACTTCGTCAAGAGTCCCCGCGCGCGCAACAAGATCCGCCAGTGGTTCACGAAGGAACGCCGCGACGAGGCGATCGAACAGGGCCGTGATGCCATCGCCCGCGCGATGCGCAAGCAGAACCTGCCGCTGCAGAAGCTGATGAACCAGGACTCCTTCGCGGACGTCGCTGCCCAGATGCGCTACGAAGACGTCTCGAGCCTCTACGCCGCCGTTGGTGAGGGCCACATCTCGACCCAGTCGGTCATCGAGAAGGTCGTCGCGTCGATCACGACGGAAGCCGAGAACGAAGACTCAGAGCTCACCTTCGCCCCGAAGGGTCGCGCACGCGAACTGCGTAACAGCGACTCAGGCGTGCTCGTTCGTGGTGCCCCCGACATCCTGGTCAAGCTCGCCAAGTGCTGCACACCGGTGCCTGGCGACACAATCGTGGGCTTTGTCACTCGTGGCGCTGGTGTTTCGGTACACCGCGGCGACTGCAACAACGTCAAGTCGCTGTTGATGGAGCCAGAGCGCATCATCGAGGTCGAGTGGGCTCCGTCGTCGAAGAGCGTGTTCCTCGTTCAGATCCAGGTCGAGGCACTTGATCGCGCCGGCCTTCTGTCGGATGTCACGCGGGTTCTCAGTGAGAACCACGTGAACATCCTCTCGGCCACGGTCTCCACGTCGAACCAGAGGCTGGCGCTCAGCCGCTTTGTCTTCGAGATGGGCGACACCACCCACCTCGACCGGGTGCTAAGCGCTGTGCGCCGCATAGATGCCGTCTACGACGTCTATCGCGTCAACTCGGGCTAAGCCGTTCTGGACTTCAGTGCCCCTGCGCCGGTCACCCGTACAGCGCGATCAGGCGCTCCCACGCACGCTTCTTCGCTGGCAGGTTGCGCCGACGGTCGAGGGCGTTCGCGCACTCGTCGAGGGAGAACCGACCGAAGCGCATGAGCGAGCGGACAATCGCCTGCTCGCGCGAGGCGAACGGCGTGGCGTACCGGGCGAGATCGGTGACGGTGCGCAGCGGGCTCGTGACCCGCTGGTCACCGACGGCGATAATCTCGTCGTCGTCGATCGTCACTTCCCGCACGACTGCCCGCAGCAGGTCGCTCGATCGTGCCCTCGCGCCCGACATCGAGCAGAACTGGTGTGGTGCGGGAGGGGTGAGACGTGCACCCCAGATCCACGCGGCCGTGTGCTGTTCGGCGATCAGCCTGGTACCGGCGAGCGCGGTGATCGAACCCGCGCGATAGATTGCGTTCTCGACGAGGTCGACCGGGGCGAAGCATCCGTCGATCGAAAAGAGTTCACCGTCGAGTCGCGCCGCACCCAGCTCGGCGAGGGGAAGGTCACTCGTGCGCAGAACGGGGGAGAGTCGGGTCATCGTTAAACACTGATGCCGGCCACCCACGAGTGGGAGCCGGCATCAGAATGTGGTGACAAGTACCTCCTGTGGAGGACTACTCGGGCACCAGGGTGCTTAGCGGTTGATCGCGTTCAGCCAGAGCTTGCGGGCGTCAAGGGCCTCTTTGGCATCCTTGATCTTCTTCTTGTCGCCGCTCTTCTCGGCATCCGCGAGTTCGCGCTCGAGCTTGGCGATCGCGTCGGTGAGCTGGCTTGCCAGTCCCTCCGAGCGGGCCTGCTTCTCGGGATCAGACTTCTGCCAGTGGTCTTCGTCGAGCTTGCGCACGGCGGTCTCGACCTTGCGAAGGCGGTCTTCGATGACCTTGACCTTGTCGCGCGGAACCTTGCCGATCTTGTCCCAGCGACGCTGGATCGAGAACAGGGCTTCCTTTGCCTTCGCACGGTCGGTCGCGGCGATGAGCGGCTCGGCCTCGGTCAGGAGTTCGAGCTTGAGCGCGAGGTTGGCTTCGAACTCGACGTTGTCTTTCGCGTCGACCTCGGACTTCGCCGAGTAGAGCTCGTCGCCGGCTGCCTTGAACTTCGCCCAGAGCGAGTCGTCGATCTTCTTTCCGGCGCGACCGGCGAGCTTCCACTCGTCGAGCAGTGCACGGTAGGCGGGGATGCCGTCGACGCCCTTCGGCACGAGTGCCTCAGCCTTCTCGACAAGACCCTGCTTGCGGGTGCGTGCGTCGCGGTGGGCGCCGTCGAGCTCGGAGAAGAATGCCTTGCGGTGGGTGTCGATCGTCGTGCGCGCGGCACGGAATCGCTTCCACAGTTCGTTGCCTTCGTTCTTCGGTAGACGCGGGCCGTCGGCCTGGTGCTTCTGCCAGCGAGCGAAGATGTCGTCGAGTGCCGCGGTCACCTGCTTCCACTGGGCCTTGGCCGGGTCCTGTGCGGCGAGCGTCTCTGCCTCGACAACGAGAGCGGTGCGCTCGGCAATCGCGGCCTCGACCGCTGCCTTGGCTTCTACCGACTGCTTCTCGGTGAGCTCGGTCACGGTGCCGCTGAGGGCCTCGAGACGAGTCGTGAGTGCCGCGAGGTTGCCGACGGCGTTCGCCGTGCTGATGGTCGCGGTGAGGGTCTTAACCGTCTTGGCGATGTCAGCTGCCGGTGCTCCACGCTTGGCGCGCTGCTCGAGCAGCGTTACCTGCCCGGCGAGTTCGGTGTACTTGCGCTCGAAGTAGGCGAGCGCTTCCTCGGCAGTACCGTCGGGGTACTGGCCGACCGCGCGTTCTCCTGATGCCTCGCGTACAAAGACAGTTCCTGTCTCGTCGACGCGCCCCCAGGGAGCCTGATCGTTAGATACCACGTGAATTCACCTTGCTGTTGGGCCCAGTAACCTGCAGCCGACCGGCCACCAGCCTATAAGGCTCGATGGGATGTGTGCTTACTCGTTACTCGATGGTTAGACGAGAAATGGATGTGGCGATGCTCGGCGGCCCTTCGTTCCGCTGGCTTCCGTCGTCTTCGTAGCCACCGGCAATGATGTCTGTTTTGAGGTCTTCGAGACCGGACGTCACCTTGCCCATGATCGTGTAGCCGCCGACGGTGTCGTCGGGAAGCTGCGCGTCATTAAAAATGATGAAGAACTGGCGACCCTGGCTGTACGGCTGCTCGGGCACGCGCGCCATGGCGATCGTGCCGGCCGGGTAGGTGATGCCGTCTTCTGCCGAGTTCTCGATCGGCCCGAACGAGAATGTCGGGTCCGGGGCGCCGGTGCCGTCGACGGAACCGCACTGCAGAAGACCGGCGACGGAGTCGTCAACGAGGCGGTGACAGGTCTTGTCGATGAAGTAGCCCTCCTCGACCTCCTGAACGAAGGCAGCGACGGCCTGAGGGGCGGCCGCACCGTCGAGTTCGTAACCGAGCACGGTGGAATTGAGGGTGAGCTCCCCGGTCCAGGTGCGGTTTTCCGCGAGCGACGGATCGGGAACATCGCCGACGTTCTCAGTGGCGGCCGGAGTCGCGCTCGCACTTGCGCTCGCACTCGGCTCGGGCGTCGGCATGCCGGGGCCGGCAGAGAAGTAGAAGATCTGCGTGACGGCCGCGAGGGCGGCGACAATCACGACACCGATAACGGCAAACAGGTTGTCGCGCTTGCGGCGGGTGATCTGGTGGTTGTGCACGCTCTGGCGCGCGTTGTACCGCTTGAGTCGCTCGCGCGCCTCGCGGGCTTCGCGTTCCTGGTTCTTGCTCGGTGCCACGTGTCCTCCAGAGAGCGGTGTGGGCAGACGCCACGCATGAACTTTACGGGTCAGGTCTGAGGGCGACCAAATGCATGTCTCGCCGTACGTCCAGACCACAGCGGCACCGGCATCCATCGCCCCCTATCAGTGGCCGCGGATACCATGGGGCTATGAACGCACAGCCCGGACTTCGAACCGGGGCAACCCCTCTCGCTGTGCGCATGCGACCGACGTCACTCGAAGAAGTCACCGGCCAGCGGCACCTGCTCGCTCCCGGTTCGCCGCTCGTGAGTCTCGCAACAGACAAGTCGGGGGAGCAGGGCTCTGTCTCGATCATTCTCTGGGGTCCTCCCGGCACCGGAAAGACGACGCTCGCGAAAGTCGTCGCGCAGTCATCCGGCCGCAACTTCGTCGAACTCTCGGCTGTGACCGCTGGCGTTCGCGACGTTCGTCAGGTCATGGAAGAAGCGCTGTCCCGCCGCGACCTGTACGGCATCTCGACGGTGCTCTTCCTCGATGAGATTCATCGCTTCACAAAGGCACAGCAGGATGCCCTGCTTCCCGGTGTCGAGAACGGCTGGGTGATCCTCGTCGCGGCAACGACCGAGAACCCTTCGTTCTCCGTCATCTCACCGCTACTCTCGCGCTCACTACTGCTTACCCTCGAGCAATTGACGGATGCCGACCTCGCGGTGGTCATCGACCGTGCGGTCACCGATCCACGCGGCCTGAGCGACAAGATCGTTCTCGAACCAGAGGCTCGCGACGCGATCATTCACCTCGCGTCCGGAGACGCGAGACGCGCTCTCACGGCGCTCGAGGCATCCGCTCTGTCCGCAACGGCGGGGCAGGCCGCCGCTGATCCCGACAGCGATGACGTGCCCGTGGTGACCGCCGACATCGTTTCGGCCGCGGTCGACCGCGCCCTGTTGCGTTACGACCGCAATGGTGACGAGCACTACGACGTCATCAGTGCGTTCATCAAGTCGATCCGCGGTTCAGACGCCGACGCAGCGCTTCACTACCTCGCCCGGATGATCGAGGCGGGGGAAGACCCGCGGTTCATTGCGCGACGCGTGATCATCAGCGCCTCGGAAGACATCGGCCTCGCCGACCCGCAGGCACTCGTGATTGCGGTAGCCGCGGCGGACGCCGTTCAGCTCATCGGAATGCCCGAGGGGCGGATCCCGCTCGCTCAGGCCGTCGTGTATCTGGCCACCGCGCCGAAATCGCCGGCCTCTTACCAGGGCATCGACCGCGCAATCGCCGATGTCCGTGCCGGAAAGATCGGTCGGGTGCCCAAACCGATTCGCGATGCGCACTATGCCGGGGCCAAGCGGCTCGGGCACGGCAAGGGCTACAAATACCCGCACGACGCGGACCTCGGGGTGGTCGAGCAGCAGTATCCGCCGACCGAGTTGCTCAGTGCGCGCTACTACGAACCGACCGAGCACGGCAATGAACGTGACGTGTCGGCGCGCTGGGCGAAGTTGCGCCGCATCATCCGCGGAAAGTAATGAGCCCTGTGCTACTCTGGTGGCTGCCTAACATGGGTTTCTCGCGCACGGCTGCTGCGAGTCACCGATCAAGGGGATGTGGCCTGTAGCCGGCCGATTCCCGCGGCAAATCCCTCTGACTTACACCGGAGATCCTGCTGCGCGCACATGCGTGTGCGCGAGCGGCCGGGATAACCATTACTAATTTAGAGAAAAGGACACTGTGTCTACCAAGTCACGTACCCGCAGCAAGACCCGCCTTTCGCGCGCACTGGGCATTGCCCTGACGCCGAAGGCAGCCAAGTACCTCGAGAAGCGTCCGTACGCTCCGGGTGAGCACGGCCGCACCAAGCGCAAGCAGGACAGCGACTACGCCGTCCGTCTGCGCGAGAAGCAGCGCCTGCGTGCCCAGTACGGCATCCGCGAGGCTCAGCTGAAGATTCAGTTCGAGGAAGCACGCAAGACCGCCGGCCTGACCGGTGAGAACCTTGTCGAGCAGCTCGAAATGCGTCTCGACGCACTGATCGTTCGTTCGGCAATCGCCCGTACGACCGCCCAGGCTCGCCAGATGGTTGTGCACCGTCACATCCTCGTTGACGGCCAGCTCGTCGACCGTCCGTCGTTCCGCGTCAAGCCGGGCCAGCTCATCCACGTCAAGGAGAAGAGCGAAGCCATGGAGATCTTCCAGGTTGCAGCAGCCGGCGGTCACGTCGATGTTCTTCCGAAGACCCCGAGCTACCTCGAGGTCGAGATCGACAAGCTCCAGGCCCGCCTCGTGCGTCGCCCGAAGCGTGCAGAGGTCCCCGTGACCTGTGAAGTTCAGCTCGTCGTCGAGTACTACGCAGCTCGCTAGTATTCAGCAACACGTCGGAAGGGTCGCAACGAGAGTTGCGGCCCTTTCGTTCTTAAGCGGTGTACCGGCATGAAGTCAGAACGCTGTTGCAAGTAAGCTTGAGCAGTTATCGGCTGACCGTCGCAGGTCGTGTTTCTCAGGTCTAATATCTCGGATCCAATTTCTTAGGAGAGTTCCATGAAGAACGTCATTCTGCTTATCGCCGGAATCGGTGCTGGCTTTGTTGCCGCCCACTTTGTGTCCCGTACCCCCCAGGGCAAGCAGTTCTTCGACGACGTCGACGCACGTGCCCGTGAGTTCGGCGCGGCCGTCGTCGACGGCTACAAGACCCGCGAGGCAGAGCTCCGCGCCGCCGTCGCAGAGGCCGAAGACGTGTTCTCCGACCTCGACAAGCGCTCGAACTAATTCCGGCGTACCACCGCCATTTCCCCTGGCCGAGCTCCGGCCGTTCCACCCTCGTACGTAACAGGACTCCATGCAGACCGCTGACATTCAGAACCGCTGGCTCAACTTCTTCGGGGACCGCGGTCACACCGTGGTTCCCTCGGCCTCGCTCGTCAGTGACGACCCGACGCTGCTCTTCACGGTCGCCGGCATGGTTCCGTTTGTCCCGTACCTGACCGGTCTCGTTCCCGCGCCGTACCCGCGTGCGACGAGCGTGCAGAAGTGCATCCGCACGCTTGACATCGAAGAGGTCGGAAAGACCCCGCGTCACGGCACGTTCTTCCAGATGAACGGCAACTTCTCGTTCGGCGACTACTTCAAAGAGCAGGCAATCGAATATGCGTGGGAGCTCCTGACGTCGTCAGAGGGCGACGGCGGACTCGGCTTCGACGAGAAGGACCTCTGGGTCACCGTCTACAAGGACGACGACGACGCGATCAACTTCTGGAAGAAGACCGCTGGCCTTCCCGACTCGCGTATCCAGCGCCTCGACATGGACACCAACTACTGGTCGACCGGACAGCCAGGGCCCGCCGGCCCCTGCTCGGAGATCTTCTTCGACCGCGGCCCGTCCTACGGTATCGACGGCGGACCGGCGACGGATGACGACCGTTACGTCGAGATCTGGAACCTCGTATTTATGCAGTACCTGCGTGGTGAGGGCCAGGGGAAGAACTTCGAGATCCTCGGAGAGCTTCCCAAGAAGAACATCGACACCGGCATGGGTATGGAGCGTGTCGCGTTCATCAAACAGGGCGTCGAGAACATGTACGAGACCGACCAGGTTCGCCCGGTTCTCGACCGCGCCGCAGCGATCTCCGGCCGCCGGTACGGGGCCGACCACGATGACGACGTGCGTATGCGCGTCATCGCCGACCACGTTCGCTCCTCGCTCATGCTCATGTCTGATGGCGTCACACCGTCGAACGAGGGTCGCGGTTACATCCTTCGTCGCCTCATGCGTCGCACGATCCGCGCGATGCGTCTTCTCGGCGTCGATGCACCGAGCTTCTCGGAGCTTTTCCCCGCGTCGCGCGACGCCATGAAGGCCGCCTACCCCGAGGTCTCCACCGGTTACGACCGCATCGAGCGTCTCGCACTCGGCGAGGAGGAGACCTTCCTTCGCACACTCGCGAGCGGATCGACGATTCTCGACCTCGCCGTCGTCAAGACCAAGGACGAGGGAAAGCCGGAACTCCCGAGCGAGACCACGTTCCTGCTGCACGACACCTTCGGGTTCCCGATCGACCTCACGCTCGAGATCGCCGAGGAAGCCGGGCTCACGATCGACCGCGACGCGTTCGACACCCTGATGCTCCAGCAGCGCACGATGGCGAAGGCCGACGCGAAGGCGAAGAAGACCACGCTCGCTGACCTCTCGGTCTACGGCGACTTCCGTGCGCTCGGAGAAACTGTTTTCACTGGCTACGAGTACCTCGAGACCGAAACGACCATTCTCGGACTCATCGTCGACGGGCACTCCGTCACGAGCGCTGCAGCCGGAGACATCGCCGAGGTCATCCTCGCCGAGACGTCGCTCTACGCGGAGTCCGGTGGACAGGAAGCCGACTCTGGCACCATCGTCGGCAACGGCTTCTCGCTCGAAGTTCTCGACGTGCAGAAGCCCGTCAAGGGACTCATCAGCCACAAGGTGCAGGTCACCAGCGGCGAAGTGTCCGTCGGTGCTGCCGCGCAGACCCTCGTCGACCATGACTGGCGTCGCGGGGCCACGCAGGCCCACTCGGCGACCCACCTGATTCACGCTGCCCTTCGCCAGATCCTCGGCTCGGAAGCTCACCAGTCCGGTTCGTATAACAAGGCCGGCTACATGCGCCTCGACTTCAGCTGGAACCAGGCACTCTCGCCCGCGACCCGCAGTGAAATCGAAGAGATCGCTAACCTGAAGGTTCGTGAGAACCTCGAGGTCGAGACCCGCATCATGGGCCTCGACGAGGCGAAGGGACTCGGCGCGATGGCGCTCTTCGGCGAGAAGTACGGCGACACCGTTCGCGTCGTGGAGATCGGTGGCCCCTGGTCGCTCGAGCTCTGCGCGGGAACACACGTCACGCGCTCGGCCGAGATCGGCCTCATCAACCTCGTCAGCGAAACGTCGGTCGGTTCGACGAACCGTCGCATCGAGTCGCTCGTCGGCCTCGAGGCGTTCCGCGACCTCGCCGCAGAGCGGGCGATCGTCTCGGAGCTCACCTCGAACCTCAAGACGCCTCGCGACCAGCTCACGAACCGTATCGAAGACCTCGTGCTGAGCCTCAAGGCCGCGGAGAAGCGAATCGCGCAGTTCGAAGCGCGCGCACTCGCCGAGCGTGTCCCTGCCATTGCCGCGACAGCGACGACCGCGGGTTCGGTTCAGCTCGTGAGCGAACACGTTGGCACCGTCGCGTCGAGTGATGAGCTCCGTTCGCTCGTGACGAGCGTTCGTGATCGCCTCGGATCGACGGCTGCCGTCATCGCGCTTGCCGCGGATGTTGCTGGCAAGCCCGCGGTCATTGTTGCGACCAACGACGCATCCCGTGCACTCGGTCACAAGGCTGGTGCACTCGCGAAGCTCGCCGCCGGCATCCTCGGCGGTGGTGGGGGCGGTCGTGACGATCTCGCCCAGGGTGGCGGTTCAGACGTGACCGCGATCGGCAACGCTCTCGAGGCGATCAGCTCGACGGTAGCCGGCTAGCCGGATGCGCTCGGGCGTACGCATCGGCGTTGATGTGGGCAAGGTACGCATTGGCGTGTCGCGAAGCGACTTCCACGGCATGCTCGCGACCCCGGTCGAGACGGTCGCTCGCGGTGCGGGCGACCTCGATCGGATCGCCGCGCTCGTTGCCGAAATCGACGCCGTCGAGATCATCGTGGGGCTGCCGCTGGCGCTCTCCGGCGCGCACACGGCGTCAACCGAGGATGCAACCGGCTTCGCCGACGCGGTCGCCCGTCGATTGCCAACGCCCGTGCGCCTCGTGGACGAACGCCTGTCGACGGTGTCGGCCCATTCGGCGATGCGTGCTGCCGGTCGCAATCAGAAACAGTCGCGTTCCGTTATCGATCAGGTCGCCGCCGTTATAATTCTGCAACACGCCCTCGACCACGAGCGCTCGAGCGGCAATCCACCCGGCGTCATCGTGCACCCGGACGAAGGACTGTAGACAGTGACCAACGAGCCAAGCTGGGACGACATCTTTTCGGAACAGCCGAAGAGCACCGTCCCCTCGAGCGGTGCGCCTCTGCCCGGTTCTCCCGACGCGATCATCCAGCCAGCGCCAGCACCCGAGCCTCCACGCAGTCGTCGTGAGCGCAAGGAGCAGGAGTCGCGACCGGCTCGCTCCACCTTTGCCACCGTGAGCGGTGCAGACGGACCGCCGCCGCGCAAGAAGCGACGTCTCGGCTGGTTGTGGGCGCTACTCATCCTCGTCGTGCTCGGTGGTGGCACCGTCGCGGCCGTCTGGGTCGGCTTCGAGACCCAGGTTCGTGCGGTCATGGGCTGGGAACTGCCCACCGACTACGAGGGCGATGGCAACGGCGAAGCGGCGGACGTCGTGATCGCGAGCGGAGACATCGGCGAAGACGTCGCCCGTTCGCTCGCGGACGCCGGTGTGACGATGACGTTCGACGCCTTCTACGACCTGCTGCTCTCCCAAGACGAGCCGGCATCCTTCCAGCCTGGTACCTACGGCCTGCAAAAGGAGATGAGTGCGGAATCCGCACTCACCGCGCTGCTCGATCCCGACAACCGCGTCTCGTCGAGCGTGCCGATTCCCGAGGGAACCACGCTCGCCGGCACGATCTCGCGTCTCTCAGAGGGCACCGGAATTCCGGTCGCGGAACTCGAGGCGGCCGCGGCCGACTACACCGCTTACGGAGTGCCCAAGGCTGCGCCGAGTATCGAGGGCTTCCTGTTCCCGGCGACCTACGACTTCGAACCCGGCACAACGGCTCCGGAAGTCATGCAGATCATGGTTGATCGCATGGTGACCGCGCTCGACGATGCCGGAGTACCGGAAAAGAGCCGCCTCAAGGTGCTCACTCTCGCGTCGATCATCCAGAAAGAGGGCGGAAGCGGCGAGGACTTCTACAAGGTCTCGCGCGTCTTCACCAACCGCCTCAACATCGACATGGCCCTGCAGTCCGACGCCACCGTCAGCTACGGTTCTGGCGGCACGTCAATCCTCACGACCAAGGCCGAGCGCGCCGACAAGAGCAACAAGTACAACACCTACGCGCACAAGGGCCTCCCGATCGGACCGATCGCGGCTCCCGGTGATGACGCCATCGACGCAGCCATGAATCCGGTCAAGGGTGATTGGCTCTACTTCGTTCTCATCAATGGCGAGACCGGTGAGACGACGTTCTCGAGAACCTTCGCCGAACACGAGGTCGCCGTCGCGATCTGGCAGAAGTGGTATCGCGAGCACCCGGACTGGGACAACTGATCATGACCACCAACCTCGCGGTGCTCGGGTCGCCCATCGGCCACTCGAAATCGCCGCTGCTGCACGCTGCCGCCTACCGCGAGCTCGGTCTCGACTGGAACTATTCCGCGCTTGAGGTGACGGGG
>Ga0247812_10001253_pt1 | contig 14441 bp, 11 predicted proteins | sample UWRJL149409B1_FD_178011 | JGI IMG/M metagenome (GOLD analysis project Ga0247812, IMG submission 178011) | Plant litter microbial communities from Arlington Agricultural Research Station in Wisconsin, United States - UWRJ-L149-409B-1 | ecosystem: Environmental > Terrestrial > Plant litter >...
AAGTCCGCTTTCGCCCCATCCATGTTCCAGGCCGCAAGATGCTACTCTGCCGCTGCCGGTTTACAAAAGAATGAGGTTGAGGGCCGGATAGTCGATCTATTGAAGAACTTTGATAAAGTATGTTGAGATTTGTAGCTGGTGGAGAGCTTTGTTAACAGTATTTGCAGGTTACCGATCCTACGAAGGTATGATTTCGAATGAATCAATGGTATATCCCAGGAACTTACTCTGCGCAGCTGTCACCTACGTCGCACTTTGCGAATGATCTTGGTCTGGACAGTTTGGACACCGTTGAGGTTGTGATGGCCATTGAGGAGGTGAGTTTGGATGTACAAGATTGCCTGGCCACGTGCTGACTGGATTGTAGGAGTTCAGCATTGAGATCCCAGATAAGGAGGCAGATGCTATTCACAGTGGTATGTGCGAACGGACTTCTATACCGGTCATGAACTAATCCTCGGACAGTTGACAAGGCTGTTGAATACATTCTCGCTCAGCCAGATGGTAAATTACATTCATTATGAAGAGCTCTGCTTCGGTTCCATATGCTAATCTATTTAACAGCTCACTGAGTTATTTCTGCAATTGTACATTAGGAGAACGGAGATAGGGTTGATGTTTGGAAGGAAAATACTTGATCATTGGACAGCCATAGTAGGACGGCTGTTATGAGATGCAATGTGTGAAATGAAGCACATTGTCTCTCTGTGCTTGTATAAATGATAGACCATCTTACTCATCTCTGATTCCATTGCTTTATCAGTCAAGGTGCATTAATTAGGTGAAGCTAATCTTGATATGATATGATGAAATTTAAGCTAAGTCTAAGAATGCTTTGAACGTTGCGGTATATATAAAATGATTAAACAACGCTGCGGACAACTTGTGCTTGTTTGTTGTAATTGTAATGTTTACGTCTTATAAACGTGTTTGATAGGCTATATTATGTGTTTGGGTTTGAATTTGCTTCCAACATACTTATATAGGTGCTGTATATCTTCGGTCCCATTGTGCCAATACCCTTTACACAGCGAAAATACGTATAAAGGGTAAAGTTATTATACATTGTAGAATCTCGTTCAGGTATTTTTTATAAAAATGTCTAAGGCTAAAACCATATGTAAAGTATACTGAAGCTTAATGTCTCCCGATTACTGTGCACGGGATGCCTAGGTTTGAGGCATTGGACAAAATATATGCGAGAACAGTCTCGTATGTTGCAAATTGAAATCAATATTTATTATGGTAGTACGATTTCAGTGCAATCTATATTTGAATATGACAAAAGTTTATGACTGATAATGGTAGTAAACATCGGGAAGTACTTAAATCTACCCTAAAATTCACTAATTGCACGAGAGGCCAACCCCTGTCCGAGCTATCTTTAATTGTTCAACTCAACTGCGACTAACACTGCCCCAAAGTTTATGGCAAGCCTCCCTCCAACAAACACATTGATAAACGACGAGAGCAAACTGACTACAGACGCTCAGGAATTATTCCTATCATCAATCAGTCAGTATCGTGTTAGCGCATGGTTTTATGATCCACTTGGAATTCGCATGCGCCTAGGACGAATCCCTTAATATCAGCAACAAGCTCGCACAGGGAAAAGCTGTAATGTCATCAGGATTGACTAGGAGACGTGGCGGGGGAACTGCGGGAGGAGGGGGAGGAGATGGCGAAGATATGGACTCGAGTCGAGTGGGCTCTCCTGCGCCAAAGGCAGGCGGTTCTCGCGATACCGGTGGACCAGAGACCTCATATGAAGCTGGGGAAAATGGCCACAAAATCGCTTTCGACCCTAGAGATATTAGCGAAAGCGCCGAGCGAAGCAAACAGCCCAAACTAACTCTAATGGAGGAGGTGTTGTTGCTAGGTCTAAAGGATAAGCAGGTAAGTTATCAGGCTCCAGTCTCATAGAATAATAGAAGAAAGTTCTAATGGCATTTAGGGATATCTCTCTTTTTGGAACGATAATATATCATATGCGCTACGAGGATGCATTGTTATTGAGCTTGCTTTCCGTGGTCGGATAAGCATGCAAAAGGATTCATCGAGGCGGAGATTCCCCTTAGCCGACCGTGTGATCGAAGTCATCGACGATACATTGACTGGGGAGGTTCTTCTTGACGAGGCTCTAAAAATGATGAAGGCGAGCGAAAAGATGAGCGTTAGTTCGTGGATTGACTTAATGAGTGGTAGGCTAGCTGGGTTCCTTGCGATCATCAACATAACTAATACTTGATTAGGGGAGACTTGGAACCTCATGAAGATCGGATACCAACTGAAGCAAGTTCGGGAACGTCTGGCGAAGGGATTGGTTGACAAAGGAATTCTCCGCACCGAAAAAAAGAACTTTCTTCTCTTCGATATGGCAACTCACCCGGTTGCAGATGGGGGCGCAAAGGAGGAGATCCGTCGTAGGGTTAGAAATGTGCTCACACAACGAACGGTCGTTCTGCCTGGAAGTCAATGGCTGCCCGAAGAGCTGGAGTTTCGATATGTACGCACAATTGCCATGGTTTGTGCTGCCTATGCAGCCAATGTTTTGGAGAATGCTCTTGCCTCTTTAGGGCATGAGTCGAGGGAGCGTGCTTTTGCACAGGTGGACGAGCTCTTAGCAGAATACAGTCAATGGCCCTTTGGAAAGAGAGCAGGTGGTGCATCTGGAGGTGTTGGTGCCAATTTGGGTCAAGTAATCACTGAGGAAGTTAACAATGGGAAAGACAGGGAGTTGCAATTGGAGGTAATTTCAGAAGCATGCCTTTTCCCCAACATAACTGACACTCTAATATAGGTCGTCGCCGCCTGTCTCAATGTCTTCACTAGACTGGACTCGCTACTATAAGAGGTCTACAAAAATATACGGAGAGAATACAGCCAAAACAGAAGGTTGTCTACAACATACTATTTTCACGATTTTCCAAGGCGTTTGATGATGATGAACTGGGTCTTTTTCACAAGTACGGGATGACTCCCAACCAGTCTGGCTTGAAAACTTCTTGTATGATAGAGAAGACGAACAGCGATTTCTTAATTTTGAGCCGGTTACGTAGTCTCACAACTTTTGATACACTGAAAAGCGAAATAACAACAGTCTTCTCTAGAGGTGATACAACTCCTGTTTCTCATGTTATAAATTAGATCATAAAATGATAAGGACTATGTGCATTTGTAGGGCAAGGCTTATTACGTCCAACAATTTGCTGTATTTAAAGTAGCATGAACTAGTCTCGGATTCTCGATTTTGACCTAAATGAGTCTTCTCGAGATACTTGATATGTTCATCAAGCATTCTACAAATAATGGAAATCATACCCATACAACTTAACATGGCATATATTTATGTATATAGGCCACATCAAAACCTGAATTGCGGCCTCGAACGTTGGCTCTGAAATTTACGCACATTATATGTAGATGCTTGGCATATTCAGCGATGAAAGTTGATCCTTTTCCAACGATGCGGAATACCTAATATTTTACGACATCAACTCTTGTAACCTGGCCAAATCCAGATCTTAACTGGGTAGTTGTTTCGCTATTAACTCGCAGTTTTGTATATTTAAAAGTGAAGTATACCAAACATTCGTGGAACACAGGTTACCAAGTCTCCGTTGAATCAAGAGTTATACCTAGCTTGACCAATCCAGCTTAGATAGCAAATACTTTTGGAATCTGCTTTACACACATAAGTTCACTAACCGCAAGTTGTTATTTCAAGAGATTCCCTTTGGTCACTTCCCTGTTCAACTCCGAATGAGCATTAGTTTTGCACGCTACTATATACCTCTGATTTTTGGCTCCACCTCTCATACAGAGCGTGCTTATGATCAAGCTTAGAACTCCATACTTGAAAGAACTATGGCATGGTTGTTGTTTGAGTCCCCCTGATATTGCAGCAGATCCTGCTCACATAATTACCTTACTATATATCAAGAATAAGTGTGACTGCGTTTTTTGTTTTAATCTCACCCATCGTGGATTGCATGCCTCAGCCGCGTGCATTGGTGTCACATGGCTAACAGTATTGGAACATAATGGCCATACGCAGTTCATGTGAGAAGTTCGATTAGTATCAATAATGAAAGTCATAAACATGTGACAGTGCATTTACTGGTTTAAGTTTTTGTATCATGCTCTAGGAGTAATTACATCAACACCCTTCATTTCCGCTTGCCCCCAAAACTCCCTTCAAAACCAGGCCTACTCTTGACTTTTGGCTTACTACTTTTACTGACACCGCCAGACTTTCCTTTTCCTTTACCCTTTGATCCCTTTCCGTCTCTCCGCTTCTTAAGATTCTCCTCACGCTTCTTCTGTTTCATAGCAATTCCCTTCGCAATACCCTCTTTCCGCTCACCCCATTCCTTCTCGCTCTTCTTCTTGGCCTTCTCCTTCCGTTTCAATGTCTTTTTCAATAGCGACGAATCGTCGCGTACTTTTGTGCCTTGGGCTCGTTTCTTTGCATTTAGCCAGAGGTCTTTCTCTTCAATATCAGCTCGCTTTTCCTCGTCAAATCCCGCTACTCGTAAACGTCTCTTTTCACTTGCTTGTAAGGCAGTCGCAGGGTCTTGGGGTCCCTTTTTTCTTGGAGCCGCCAGAAGGGTGGATAGGTTATCGGAAAGTTGTTGGCCATCTGCAAATGCGACACGCCCAAAGGAGAAATTTTGTTCAGGAGATCGGATCGATGGGCTCATCATACTTGACGCAGGTGAATCTCGAGCAGAAGATAAAGCAGCTTCTCGGCGAGCATCTTCATCCAATTTTGCTTTCAAGCGGAGCTCTTTCTTATGTGCTCGTCGTTGTTCTTCTTTCTTTCTGCGGGCCTCCATAAGCTCTTGTCTATTTTTCGCAGGTGCTCCGTCGGGACCATCGGCTTTCCGTTGGCGGCGGAGCTCTTCGATGCGTGCAGCTAATCTTTCTCGCAGAACTTCGGGATTTACGGTGGATAATTTTATGTGTTTAGGGGTGGAGGACGCAGGTATGATTGAGGTAGTAGAGGTGTTCGAGCTGGGATCTTCTGGGTTGTCGAATGTGGGTGAGAGTGGCGCCGAATCTGGCGAGGCAGCTATCTCTTTCGGTATAACAGTCTCTTCCAGGCCTTCAGCATCGAAGGATTCTATCTCCCCTTTGGGTCCCGCATCTTCGTTAGCTAATTCGACGTCTTCAATATCTTGTTTCGCCGGTTGTTCTTCTGCATCATCACCTGAAGGTAAAGTAACGACTTGCTCTGCGACTTTGACTTGCTTCACCTTTTTCTTCTCCTTCTTCTCTGCTAGCTTCTGTTGTTTACGCTCCGCCTTCTCTCGCTTCTTTTCGGCTTCTAACACTTTCGATTCTTCCGCTGCTACCACTTCCTCCGGAGATAGCTCGCTGTCTTGTGTGGTCTTCTGCTTTTTGGGCTTCTGGTCTTGGACCTTTTTCAGTCCTTGCCTGGGAACTTCTTTCTCCACGCCTTCAACGTCCGACTCCTCCTCTAGCTCTTCCAACTTCCGCTTCCTCGCCCGCTCGTCCATAACATCTTTTGCACTCTTTGCTGAGTCCGGATCAAGCTTGGCTTTCCTAGCAGCAGCAGCCTGCGCCTTGGTCTGTTTCTTCTTTTTCCATTGGTCCTAGAGGCAAAAAAATCAATTTTCATTCGGAACTCAATTGTGATCTGAACATACACTGGTATCTTCCTGTGCGTAATAGTGTTTGGCGGGTATCAAGGAGAGTAGACCTTCAAACGCCTCCGCATCATCGCGCAGCCGTTGCTATAGAGTTGTGTTAACATTTGGGGTATAAAATGAAAAGGCGGGGAAGAGAGTACCTGAAGGGAACTCTCTGCCATTTTTGCGATCGTATGAATCACAAACTGAAATATTCCTGGACTATGCTCGAGGTATAATATCCATGAAAGAGGGCCAAATATTAGTCGAAACAGGGTGGACTGCCTGGTTGCTGAGAGCGCTGGATGGGTCGGCGTCTGAAGAAATCTCGAGATCCAGAAATCTTTCTTGATACGCCAATTTTCAGTTAGTGCTCGCTTAGTGCTGCCCCACTACGACAGTTGTGGAGACAGATGGCCAATGCCAAGACTTGGGAGCTTCTTCAGTCTCCAAGTTTGAAGACATAATAATATAAGTTATGGAATAAGTAATGGAAATTATCTTAAATATCTGTTCTATCCGTGGAATTTGAGTAGCTCAAATAAGTTCACTAGTGTCTTGCTCTCTGTTAGCGCCCAAAATACTAATTGCTGAACTACAGGCGATTTCCCGGGGTGTGTCTCTAGTGTATCCACATCACTATCAACAAACAGAGCCATATCTTGGACTTTGGAGGTACATACAGGCCTATTGATTTACCTCGAATGATTGATATATTCCAAAGCCTGATAACTATCGGACATATATAGGAAAGAATACTTTTCTAACAGCCGAATATCGGGAGGCCACACAACTACTTCTATGGCTGAGTAAAATCTACTCAGCCTCACGACTGACGCAGCGATTCTAGCAACCTAAGGAGTACGTATCTACCAAGATAATATTAAGCCTGTCTGGCTAGCAGTACGTCAGGCTCATAAACCTCTTGCTTTAATATCATATCAGATCGAAACCACTCTCGTGGACATCACCTTTTTGTAGTCAAAATAGGACTCGTTTTGTCCACCCAGCTTTTAAAAACCAACTGCAATTCTACTAATTGCTATTATTAGGGTGGTGGCGCCTACAATTATTCTCTATTTCACATCATATCTTGCCATACGACTATATTCTGCACAAATATTCTCGCCATTTCTCACCTTAGCATGCTCTTTAACAAGCAAGGACGGTAAATTAGAGAACAAGCTTAAACAGGTGACGATTACTTGGATCTGATGGCTCCTTCAATAGAGGCCCAATCTTTATCCGATATCACCCATCTTGCTTCAAATCCACCTAAATATCCTCGAAATCCTACAGAAAATAAAAGACAGCCTCTGACACTTTACATCGCACGTGTTCCGGGAAGTAGAGGTGGGTTATTTTCTCCAGCAACATGCATAGGCGGCTCAAATTCCTGACATATCAAATAGATGTAATCCTCACGACTCTCAAGCCACAACTTAAAAACGTTACTGCTACTGATGTTGAGGCTTCTTTGTACTATCTTCATTTGAATACAGAAGAGGATGCTAAACTCCTCGCAGAGGCCGAAGCCTCAATCCTCGAGGAGGAGAAAGTCAGCGAAGTTGTACAGAAGCCGTTGTCACGGAAGCCACTGCCAGAGAGTTCAAGGTCTTCTATTGAACTCCATCGAAAGCCGGTGGCGGCTCCAGAACCTCTATCTAACTTTAACTCGAATAACAAGATTTTACGTAAACCTTTAGCTCCAGAACAGCCTAGAGCTCAATCCGATTCAGAGAGCCAAGAGGGAACTCAAAGACGGCCATTGGGGCCCCGACCATTCATGTCGGAAGCTGTTACAGGCAGGCAGCCGGTTTCTGATATTGAAAGCCGTCCATCAAGCTCTGGATCTCAGGTCCATCGCCCCATGAAGTCGACTAGCAGTAAGGAGACCGATCTCAAGGAAATATTTTCTTCAACAAAAGCTTGTCCGAAAACATTCTCGGTCACAATCATCCGCCGAGATCCTTCTTCTGCAGCGCAGTGGAATATAGGGACTTTTGTTGGCGACGAAGAATGCGACCAGAAACTCAGGCCTGCACAGTCAAAGAAGCCATACTATAACATCTCAGTGAACATCATAACGCCGGGATATGGCCAATTTAGAGATCACCCAGCAGGTGGTGAAGCGGCGGGCCGAATTATCTCGCCCAACAATCGTGACAATATGCGGAGTGGCTTTGAGAGATCTATCCGTATGGAAGGTTCAAGCTTCTGGGACCGTTCTAAGCAACACAAGAGAGCTCATTCGGATGTCCCCGATTCCCATAACACCACACATGGTCAGAGAGGAAGTACCGACTCCCTTAATACGCCATTTTCAAACTTGCCGCCTAATGAAAGTCAAGAGTCTCACACGAAAGGATATTCTTTCGGGAGTCCTTGGGGTGGGCGCTGCAAATTCTTTACCAGCGGAAGTGGTCGTACCTTACGATGCAACCATACACTACCCAGTCCCGTTTCCGCAAGTAATACAATCGATGAAAGAGCATCGTCTCAAGTGGCAGTGATTGTCAGTGAACTCCGTTTCAATTTACCTTCATCTACTATCTTTCAGTCTCCGATGTCGACAAATAACGCTGCTAAAGGACGAGGCACGGATTTGGGACGTTTTCATATTCCTAAATTTGATCAGATTCGTAGCAAATTGTCCCCAGACAAACCACGGCCTATGTTACCCCCGCGTCCCCATTCACAACTCAGGCCACCCCCAGGATCATATGCGGCCATGTATCCTAGTGACAATGAGGATCCGCCGACACTTCCGCCCCGGCCATTTACGAACTCTCACATTGTATCTAGCGATGGGGATGGAGAAAATTATCGCCATTCATCTACGATACACCCGCTTCAGCATAGACCGGGGTGGACAAGCGAAGAAGAAGAAGAAGAACACCGTCTGGATCTCAGCCTTGGACAGGAAAAAGCTGGTGGTGGAACTAGAGGTAAAAGAGTAAAGCTTGGCAAACTGATCGTATTTGATGAGGGTTGCAAGATGATGGACTTGGTTGTAGCTGCTAATATGAGTGTTTGGTGGTCAATCTGGGAATGTAATGCTTGATCTCATAAATATTTATGAGATCTTCAAGGATAGGCAATTCATTTTCCCGTATGCATAACAAAGCCATTTGATACTGAGTTTATCACGCTTACAGAGCTCACTCCCTTATATCCCAGGGTACAGGATACCAACGTAGTTTAGATATCGTAGTCTTTTTAAGTTAGACACAAAAGATAATCGCCACCACAAAGAGAATGTTCTGCTGTGTACTTCTCTTCCACTTACCAAAAAGTCTTAGGCCTGTGCAAGACATGAGCACAATGAAGCTTGTCAAGTTGCACACGGCGACATGGGACAGCTCATTGCATTAGTCAAACGGTTACAGCTGAGCAGCCCTTTCGGATTCGGGATGTGATAAAATTTTGAATTCGGTTTTCGAACTCAACAGAACAGACCATGGGGTCTTCTTAGTTGAAGATCTGCTATGAAATTGGATGAAGATCTTCCAAAGCTGAACAGAAATACAAGTTGAGTTGACAGACTTGAGCTACTGATGGTCGCGTAACGGTGTATACTCTAAAGTACTGTACAAACCAATTCATTTCTCGTTGTACCCGACCACTACGCCATTCTGTTCAGCTACTGTTAGTTATGTCCCAAGTTGGAAGTCTTGTGCTGGGAGAACTGAAGTCTGGATGGACTCGTGGTTGTACTTGTTTCTGTATACCGAGCTATAACCAAATTCGCATGTACAACAGTTAGTATCTAGTGATCTTGGTCCTGAATATTGGTATATAACGTATCCTTCGTTCCAGTATTTTCTCTCTTTCAAATAGCACCATTCATATTGCCTCTCTGTTTCTAGCCATCTTGAGAATACTTGCAAATACTTCCTATCTAGAGGTCCATCTCTATACCTCATTATGAAATTCACCATTGTTACCATCTTCGCCTTCGCGGCACTCGCCATCGCAGCCCCAAACGTCGATGTCATTGAGAAGAGACAAACCGACACCGCTACAGCAATCCAAGCCGCACAGGCTGCAAAGTGCGAAGCCAAAAGCGAGAAGAGCGAGCTAAACTGCTGCGGTTCTATACAATCTGCTAAACCTTCGCAGATAGCTGCCACTGGTGGAGGTGGGCTTTTGGATTTACTCACTGGCCTATTGGGCGGTGCTTCCATTCCGGTTGCACTTAACTGTAAGTTTTCACCTCCTCCCTAATGGAGCCCCCAAAACAGAAAGGGCTTCGGTTCATTTAATGCAACACCTTGGTGAGCATTCAAGCTAAACTTCGCAGGCGTTTCGGTTATCCCGCTGGTTGGGGGCATCCCAATCAACATCTGCAAGCAGCAAACATTCTGCTGTAATGCTGCACCTGTCAAGCCCCAAAGCCAAAACATCAATGGTGGTCTGCAGGTACGCAATTTTAAGAGAACAATGTATCTCCTTGCTAACACCGACTCAGCTTATCAACCTTAACGGCGATGTGATCCCCATCAACAACCTCTGCTTGGGGTCCGTGGTCTAAACAACTCCCCTATTGACCAAATCTCGATCCCAACATCGTTCTGCTTCTTATTTTCTTTGCATAGATGTTGAAACTCGAAAATGGTTTGGCAAGAACTGGGGACGGAGGATGTAGTATCAAGGGCTGCTAAATCTTACATGGTGCTGATCTCGCTTCTCTTCCTTACTATAGAAGACTCAAAATGTGGAGAACACCTTCTTTTTGTTGTATTTTAGATATCTAGATCTTATTCAACATCAGATCTATTTAAATAACGAAAATATTCCTTCCGTTTCAATTTAAATCGGGCAGTACTGGTGGCTCCCCAAGATTTGTTTTCAAGGCCCTCCATAGCTAAAGTAGTGACATGAATGGAATAAATATGGTTCAAGTGGATGGCTGTGAAACAAAACTTGCCTTTCCAATTAAAACGGACCTCGTTAAGAAATGCGACGGGCAGTCGGCTGGCTACTTTTCCGTTGTGCTTCCCATCACTCCTGGGTGCAACACTCCCATATCTCAGGGCACTACTGGATCGAGGACTACGGTGCGATCACATTGGGATTTTGGATGAATATGAAACATCGATGCCAATATCATATTCTATAAGACTGTAAATATTCCAAAGCCAGTCCAGCACCATCCCAAGATCCGACTTTCAAACACAAATCTAGTCCCTTGCTCCAATATCCGCCCGCTTCGCTCCCTTAGCAAAAGTTTGCTGTTCACAACAAGTCCACGTTAATGTGATATGTACTGGAAAACTGCCGAAACCTCCTTCTCACCATGCTCCTGTCTCAGTAACAAATCCTGGATGGGTTTTAGACCATCGTTAACGAAATGATTCCAAGTGCTGGTGTCACCATACATCATTGCTGGAGCCTTGATATATTGCTTCCCATCTGGCTTACAGCGCTTGCATTTGAATGTGTCATGCGTGTCACTAGTTGTTTTACCATGGTACTGGAACAGTTCTCGTAGACTATCGAGCGTGAAGTGTCGCTCGACATCTTCAGCTGAGTCTACAACACACGAGGAAAGAGATTGCTTGTGTGACTGTCGCTGAAATATCTTTTCCTCGATGGTTCCAGTGGTGATAAATCGATACACAAAGCAGTCTTTCTTCTGTCCATCTCGCCATACTCGAGCCAGGGCTTGTTGATCTGCCGCGGGATTCCAATCGGGATCGAAGAGTATCAGGCGGTTGGCTCCTATGAGATTTAGCCCACATCCACCGGCTTTACTGCTGAGCAAAAATATGAATTCTTGGCCTTCTGGATTGTTGAATTTGTCAACTAATTTCTGTCGTTTGGTCACATTCATTGTACCATCGAGTCTAAGAGATCCGTAACCTCGATGGCGACAAAGTTTATCAAACATATCCAGCGTCTGGGTAAAATTACTGATCAAGACAATCTTGTCATTTGTGTCTTGTCGAATTCGAGCGAGCATTCTATCAAGAACCTGCATCTTGCCCGAATACCAAGGTTTCACATCTCTATCTCGACCACGAGAATCTTTCTGTACATAATCCTCCGGCCAGTATCGCTCGCACCCAGGCAAGTCTTCGGGAAGACTGAGTAGATCTGGGTGATTGCAAAGCTTCTTGAGCATGCCAATAGCCTTCAGTGGCTGACTTCCTTTACCTCTCAGCAAAGCTTTGATATCTGGACTACTAATGAAGTGATTGTACAGATCCAACTGGAATGGTGCAAGATTACAAAATACCACGTGTTCATATTTGACTGGCAAATATTTGGACAGTATATCGTTTGTCCGCCGAATAATAAATTTGTTGACAATTTCAAGAAGATCACGAAGACACTGGTCGCCCTTTTCCCTGTCCTTATCGCTCCCCGAGGCATCTCTACCCCGAAGGATAGGAAGTTCATAACGCTTCCGGAATTCAAGCCGACTTCCCAGAAGTCCAGGATTGGCAAAGCTAACCAGTGAGAAGTATTCCGATAAGTCATTCTGAATCGGTGTACCCGACAATATAACTCTCCTTGAGACGTTAAGGTTATTCAATGCCGTAAAAGTTTGACTATCTCCATTCTTCAAGCGATGTCCCTCATCACATAGCATAAGGCCTATCTGCGTGTTTTTGAGCTCCTCAACATTCAGTCGCAGTGTTTCGTAAGAGACAATGATGACGGGTCGAGTTACTGCTCGTCCACTTGCTATAGCCCATTGCCGTAATTGCTGTGTAAGCTCCTCCTTTGTTGCTTTGCCGTCAATCGCGAATGGTTGGATTGCATCCGGTCCTAGCCATTTAACTAGTTCGTTTGCCCAATTTCTCACCAAACTAGAAGGACATGCAATAATTGCCTTCTGGATTGTGGGTTTTCCCGCGTCTGGTGATTGCTTCAGGAGAGTCCACATTAGAGTGATGCACTGCAATGTTTTGCCAAGTCCCATTTCGTCTGCCATGATGCACCCATTTGCCTTCTCTTCGATCATTCCAGTGACGCATTTATACATAAACTTGACACCTTCTACTTGATGGGGACGAAGAACCTTGGAGAGTCGAGGGTCAATGACCACTGGCACTTTCGGTCTTTCCCCCTCTACAACCTTCTTAATACCGAGAATCTCTGCTAAGCTTTTATGCACAAGTGGCGCATCAATTTTTGGGGGCTCTCCATCCTTCTTTGCCTCTTCGATGTCTCTAGGTTTTTCGTCTATTGTCGGGTCATACAGTACGATTGCGAAGTCGCCGCTAGGGTCGTGCAGTGGCTTCGCCACAAAAACAGCACCTTGTCTCAATCCAAGTGTAGGCGGGGGTCGATTTGGATTGTATACTCCGAGATCTTTGTTGATCATGGGCACAGCAAAACGCTTCCGAAACATGGTCTCCTTATCCTTAACCTGGAAGACTGGGAATTTGTTCGCATCTCTATTCGCAAGAGCCATCCGCTCTTCGTTTGTCCAAGGTTTATCGCTATCATCATTCTCCCCATCTGCGCCGCCATAGTCTACCTTCCGACGTTTGCGTGTTGGCTTTTCTGATGTTCGTATAGTTGTCGCGGATCCAGGACATCGAAATGGTTTATGTAGCCGATCAACTGATTGAGGGGTTCCATATGGCCGTTGCGTAAGAGGTAGCTTTTGACAAGAAACTTTGGGTAGCGGAGTGTTTTCCTTGTCGTCACTCAGCGTAATTTTAAAAGGTTGCTTCAAACGATCAACCGTCCGAGGAGCGTCTTTGATCGGTATTTCCTTGACCAACACCTTCTCAACCTCCTTAGTCGTCGCTTCTTTGGCCAGGCTTTTCTCGGAATCTTTTTTTTTGGTGTTTCTTTCGTTAGGTGGACTCCCCGCGTCTGTTTCTTCATCCATGGAGCAGAGAATCTCAGGAGTGTCTTCCCTTATAAAGTTGGTATCGTGTGGAGTTGCTAAAGCTGACTGGCTAATCGTTTCTGGAGTGGCCTTTTTCAAATGGCCTACAATTTGATCCACTATATCCGTGGTTTCTTTCGTGAATCGATTTTGTGTTTGTGGAGTGATGGTCTGCCCTGCATGCTTTGATGGTCTCCCCCTCTTTCTAGGTGGAGCTGGCGTGGACTGGGCATCTGGCAGAGAGATCATCATATTTGTTGGATGAATGACCGTTCAATGCTCGTAGATAGACAGCTAGAGCGCTACCGCGAATTGGTCGGATTAGAATGGATGAGCTTAGGCGTCGGGAGGCGAGAAAGCGCGACGCGACACGCGACTTGAGCTAATAACATTTTCCCGACGGAGCGAGAACACGTGACTTTGATGTAAAATTACTGCTCCGTCATTCCCCGATTCTCAAATAAGAGAGAGAAAAACTTTTTATAATTGTGTACTTTTATTTGTATTTAGTTCATACTTATTACTAACTTCGCTGTGTATTCTTCTTTCATTTTTGTTGCTATTCTTTGATTTCTCATTTCCCCAAACTTTGTATTGGCTCACCTATTTATATTTTTGATTGTAACCCACGATCGCGACAACGAAAGAAAGAATGACCCGCTCCACTCGCCCGCACACTTCCACTCCCCGCCCAACAGCGCTGGACCTTTTCGTCACACAGTATCAGTACCCAATATTGATGACCACCTTCGGAACCCAAGTCCTGCATCATCAATATATTAAAAAAACAACTTCATCCTTTGAATCAGTGGGCTGGTCATACGGTACTGTTTCTGTTCCACGGCCGTTGAGGGCTGGACTTGCTTGGGCACTGGTATTTGGTGGGCTCCTTACCAAGATTGCTCTATCTCAAAAGAAAGTGAACGATTATTCGG
>Ga0247812_10001256_pt1 | contig 14432 bp, 10 predicted proteins | sample UWRJL149409B1_FD_178011 | JGI IMG/M metagenome (GOLD analysis project Ga0247812, IMG submission 178011) | Plant litter microbial communities from Arlington Agricultural Research Station in Wisconsin, United States - UWRJ-L149-409B-1 | ecosystem: Environmental > Terrestrial > Plant litter >...
CTGCGCTGGTTGGGGGCTGCGCTGACCGGCCTCTTGCAAACCCCGACAACCCCAGCTCAGATCAACCCAGGACTCTCGTTATGGCTGGATGAGAAACGGGGGTCACGTCAGTCTGGCTGCGCAAAGATGAGGCTTCATCGTTTTCCGAGGACTTGGCGACCCATGGCGCGCAATCGCAATCAGAGCCTTCGAATCCAAACCAAGCCGGATTTGAGGCCATTGACGGCGCGCGTTTCGCGATCCTTCACCGCTCGCTTGAACGGGATTGCTGCCGTCCTGCCTGTCACCGGTAGCGTTAGATTGAAGCTCGGACATTTCCACCTTGCCACGAGCTTCCTCGGCTTCTCTACTTCACGGCATCTAGTTAACCGAGGGCGGCATGACGCTTTTTACGACGACTGCGTATTCGCTGAACGCGCTGGTCGAAGACATTGATCGCGGGAAGATCGGTCTTCCCGACATCCAGCGCCCATTCGTTTGGCCCAATACGAACGTTCGAAACCTGTTTGACAGCCTCTACCGCGGCTATCCCGCCGGCTATCTGTTGTTTTGGGAGACGGGCGTCGAGGCCGAGCTGAGATCCATTGGCGATGAGAAGCATCAGACCGCGCCGTCCCTAGCCATCGTGGACGGCCAGCAGCGCCTCACTTCGCTCTACGCGGTCACCCGAGGCCGGGAGGTCATCCGGTCCGATTTCAAGAAGGAGCGCATTCGCATCGCGTTTAACCCGCTCGCCGAAAGGTTCGATGTGCTTGATGCGTCGATTATAAAAGACCGAGCTTATATTCCTGATGTCTCCCTGCTTTGGGATCAGAAGACGAACTTATTCGATTTCGCAGCCGACTATCTATCCGAACTGGGAAAGGTGCGCGAACTAACGGCCGGGGAGGTTGCAAAAGCCCAGAACGCCATCGGACGGCTGCACGCACTGCCGAACTACAGCTTTACCGTTTTGACTCTGAATGCAGCGGTACAGCCTGAAACCGTCGCCGAGGTTTTCGTGCGCATCAACGGTGAGGGTAAGAAGCTCAATCAGTCCGACTTCATCATGACCCTGATGTCGGTGTTCTGGGATGAAGGCCGAGCTGAACTTGAAGCGTTCGCCCAGTCCGCGACACGCCACTCCAGCGGGCCGTCAGCTTTCAATCACTTCATCAAGCCATCGCCAGATCAGATGCTTCGCGTGGGTGTTGGTGTAGGGCTGAAGCGAGCTCGACTCCAGAACGTCTACAATGTGCTTCGAGGACGCGACGCCACAACGGGCGAGATAGATCCTGCAAGGCGCGCCGCACAATTCGACCGCCTAAAGGATGGCCAGGCCAAAGCACTGAACCTGGGGAACTGGCATCACTTCCTAGGAGCCCTAACACTCGCCGGCTACCGCAACGAAGGTATGGTGACCTCCCAAACGGCGATCATCTACACCTATGTTCTCTACCTTATCGGCCTCACGGAGCATGGAATACAACGCCAGACGATCCGCCAGGCGATTGCAGAATTCTTCTTCATGGTGGCGTTGACAGGGCGTTACACTTCCTCGCCCGAAACGACGTTCGAGTTCGATCTCGCTCAGCTAAGGGCCGCCCAATCGGACGAAGAATACCTTTCGATCATTCGCAAGATGTGCGCGACAGCCCTCACGCCTGACTTCTGGCAAATTCAGATGCCGAACAACCTGGCAAACGCGGCCTCTCGCAGTCCGTCTCGATCAGCCTATCAAGCCTCGCTGATAAAGCTGGGCGCAACCGTCCTCTACAGCCCGTTGAAGGTCGCGGACATGATCGACCCTGCGGTCAAAGGATCACGGTCGGCGCTCGAACAACATCACCTATTCCCACGCGGCTATCTGGCGAAAATCGGCGTCACTGAGCAGCGCCAGTACAATCAAATCGCCAACTTCGCAGTCGTCGAGTGGCCCGATAATCTGGCGATCAGCGACAAGGCGCCCGCCGACTACGCGCCCGATCTTGAGAGCAAGCTCACCGCCCCGGACGCTGAGCGCAGCCATCGCTGGCACGCGCTGCCACCGCAATGGTGGACACTGTCGTATGAGCAGTTCTTGGAAAAGCGCCGGGTGCTAATGGCGCAGGTCGTCCGGGATGCTTGGGAACGCCTGGTTGGCGGTTCGCCGGGCGACCCTGAGCCCGCCGCTCAATCCATCGAACAGCTCATCACCAAAGGAGAAGACGGCAGCGTTGAGTTCAAATCCACTCTCCGGACCAACCTTCATACTGGGCAACCGGACGAGAAAATGCATCTGGCAGCGCTGAAAACCCTAGCTGGGTTTTTGAACGCCCAAGGCGGCCGCCTGATCGTCGGCGTGTCGGATACTGGGGACGCTTTGGGTCTCGCAGCGGACAACTTCGCAAGCGAGGACAAGATGGCGCTTCATCTGGTCAACCTCATTCGCGACCGGATCGGAGACGTATTCCTCCCTTACATCCACCCTCACTTTGAGGACCAAGACGGCTGCAGGATTTTGGTCGTACGGTGCGAGAAGGGCCCCAAACCGGCGTTCGTCAAGGATGGCGCAGCACAGCGCTTTTACGTCCGTGGCGGCAACTCTACGGCCGAGTTGTCTGGAAACTCGATTACCGATTACGTGATGGCGCAGACGCACTTCAAAGCTGGAAACTAGACGGCTCGGGCGGCAACTGGCGCAGCGCTCCTGTTCTGGGCTGCCACTGAACACCATTCAAAGTGGGGGTTAAATTGGGCGAGAGACCATCGCTCGGAGTGGCCCTACGACCACCCGCGTCCCAGTTTGGTTTGCTGGTGCGCGAACATGAGGTTCGGAGAATCGCCGCTACCGGGCATGGCGGGGCACCGCGGAAGTGTCTGAAGAGGCTCGAAGCTGGTCCTAGCGGGGGTGCAGAGACGAAGCGGTAGACGGCTATGCCGTTCCGCCGGCATCCGCAGTAATCTAGCTAGGGGGCGCCGGCTTATGCCGCCGCCCGGCGGCTCACATCCTTCACGATCTCGATCACTGCCTGAGCTTCGACAGCATTGAAGAGACCCGATACACCCAGAGGATCGAAGTCGGTGAATGGGCTCTCGTAAAGCTGACGCGGATCCATCTGTCCGCGCTCGGTCAGGTGCTCGATGATCTGGTTCAGGAAATCGATCTGGTTAGCAGTCAAAGTCTTGCCGCCGATGAATGCTGCGAAGGCTGCTTTGGCAGCCTCTCGGTCGAGACCGACTAGAGAACGCACGAACACGCCTAAGCCGCCTTCTGGTCGCAGCCGTTCAAGGTCCTGCGGCTCAGCGACGCCCTGTTCGACGAAGATGCGCTCCAACTCGGCTAGGTCGGTCGCCGTCAGCGGTTCGTTGCGCCGCAACTTGAGCACCGCGATATGGTTTTCGTTGTCCTTCAGGAAGTGGCGGGCTTTTGCGCGGAAGCGCTCAATGTCGGTGCCGACGCTAACGCCGCGCACCTCGAACTCGCTAGCCTCACCGATTTCGTCCTCGAAGTCGGTGTAGACAATCGGCCGCTTTCTCACCTCGATCAGTTTAATCAGCGAGCGCAGCCGCCGCCGCACGGCTTCCAGCGTCGGCGCGGTGACGTCCTGCCAGAATTCGTCGTCCTGGATTTCCTGAATGAAGGCCAGCTCGCTCTTGACCATCGGTACGTTGCTCAGCTCTTCGAGCAGACCAGCGATGGTGACGATCTTGTCCTTCAGGCCCGCGAAGTTGGCCTCGCCGCGCAACACTGCCAGCTGGGTTCGAAGCAGCAGGGAATCGAACTGCTTGGCGGCGATGTCATCGTCAGTGACACTGGTCGGCAAGCCGGCGAGGCCGTGGATGAGCTCGGCCTGGGCGTCGAGACCCAGGCGCACCCAAGCCTCGGGCTTAGTATAGGTCTCCACCAACCGGCGCTTAGGACGGACGAGAAAGTTGTCGAGACTCATGCCCACCACGTCGGCACGCAGGCTCTCGGCGACGTCATCGCGCAGGGCCTTGGCTTCTGCGCCCGAGTCACGGTCGCTCATCCCTTCCGCGTGAATCGACCCAGGCGTCGGATAAAGGCCGTCCAAGGCCACGATGAGCTCGACGCGAGCCGCGAAGAGCCGTTGGCTCAGCGACTCTCCGACCGCGCCATCGGTCAGGGCGGGGTTCTGATTGAAGAATTCCAGGTTCTGACAGAAGTCAAAGACCGAAAAATAGGCTTTATCCTGGCCCGGGCCGAACAGGTTCGGGCACAGCCGCGTGCCACGCCCCAGCATTTGCCAGAACTTGGTTTTGGACCGCACGATTTTGAAGAAAACGAGGTTCACCACCTCTGGCACGTCAACGCCGGTGTCGAGCATGTCGACGGAGACAGCGATGTGCGGCGCCTTGTCGGGCTGGGAGAAGTCGTCGATCAGCGACTGCGCATAGGGGTCGCTTGAGATCACCACCCGCGCGAAAGACCCGGCCAGGTGCGGATAGGCGATGTCGAACCGCTGGACGATGAAGCGGGCGTGATCCTGGTTCTTGGCAAAGACGATCGTCTTGCCCAGTCGATCGCCATCCGCGACGCGCTGGCCCTGAGTCATCAGATATTCGAGCGCTTTGTCGACGGTGTCTGCGTTAAACAGCCACTTGTTGATCCCAGCAGCGTCGACCATCGCCGGCACATTGCCGTCTTCGTCCCATTCGACGGCGTCCCAAGCCTCTTTTTCCTTGTCCGACAGATCATCGTAGCGGATGCCGTCGCGCTCGAACTTGAGTGGTACAGAAACCGCTTTGGGCGGCACCAGGAATTTGTCCGCGACCGCCTCGTCCAAACCATAGGCATCGGTCGGCACACCGCGCTGCAGGTCGAACAGTCGGTAGGTGTCGCGATCGACCTCGTCCTTTGGCGTAGCGGTCAGCCCAACCAGTAGACTGTCGAAGTAGTCAAAGATCGCGCCATACTTACGATAGACCGAGCGGTGCGCTTCATCGATGACGATGAGGTCGAAATGGCCGGGGCCAAAACGCTTGGCGTCGCCATCCTTGCCGTCGATCAACCCCATCATGGTCGGATAGGTCGAGACATAGACCCGCCCAGTCGCCAGCCGGTCCGTCATCAGGTTCACCGGCGAGGCTGACGGCAAGAATTTCCGAAAGGCGTTGGCCGCCTGGTTCACCAGGGCCTTGCGGTCGGCCAAGAACAAGATGCGCCGAGCCCAGTTAGCTTTCATTAGCAGATCACTGAGGGCGATGACCGTTCGCGTCTTGCCCGAGCCGGTAGCCATGACCAACAGCGCCCGGCGCAGGTGGTCCTTCTCGAAGGCTTCGGCGACCCGGCGAATGGCGCGGGTCTGGTAGTATCGCTCGACGATGTTCGGATCGATGTCCGCCGTCGCTAGAGGGCGAAGGACGCGGCGCCGGCGGATCGCCAACTCCAGCTCGTCCTTGGTCAGGAAGCCCTGGATCGGCCGTGGCGGATAGCGCTGGTCATCCCAGATCCAGTGCTCGTAGCCATTGGTGTAGAAGATGATCGGACGCTGACCGTACTGGGTTTCCAGGCAGTCGGCGTAGAGCTTGGCCTGCTGCTGGCCGACACGCGCGTCCTTTCGAGTGCGCTTGGCTTCGATGACGGCGAGCGGCTTGCCGTCATCGCCCCGCAGGACATAGTCGACGAAACCCTGGCCGGGGACATTCGGCATACCTGTGACCGGAACCTCGATTTCCAGGCCCGCGCGGAGAACCCAGCCCGCGTCGCGCAGCAGCGTGTCGATGAATAGGTCGCGAGTCGCTGCCTCGTCGTAGTCGTGCGTATCAGGTGCGCGAGCGTTGGCGGCCTTGGCGGCGGCGACCTCCGCGCGAAGGGTGGCGTTCTCGGCGTCGAGGCGAGCTCGATCCTCCTCGCTGGCTCGACGCTGGGCCTCTGCCTCTTCACGCGCCTTGACGGCGTCGACGTAGCGATGGGCCGCGGCATTCAGTTGCTCCAGCCGCTGGGCCGGAATGGCGGCGTTCACCGGCAGAGCGTCAGCTGAGAAGGTCAGGGTGGAGGACGGCTTTTCACCTCGGGCATAGGTTCGCACCAGCCAGTACGAGAGGTGAAACAACTCGCGCACGGCCGCGATCCCGTCGCCGGGCGGCAAGGCTCGCGCCTCATGCGCGGCACGGTTGCCCAAGTCCTTGATGGCCCGAGCCTTGGCTACCAGGGGCGGCCCGACCAGCTTTTGAAAAGTAGGCTCGTGGATTCGGGCCGCCAGCGTAGTGTCGTAGGGCGAGCGCAAGCTCTGATCGTGGTCGTAGAGCCAGCCGACGATCGTCTCCAGCGCCAGCCGGCCGTAGAAACAGGCTCCGCGCGCGTCTGTTTTCGCCATGCCCTCGGCGCGTGTCGCCAAGGCGTGAACCTCGGGGAACTCGGCGGCGAGGAAGGCGAACTGCGACATCAGGCGGCGGCCTTTTCACCCAGCTTCGGGAACTGCTCGGCGAAGGCTTCCCGGACGGGCGCCCACAGGGCGGTGTCGAGGGGCCAGCGACAATTGACGGTGTTAAGCACGGTGTAGTCCGCGGCCCGGAGCGCATCCGCCAAGGCCTTCTCCATCGCCCCAACGATGTCACGTAGCGGCACATGAGCCTTCATCAGAACGTCGCGTGTTGCTCCATCGATATGCTCGACCTCGTCGTAGAGCGGGCCGTGGCTGACGAGGTGGAAGGTGCAAGTCGCCAGATCGACCTGCCGTTTCTCCAAGTGTCGGCGCAACGCATTCTGATTGGCCGCAAAGCCCAGGTGCTGCCCCATCCGCGTGTAGGGCGCCGTGGCGTGAGGGCTGGAATTGTCGCCGGTGCGACCGACGTATAGTAGTTCGCCTTTGGGAGTCTCGACGCGCCAGACATAGAGCCAGAAGCCGCGCCTTAGCATCGGGCCCGGCATTTTCAGGACATGTGTGGCCGGTGGCATTGCTCAGAGTTCTCCCTGAAAAGCGCGGTGCTGAAGAGAGGCAAACAGGGTGCCGAGACACGCCATGCCGTCATGAGCTTTGCGTTCGAGAGCGGCTTGAGCATCAAGCTTTCTCTCCATTTCGAATTGCCGCTCCAAGCTAGGAAGACGAATAGGGAAATTGGCAAATTCTGTAATCTGAAGATGCTGTATCGAATTCCCTTTTTTCATCGCATCTATCTTCTTCTGCACCTGAGCGGAACCAATGTAGGCCGCAACATAAGATGAAAGAGCCAATTCTTGATTTACCTTAACCAAAGCCACGGACTGATTTATGCATACCGGCCGCGGGCCATTGAATATCGCGTGCCGACCGATGGTCCCGTCTTTGGTTACAAGGATGTCTCCGACTTCCGGCTTCGACTTGTCTGTCAGGGCGTCGAATTGAGACTGTGACGCAAAATGGCATGTGGAGTAGTCAATAAATCCGTCGCGCACATGCTTTGCGGTCAATATTGGGATGCCGGTTTCGTAGTGCCCCATCGGTGAAGTGAAGCCATAAGTTATACGCTTTGTAAGGGCGCGAAGCGGAACCGTCTCACCAAGTGCTGATCTAGAAAATGTGTCGCCGAACATATCCTCAAAGATCGCCGACTTCAGTCGTTGCACGGAAGCACATGTTTCCTGTCGCTTGCGGCGCAGGGCGTCGGCTTGGTCGAGGATCGCCGCGATCCGCTGCTGTTCGGCGAGGGGTGGGAGGGGGATTTCCATTTTTCCGATGTCAGGTAGCCGAACAGACGGATAAGCTGGATCTTGCACCAGACGAGTTGGTGAGAACGTTTCAAGCGCCCAGCGAACATACCGCGAGTGAACCTTCGGGGTAGGAACCAGGGCGGCCAAATGGCTGACCACATAGGCGGGTGCCGGAAGTTGATAGACGTGGCCCTTGAGAGCCGACATTCCACTTTTGGCAAAGAGGATCGTGTCTTGGGGAAACAAGGCCAGTCGATGCCGATGGGCCGCCTCCGGTGAGACTTGTTCGAGGTCATTCAGCGACCCACCGCCGACTAAGCCCACTAGGCTGCCAGCCCTAATGAATGGGGTTCCTTCGCTACCGAAGGCGTCGGAGGCTTGTGGCGCCGGGCTACCTGCCCGCACAGCGAAGATCTCGCCAAGTGGCGTGCTAGGCCAACTCACCCCACCATCTCCTCAAGCTTCAGTAGTCCCTCGGCGATCTCCGCCTCAAGGCGCTTGAGCTGCGCGATGATCACCCCCGGGCTTTCGTGAACGACCTCCTCGTGGACAGTCTCCTTGTAGCGGTTGATGGACAGGTCATACGCGCCGTCGGCAGAAATGGCCGCCTTGTCGACACAGAAGCTCTGCGCCGTGCGGGGGCGTTCCAGTTCGGTGCCGGCCCGCTCCGCCCAACGTGTGAGCACGTCGGGCAAGTTGTTCTTCTCATGCTCGGCCTCAGTCAGTTCGCCGGCGGGCGCGCTTCCCAACTGGTCTTCGGCGAGCAGCGGCTGGCGCTTGTCGTCAAGCGACCAGCCGTCGGCCTGCATGTCATAGAACCAAACCTTGTCCGTGCCGCCGACGCCGGTCTTGGTGAACACTAGGATGGCGGTCGAGACGCCGGCATAGGGCCGGAACACCCCCGACGGCAGGGAGATGACGGCGTCGAGCTTGTGATCCTCGACGATCATGCGGCGCAACTCCTTATGCGCCTTGGATGAGCCGAACAGGACGCCATCGGGCACGATGACCGCCGCCCGGCCGCCGACCTTCAGGAGGCGCAGAAACAGAGCCAGGAACAGCAGCTCGGTCTTCCGCGTCTTGACCACCTGCTGCAGATCCTTGGCGGTCTGCTCGTAGTCCAGCGAGCCGGCGAAGGGCGGATTGGCGAGGATCAGGCTGTACCGATCCTTCTCTCCCGCGATGTCCTCGCTCAGGCTGTCGCGCGCCTCGATGATCGGGTTTTCGATCCCGTGCAGGATCATGTTCATCGAGCCGATGCGCAGCATGGTCGGGTCGAAGTCGAAGCCGTGGAAAGCCGCTTCGTGGAAATGCCGCCGCAGGGCCGGGTCGCGGAAGAGCTCGGGGTTGTGCTCGCGCATATATTCACCAGCCCCGACCAGGAAGCCGCAGGTGCCGGCGGCTGGGTCGCAGATCACATCCTTCGGCGTCGGCGCCATCAGGGCGACCATCAGCTGGATGATGTGGCGCGGGGTGCGGAACTGTCCGTTCTGGCCGGCGCTGGCGATCTTGCCGAGCATGTATTCGTAGACGTCGCCCTTGGTGTCGCGATCGGCCATGGCGACCTTGTCTAGCTTGTCGACCACCTTGGCGAGCAGAGCCGGCGTCGGGATGGCGAACCGGGCCTCCTTCATGTGCTTGGCGACGGCGCCCTCGGCCGCCACTTTGTCGCGGATGAAGGGGAAGACGTGCTCGTCGACGATGCGGAACATCTCGCGAGGCTCAAGACCTTTGAACCGCGACCAGCGCAGGTTCTCGTAGGGCTCGCCGCGCGGATCGGCGCCTTCGGGAAAGATGTGGCGTTCTACCGGCGTCTCGGTCGCCTGTGCCTTCAGCTGCGCAGCCATCTGAAGATCGTCCAGCCGACGGATGAACAGCAGGTAGGTGATCTGCTCCATGACGCTGAGCGGGTTGGACACGCCGCCCGACCAGAAGTCATTCCAGATGCTATCGATCTGATTCCGAATTTCGCCCACTAGCATCTACGCTCCCACCTTCACTGCTCGGCCTGTCGCCGACGCCAACGCTTCTTCGAACTCTTTTCGGTTTGCTACCACGACCGGCGTTTCGGCCGGCGCATCCCCCTCCACATCAAGGCGCAACCTCCTCTTGAGGTAGTAGAGCATGGCCTTTCGCACAGCGAGCGACGCTCGGCCTTTGGGCATGTTGTATTCCCAGGACACGGCCTTCTGCTGGTTCTCCGAAAGGGCTGGATTGGGCTGTAAGCTGACTGAAAAGGTCTCTCGCCAGTCTCTGTCATCAGTAGGCGCAATGCCTGGCGGACCAGGCGCGCGTAGTCCTCGCCAGCGCGACAGGATGAAGTCCTTGAACAGCCCGTCGATGTGGCAGTAGCCACGTACATGCCAGCGCAGGCCATCGGAACCGAAGGCGTGTGGAGTGACCCGACGCCATAGCGAGTCCGGCCGCCGCGGACTCATCGACTGGTACTCAACCTCGATTGATTGTCCCGCTCGGATCACCGCCAGCAACTGGCGAAAGAGCTGCGGATCAACCCGCCGTGCAGGGACTGGCATCGCCAGAGCGTCCGGCGCGGCTCCAATCCAGGTCTCATCCAGGCTGATAATCCCTTCGGCCTTGGCGCGCAGCTGGGCCAAGTATCTGTCCGGGTTGGGCGACAAAAAGCGGGGGGTGAACTCCGCTGTCGCCACATACCGCTTCACACTCGAGTCGTAGTGAAGGTTGGCGGGCTCCAGTTCGCGATACTGGGTGAGGTCGTTGGACGCCTGCGGCACCGAAACCCCAAACCTCTCCGTGATGTCCGAGCGGTTTACGCCGCCCTCCCAGAAGGCGCGGAACTCAATGAACTCAAGGCGCTGCTCCGCCCCCCAACGCATTTTTGGCGAAGCCTGATCATTGGTCATATCGAGCCCATACGAATACTAACTTGACGGGTCGTGTTTATATACCCATATAGATACTAGTCCCACCCGGCCTCGCGGTCAAATCCGTAAGCCAAATCCTGAAAGGCTAATCCAATGTCCGATCTGCAAATCACCTGCATCAACAAGCAGCCCCGCAATGACCCTTACGAGGGCATCACCCACCTGGGTGGCGCCGGCTGGCACAAGACGCGCCAACAGGTGGTCGACCTGATCAAGGCCGGCACCAACACCTACCACACGCTCGTCGGCGGCAAGCGCGCGACAGTGGCGGTGGTCGATGGCCGCAGCGGCCCGTACCTCCGCACCCACGCCGACGGCCAGTGGAACGACAACCTGCTCGCCCTGCCCGAGTGCAAGTGACCGCCAGTGAGCCGCGGGGCAGTTCGCCCTGCGGCTCACACCTCTTCCACCCCTCTTCTCTCAATCCCGTCTGAGGCCAAATATGACCTGGGTGCTGATCCTCACCGCCATCGCGGCCTGCCTTGGCTGCGCGTTGTCCTTCTTCGCTATCCTGAAGAAGCCACCGGCCCTAAAGGCCGACGCCGATCTGCTGGCGAAACTGTCATCGATCGACCAGGGTGTCGCGGCGTTGCCCGGCAGCGGTCGGGAAGAGGGGAAGTTGGCTCGCGACGAACTTCGCAGCGCGCTGGCGACCCACCAACAAGGCTTTGAGACGCGCCTCGCCATCTTTGCACAAGCACAGACAGATCAGCTGGGTGCCATGCGCCAGGAAGCGGCCGATGGTCGTGAAAAGTTGGAGGCCGCGCATAAGGCCAACACCGAGACGTTCGCTCATACCCAGACCACGCGGCTTGGCGAAACGAACCAAGCGATGAAGGACCTAGCCGAGCGACTGGAGAAGGCTCAGGGCAACGCCCGCGACCAGCAGAAGCTCGGACTCGACGGCGTGGCGACTAGAGTGCAGGCCCTGACAGAGACCAATGACAAGAAGCAGGACGCCATTCGAGAAGCGCTGACCACGAGCTTGGAGCAGCTGCGCAAGGAAAACGAGGCCAAGCTCGAACAGATGCGCGCGACCGTGGAGGAGAAGCTGCAGGGGACGCTTGACGCGCGCCTCAACGAAAACTTCAAACAGGTCAGTGACCGGCTGGAGCAGGTGCACAAGGGTCTCGGCGAAATGCAGAGCCTGGCGACGGGGGTGGGCGATCTCAAGCGTGTGCTGACCAACGTTAAGTCGCGCGGCGGCTGGGGCGAGATGCAGCTGGGTGCCCTTTTGGGCGACATGCTGACGCCCGAGCAGTTTGACAGCAATGTGCGGATCCGGCCCGACAGCACTGAGATCGTCGAGTTTGCCGTGCGCCTGCCTGGCAAGACGGACGACCGACCGCTGTTCCTTCCGATCGACGCCAAGTTCCCGCAGGAGGACTACGAGCGCCTATTGATCGCCCAAGACACCGGAGTGGCGGAGGAGGTGGAGAGAGCGGCCGCCGCGCTGCAGCGCGCAGTGACCCTGCAGGCCAAGACGATCTGCGAAAAGTATATCCACCCGCCTTATTCGACCGACTTCGCCATCATGTACTTGCCGACCGAAGGCCTCTACGCCGAGATGATCCGCCGACCGGGTTTCTCCAGCGAGCTGCAGAACCGCTTCCGGGTTAGCCTCGCGGGGCCCACGACCCTAGCGGCGATCCTCAGCAGCCTGCAGATGGGCTTTCGGACCCTGGCAATCGAGAAACGCTCCAGCGAAGTCTGGCAGGTGCTTGGCGAGGCCAAAAGCGAGTTTAACAAATACGGCGCCGTCTGGGAGAAGATCGGTAAGCAGCTGGAGACGGCGCAGAACACCGTGAGGGACGGAGCCAGGCGGTCGCGAGCGATCGCGCGCTCCTTGAATAAGGCCGAGGCGATCGAGGGGCCCGTGGTGATTGACGATTTGATCGCCCTGCCGACGGTCGCGGCGGAGCCTTTGGTCGAAGACATGGGGTGATCCAGCCTCAAAGCGTGAGCGAGCCACTCCTTCCCCGGAGCAGGGCGGTCGATCACCGCTAACGGATACGACCACGACTAGGAGGCCTTCGCCATGGGTTTCACGGAACGCGTCACTCACCTCGCAGACTACGATCGGAACCGATGTGCTGCTCGGTCTGCCTATGAGACGCCGCTGCTCGCATACCGCCCGTGTGAAATGCGTGGCCTGGCTGACCCGCTTGGCTTTCCGGCGGAGAGCGACGCACGGCCCGAACATGTGTCACGACGATCCGATTTCGAAGCGGGTCATCCTCGCCATGTTCCGGAGACTTGGCCGGCGCTTCTTAGCCGAGACCAACTCTGCGCCTATGTCGGTGTAGCGGGTGCTACCATCACCAGAATCTGCCCCGTTCGTCCCCTGGATATGGGCGCCAACGTCGTACGCTACAGCCGCGCCCAGATCGACGAATGGGTGGCGACCGTGCCGCCGCGCTTGATGGTCTCCGACAAGCAGAACGATGCCAACGGCGCGGCAGCGAGCGCCCGAGCACAGGACCAAGTCGAGGCCGACGTCGCCGAAAGCAGAACCGAGTCGGCACTGGATCGTGTCCGCGCTCGCGCTGGAGGTTCGAAGTGGCGGAAAACGGCGTAGCCAGGGTCCCTTACATCCAGCGCGTCCGGAGGGGCGGGGAGACCTACTGCTACTTCCGGAAAGGCGACTATCGCGAAGGCCCGCTGGCGTCCGCCGACGGCACACTCGAACTCCGGGCCGAGGTCGATGCGATTCTGGCCAGGCTGACGAGGGCGCAGGAGGCGGCGGCAAAGCCGTCGCCTAATACGATCGGCGGGATGTTGAAGTCCTACAACAAGTCGGCCGAGTATCTGTCGAACGCCCGATCAACCCAACGCGCATATCAAGACCACATCGACGAGATGACCGCTGACTTCGGCGACGTGATGCTGTTCGAGGTGACACAGGCTTGGCTCCGTGAACTCCGAAACGCGTGGGCAATCCGGGGGCACAGGGCAGCGAACGTCAGGATGCAGGTCCTGAAAAACGCTCTGAAGCCAGCGATCAAGGATCAAGCCGATATCCGTATTAAGGGCGATCCATTCGACGGACTCGATAAGGTGAAGAAGCCGCATGATGCCCCTGAGGCTCACCCGATCTGGGAGGACCATGAGGTCGAGGCGGCGATCGAGGATGCTATCGGTCGCGGGACGCCCGGCCTCGCTCGCGCCATTGCGCTCGGACGTTGGGGCGGCTTCCGCCGAGCAACGATCTGCGCGATCCCTCTTAACGCTCGACCGATCGGCTATGGCGATGACGGGGCGTCCCACACGCGCCTGTTCTGGGTGACGGAAAAGAAGAAAATCCTGTGCGATAAACGCGAGGACCCTCGACTGACCGCGCTCATGGCTCGGACGCCTAACGTCGCCCTGACGATCGCCTACAACGCGGACGGCATGCCTTGGAAGGCTCGCCAGTTGAACCAGGCCATCGATCGGCTCATGGCGCGGCTGGCCCAGGCCGGGAAGGTCCGCGCGGCCGTCACCGATAAGGGTGAGGTTTATTGCCCGCTGGACATCCACGGCCTTCGTCACGCCAGGGGCGTCGAGATTGCAATGGCCGGCGGATCGGATGCCGAGATCATGTCCCAGCTTGAGCACGCTACCGACAGGGCTGCTAAAATTTACCGCCGTCAGGCGGATCGTCGCCGCATGGCGGACGGGGCGCAGGACCGCGTGGACAGGGTCGTGAACCTTCGCGAAGCCAGAAAAGCCCAGGACGCGAAGAACAAGGCGTGAATGCCGACTGTAAAAACAGGTGTAAAAGGACTGTAAAACAGCCCGCCCGCCTCAGCCCAGAGGGCAGCTAAGTCATTGAAAAGAAATGGCGCGCCCGGAACGATTCGAACGTCCGACCCTCAGATTCGTAGTCTGATGCTCTATCCAGCTGAGCTACGGGCGCGCATGGCCTTTCGGCGAGG
>Ga0247812_10001257_pt1 | contig 14430 bp, 13 predicted proteins | sample UWRJL149409B1_FD_178011 | JGI IMG/M metagenome (GOLD analysis project Ga0247812, IMG submission 178011) | Plant litter microbial communities from Arlington Agricultural Research Station in Wisconsin, United States - UWRJ-L149-409B-1 | ecosystem: Environmental > Terrestrial > Plant litter >...
TTTCAAGATCTACAAATTTGTGGTCTGGTGTAAAAAGATCCGGCCGCCGAGGAAAGAGAACATGAAGTATGGTGAGGAGAACTGCACATAAGTGCAAAGTAGTTGATGAAATTGAAATGGAAGGCCCTCCACGGTCCTGATACCTCGCAAGAAGCATGGAAAAGACAATTAGAATAGACACTAGTGAGCCTTTAAGTCCTGATTTATAAGTGCTGATTGGATCATTCTTCCCATGAAAGCTAAGACTGTGGAAGCTCAGGAGAGGCTAAGTATTAAGTCAACTTCATAGACACAAGAAACCGTTTGGTGGCTTTCTTCGTTGCGACTTACCCAGAGAAATTTGCTCCCATGTAGGAAAATCAATTGCGTCAGCGATGATGTGAGGTGAAGATTTTCTCGGGCATACTCTCCGTTTAAGACCGCGACGCAAAGACCCAACCACGATAACAACACGATTATGGATCGCAGCATTCGCACGCGAGCATCGTAGGCAGCCTGGGACTCCTTCGTAGCAATTCCATCCTCATCTGAATATATATTTGTCATCTCGTGAAACCAAATAAATAAAATAGCGATGGCTTAAGGTTGCAGAAAAAGATTCTGTGTGAGACTCCAGACTACTTAGAATAAGGAAATAATCGTTGGTTGAGGATTCAGAGATCTGTGAGCGGAGAATGTTGCGATAAGGTATATGCGTTGGTAGTGTACGGAGTAGTAGGATAGGAGGCGTAAGCGCACAGGGGTGGAATGCACGGTGACTGCGCTATTGAGAATTATTAATAACATGTTAATACCATTCATATGCCGGTTACAGATTAGGGATCACCTGAATATTAAAGCAGGAGGGAAGTGGTGACATTCCTACCCAAGTGCGCGCAACTTGTTATAGAATGATTCAGCGGGTTTGATTTGTTTACCTTGCAGTTTGCTGCCTATGATCGGGAGGTGTTCATCTCGCAGACTTCGAACCGTCAATAGGCATACTCAAATTCTCAGTTGACATAGAAAATATTCTTTATCAACTCTTGGAATGGCAACTCTTGGAATGGCCTCTACTAAGTACTACACTCTTTGCTGGAAATGCACAGGGTTAAAAGTGAGGGCTAAAATGCCGCTCACTTGAACGTCGGAGATCTTTCTCATGGCGTTTCTTTCTAAGGGATCCCACATGGCGTTACATCCGACAATAACACCCTAGAAGTCAAAAGTACATCTTAATACACACTGGAATGAACGAGGAAAAGGAAAGGGCCGACGGAGAATCTAAATTCGGCTTCACAGACACTCAAGTAATCCAGCAACAACAAGAAACGGCAAAACATATATACAGGGGCACAATATTCCAACTTTGCCACCTATACAAGAATTCCATTCTTCTCCATGCCACCAGTGAGAATCATGTCCTGTTCCTGCTTGTCGTGAGGTTCCCTGAAAACATTATATTTCTCATCGTGCCAAGTTCTTATATATTTTGACAAGTCTCCATATTTGATATACCCACCCCTTTGTGACATTTAAAACCTTCTTGTTGCGGAAGGAAATAAAAAGATAGCTTTTTTGATAGCCGTATCGTGTCTAGTCTTTATCGGGTATGTAAAGTTAGATTCGTATTCCTGATTAGTAACGAGAACGATTCTGCACAAAGTCAAGACGACTTAAGATCTTAGTACTAGTATATAAGTGATCATTCTCTAACCCATTTCTATCCATTGCTTAGGAAGACCTATTTTTCATAACAATCTCCGAATTGTCTTTCACTAAATAATCTCTCCACTCATGAACCCCAAGATGCATTTCCCTCAGGCTATCTAGATTGCGCTCGGGGCTTGTTCCGTAGCCGCGGCCTTGCCAGCTCCGTGTAAGTCGAAGACAATCTGAACTATCTTATGATAGACACTACTGACAATCCCCAAGTTATCGAGGGTTTCAGTGCCGTCAGAGACACAACTATTGTAATTTTGCTAAGCGCTACGAGGGCGATATTGAGGGAAAAATCAAGCGTTATGAAGGTGATAGCGAGGAGGAACTCAAGCTTTACTGAGATGACACTGAAGCTTCTGTTTAGATATAGCAGGGTGAGGGTAGTAAGTATGTTGCCGAATGTCGAATGTTGCGAATAGTGTGTGGATGACAGTATCAAGTACTCAAAAACGATATGTAACAGGTGAACTGTCAACTGTGATGGCTGTTCCAGTTGCACAGGCGTGCTACTTAGCATGTTTTAGATGCAGGTAGAACATTGGGGGTGACAGAGTTCTCCAGGATGCGTTTGTTTGCATTTCTTTGTAGGAATCGAGGGGATTTCAAGCTTGCAATTTGATACGTCTACTATCAGGTTTATGCTGTAATTAGATCTACCACGCTCTTTTGGAATGATTTAACCACTGTTTTGGTATCAATACAATACATTAAAACCCAATATATGAACTTTGGAGGGTGCTAAAATTAGACTCTAATATAAGAAGATCTCAGATATATCGAGCTGCACATGATATACCCGTTGAAAGTAGTTGCGTGATTAATCTAAAATATACCTAGTGTATCGAGTGGCGGCTGTAGTAAAAATATTTCTTTTTCCCTGAGGGGATATGGCCATCGTGCTTGGCCCCATACCTACTACCCTCCTAACCGGGCTACCAACTCCATCTTCCCAAAGTGAGAGTGAGACTTACGGATGGTTCAGAACTCAGGTCGCCTTTTCCTGACCTTCTCGGTCAAGGATGGTGTCTCCATGAACATCCCACGTCAGCATTAGCGCACTGCACACTGTACGAACAGGGTTTTATGCATTAGTTTCAAGCCACTTCTGGCTTGACTTCTCTGCTGTGCATGTACATTTAGGTGGTATAGTTGAGTGGAAAGGAAAACATACATCCCTGAGTTAGAATCATTTCAGCTGAGTGGATTGAGTTTCAACAAACTTTACCCCGTTCAAGCATGGGTTGATGTATTTCTGAACATCTACTTACTCCTCACTTCACGTCCACTTTCGCATCCAAGAACTAAGAATCTTCAGAAAGCCAGCTATGTCGTTTCTAGCATCTTTCTTTCGTAAGAAAATCGCTCGAAAATACTCTTTAGAAAGCAATGATGATTGTCTGCACAGTGAATCAAGTTCATTCCTACCAGAGAAGTGGCAAAGACGCCCAAATATAACCTCACAATGGCGTCTACACCCTTGGATGATTTCCACTACGACTTTTGCTTCCTTGAGTCTGTATTTTTATTTGAAAGCATCGAAGTTAAGTCTTGGGACACTTTGCACTGCCTGGTAAGATCCGTTCTCTACACTTATGCTCCTACTATCTGACATAATTTAAATCTGATGGCATAGAATCGATTGAGAGAGGACCTCTATCCAGAGTATTATCCACTGGATCCTCACCCAAAGCACAAAATTCATCAATGTAAGCATTGGTAAATAGAACCTTTAAGAATTTGAAAAGTGACTGAAACTTTATAAATCACACTGTATTGAACAAATCCGGCAGTACATTATGTGCTCTGGGGATATGTCACTGACACCCACTCGATACAATCCGACGCGCAAGGGTTCATATATTGATTCTGACGTGAACCACACCTGCCGTAATTTCGGCCTTTTGAGAGACTTCCTTAGTGAACGCTTCAATGGTAGCAAAGCAGTGCCTCCTATCTGCCCGGGGGACAAGGCATTTCCAGAGGAAGGGTCTAGGAGTTGTGTGTATTGGAAGTAAGGAGAGTGCTTGCTAGCTTTACTTCGCTGCCCCAGCCACATAGGTGAGGAAGTCAAAAGCAGCTTACTTCATTGCCTCCTAAGCATAGCTTCAGCCGCAGTGATACAGAGGCAACCAACTTAACAATGAATACTTGATTAGGTAGGTTAGGTGAGATTTAACGTACGAAGTAGAACTCCAGGAAGGGACTGTTTATAAAGAAGTCGAGAAGTCAAGCTTTTCCAACCATGGAGCCTTACTATATATAGCCTGGCTGTAAACTTGATCGGTAGACCGGCTCACTGGTAGCATGTTGATATACCCCTCTTTAAGCGAGCCCGTAGTGTAGTTCCATGCGCTCCACTTCAACATAACAACTTCTTACCACGCCTACATTATATGTAAGAAATAATCATGAAGATGTATTTCTTGGCGAAGTATTCTCGGCTCTATAACAATATAAACATTATTTGATTTTAATATGCTGGCTGTTCGGCGTGATATTGGGCAGACCAAAGCATAGTAGTACTGTTTGTGTGCTCAGAAGATGCATGTTAAGTTCCCCAGATTGCGGGGTCGCTTACTACCCCATATCATATGGCAAGACATAACCCTTTGGGCTTGAAATCAAGTGCACCTCACCTCGATACATGCATGCCTAAACATATAAGGATTTAGAGCAAAGATTAAGTTATCGCATAGGTTTCGTTAATAGAGTGCTTTTAGGTTAGATTTGCTTTCCATCCAGCCATCCTCGAGATGGCATATCACGTGACAGTCATACTTAGCGCCAAAGGCTGAGCATAGTGGCGAGACTTTCCTACTCTCTCCTCATAGGAACGTTTGCATACATTCCTCATCAACTCCAAACCCCAAACACACTCCTGTATCTGTGTGCCGGTATCTGTATAAATGAGTGTCGATATTTCACCACCACAGGGCTTGGAGAGCCTTCCCGATGCTGTTCTCATCCGAATACTCGACTATCTTCAAGCCCAAAGTGATATTTACCACATGTGCCTTGTTAGTCGCCGTATCAACATCGTCGCAGACCCAGTGCTATATAAATCGATTTCATTTGCGCAACCAAAGCATCACGTGGCATTCTCCGCTTCGCTAATTACTCGACCTCGACGAGGCTCTTTGATTCAAAACGTTCGTCTGGAGTATCCTAGTGAAGAACTATCAGATGTTCTACATTTGATGGATGGTCCGTCGCGGACCGATAACTTTTCGCACGCCTTGGCTGCCATGTCCAATCTTGAAAGTTTGGTGCTTTCGGTTCCCGAAACGCTGTGCAAGGGGATTGGTGTTCTTCTTAACGACCCGTTTGCACTTGCATGTTTGAAGTCTTGTGAGTTCCTTATTCTTTCTTGATTGTGTATTGTATTAATATTCTGAATAGGCACCTTATTTTACCAATGTGATGATAATGGATATTGGGACCTTCAAGATAATATCCATATTTTCAGTCACCCGACGGTTGAAAATCTGACTATTCGGAGAGCAAAGCTCGACCAGCGAGGTTTTGAGAGCCTTGAACTTCCTTCAGAAACACCCTTAAAAGAACTACATCTTATAGAATGCGATCTTAACGACGATGGCTTAACCGAATTGCTTTTGTTTCCGGAAGCATTAAAGGAATTTACAATGAAACAACTAGAAACCCCCAATCCACCACTAGAGGAGACCCCAGAAGATATAGAAGAATATATTTTTGCACTACATTCGGCCATTCATTCTTTGGAATCAATATCAATTGATTTTCCTACCCTACGCTGCAAAAACCCACTCAAACTTCGCGATTTTGAAGCGGTTACTGCGCTAGAAATCCGCGACTATCAATTGTTTGGCACATCCGGACTTTCATCCGTGGCTTTTCCGCCAAATCTCGAGAGCTTAACCTTTCTAAACGAGATTGGCGGGGATGAGGCGCTGACAGAGCTTTTGTGTTACACATTGGAGAAGAAAGACATCTTCGCTAAGAATTTAAGACGATTGGTTGTCCCTGAAGGAACCAAACCACTACCCCAGAACTTGGTGGATGTTTGTACGGATCCTTTGGTGCTTTGCACCACTGCAGCCGATTCTGATTCTGATTCTGACTACGATAAAGATGTTGATGAGGAGGACGATGATGACTGATGGTTAAAGGTTTGATTTTGGAGAAGAAATATACATTGGCATTGAGTGACACTTTTTGAAGCTCGGCAAGTCATTATTGGAAACTCAACATAGTGCGCATGCCACATTAGATGAGACAAGACTAGAAACAGACTTTGAATAGACTTTTTCTTTTGGGTAAGATGACCACGATAACCTGCTTGCGGAGGATAGAGAATGTGGATTAGAGTTCTATAGAGATTGGATAGACTGTAATGACAGTTTTTAACCAACCTTATTTTCGAATCGTGGTTTGGCCTGCTAACAAAAAAGATCATTGTAGCTTGTGAATGATACACAGACGACTTATTGAAATAAAAGCATGCAGGCAGTAAGGTGCACAGTTTTCACAGGACTGAAATAGATCTACTCGATTACTCGTTGGACAATATCCCTTAATTTGAAACAACTAGGATGGCGGAAACTGAAATTGAGGCCTTTTTCTTTTATCAGCTATGAATCAAATGCTTCTTAATTGGAATAAACAATCATTCCCTATCTCACAGGCCGAAAGAACACACCTAGTGCCGTTTGAAGATCGTATGGCATCCCCCATTCTGAAGATCAAGTCCAAGCTTGTTAATTTGTTCCATACTATCAAGACTAGCTATGCAGTTATTAAAGAAATTTGAACCAAATGTGTATTGAATGATGGCCTCTCACCACCACTTCAAAGGCCTCTTGGGCATCGTATTGCATTACTAAATCTCATTTATCTTATGACTAAAGGCAGTAATGATTGATCAGGTTTTCGTGACCCAGTCAAGAGACTTCCCAAGGTCATCCCACCTGCCACTACGCAGGGTATCCAACTTCCTAAGTTCAGACAACCATGATATACAGTCCTCCTTTTCGTCATCGCACGGTTCGCGTTCCTCCATCTGGCAAATCGCTAGAGTGTATTCTAAAAGTGCGTTGTATATCCATTTACAGTCTTCTGCCCCGTCAAGCATATCCCGAAGACTAATCAACTGCTCCAAAACATACCCGATACGGTCTCTTAACTCAAAGTGTGGTGTTATGACAGCATACCCAACTGGTTCAATAAGGGTAGCCATTAGGAATTGATGATAGAACCAAACGGATTGGGCATATGGGTACGCATCTGTATATATTGCTTCGGTTATGAGCTCAAATTCTGGACAGATTAGCAAGGGCATCTGGGCAATTATTTATTGATAAGATCATACCAGAATCGAGAAACGTTCGCCGTGTAGAAGCGTCGGCATTGCGCTCGTTTAATAGACGTGATATGAGTTTGCTTCGTCTATGCCAAGCAGAAAAATTGGAGAGGTTGGCCTTTATCATCTTTGTTGTGTATTCAAACTCTGGTTCCACCATACTGGAACCATTGAGCGCAGGGCTCTCCAATTCTGATACCACTGTTCTTCTATAGCCCCACCCATGAAAATTTCGGCTATCCCTCGTCAACATCTTTCCAACCAGAACAAGCTCTCGGTTCCATAGCTCTCTGGCAATTTGGGACTCGAGTCTGGCATTGCCTTCTTTCAACAACCATAACCGATAGTTCCAGATCCAATAGCATTTTGGATACTGGATCATCAAAGGGAAGATGAATTCTAGGTCCTGTTTTATAAGATCAAGAGTTATACCACTCTTCCCAGGACTCTGGGAGGTGGGGTTGTGCGGGGTCTCCTTCGACTCCACGGACAAGTTGGTAGTAGAGGACGATGAAACGGCGGAAGAGGTTGTGGTAGTGGCGGTCAGAGAAGTACTCTGCGACCCCATCAATTGCAATGATGAATCCGATGATTTGGAGAATAAGCCATATGTTAGCAAACGTCTGCGGACGTTCCATATCGTGTAATATTCGGGATTCTTAGAAAGTAGTTTCGAGGTAAGTTCGAGGACTTCAACAGTGTACTGACGCTCTGCAATCTTGAATGATCAGTCGATGCTGCTGGATCATGGTCTGACTATTACCTTGACTTCTATTAGATCTACCAACCCTTTGTAGTCATCGATTTGCTTCTGCTCCTTCAAGCGCGATTGTTCTGTCTTGACTTCGGTGGTAGCGGGTCGCGGGACATTGTGCTGTGAGATTTGATCAGCCTATGTTCGCAACAGATATGCGGGTATCATACGGTTGCCATATTCGAGGAAAAGGGATATCTTGCCTTTTCAGTATAGCAATGATGTGAGGAATAGAAAGGGCCTGGCCTAAAGCCTGTTGCTTGTCAGCCTGATTTGGCGGCTGACGTTGAGAAATTGTGAGTCAGGGATTCACAAGCGAGCTCTGAATCGAGTCAGGTGAACCCACAATTTAATCGATATTTAACTACCTACGAAGTATACTTCACTCGACCCGTTTGATATAAAAATAATGAGCCTTTCATACATCCACTCTTTAGGAACTGCTATACGTATATAACTGATGTTTGGAAACTTAGCATTAGTTGTTGGTATTAGAATAAAACCTTCATATGTGCCGTGGATAAGGCAACTCAAGATATGAAACAAATTCCGATTTCTTATTTTCGCATCTATTCTTGGATTTATTCATATCTCTAAGCCTCTGCTAAAATGAATTAACACTTTACCGAACTTGATGATCCCGCAGCTTCCTATTTGGGTAGCTACAACATGAAGAGGACCGATCTTACTGAGCAACTTCCTCTGTATAGTATATAATTTTGTTCATTCCCTCTTTCCCTCCCGTAAACGAGCTAGCTAGTATACTCTCGTTTGGGAAAGTCCATTTGTAATTATGCCTGTTCATTTATATCTTTGGCAATCGCTGGTTCTGAAAACCGAGAAACACGGTTATCGACACTTTAACAACCAATATTGCTAACGCCAAGTAGGATAGAATAAGGTGGCAGTAGTGTGCCCAGTTACTACTTATAGCCCGAGATTCAGAAGAAATTATTCATTCGTTATCGTAACTTTTCCCTTTCCTGATCAACAATTCTCCGGACGGCATACCGCCAAGATCCTTTAAATCTTCTATCAATCCTGTCACTATCACATCGATCGGTAATTGTCCTGTCCTTCGAGTCCTAAAGAAGGTAGCTGTGGTCACTCCCCACTGGTATCTGAATTGGTTTGACTCTCTCCGGCTTTCGAAATGTCAATATCACCACAGAACCGGCTCCTTGACGAATTCAATTTCTGGCGACTAGGTCTGAGAAAGTCAGAAAGTAGCGATGATAATTACTCCTCATACTTCACCGAACTCTTGAAGGTACCTTCAAAAAGACTAAGTCGTATATGTTATTCTGGTAAGGCTATTCCTCGACCATTGACACCGACACTAACACTGTAGACCATCGACGTTCAAATGACGAATGCGCATGGCTTCCTTTGTTGAAGAGCCAACTGGATGGCTCCTCGGATGATTCCAATCGCATTTCCGGTAAATCCCTATAGTTCATTAGTAATTGAAATCTATATTAGACGATGCTGATATTAGTTCTTTCAAGGAGCGAGTACTCTGCCAAGAGTGAGGAAGCACCCAGAGGTCTCTCCCACATGGCGTAGACCATCTTTGAGAGCATTGGAATTAAGCTCAGGATCAACCGCAACCATCAATTCTTCCAGATCCCCAGATAGATTTCTTGCGCCACGAAGACCAGCCCTTGAACCATCCTCGTCAAGCTTTCAATCGAACAAGGACCCAAACAATCTCACTACCGAAGAACGTTTGCTTCGGGATCCTAGAGTTAGTGTGGATGCTTTTGATTCCCAGATAAACTTGGTGGCAACCGTCCCAAAGACAAAACAACCTCCTGTTAGGCGTAACAACAGACGGAGTAGAGGTGAAGGAGGCAAGTCAAATTGTGTGTGTCTCATTAATTCACTAACATCACGTTAGGTGTTAGTGTGCTATCTTTTCAAAGCACGCCCAGTGGACCAAATGGGGAGAGACAAGTGAGTCACAATATTCTTGACCATTCATTGTTTCATGGGGAACTCGAACCAAAGTTCTTCCTGTTGATGGTCAAATTCCAAGTAGTCAAGTTGAGCGCAAGTGGGAGAAGAGGATGCCTTCGATCATTATCGAAAGTTTTTAGGGCTAGGTATACTGACAGCTGTAATGTAGGTAAGCGTTGGCACGATATGGGCTGTGGGCGGCTTAGCACCAGTCGTAGCTGGGGTTCCAGATGGTCGTGGCAGAGTATTGGGAAGCGGAACAAATGCCAGATTGTATGCCTCCTCTTTCGCAAATCCGAGACCGATGTCAAAAATAGACCAAGATATAGAGCGACTTGAAGGACGCCTAGCACAGGCTCTAAATTTGGATCGTGTGTCGAGAGTCTTTGAATTCCGAGACCGTTCTACGTCACCAGGCAAACCACTAACACCCAACAAATCAAATGAACCCGAGACTCGATCCATCTGGACCGGAACAGAGTGGGTATCGGGTCGTTCTGAGACAAGTGAGTTGAGAATTTGTTTTGTGTGTTCAGAGATTAAAAAAGAACTAAGTCCGCCAAATAATACTTCTCACTGTTGTAGGACTTCAATTAGTGTCTTAGTATATGCCTTTTAGGATTGGAAGATTTGATGCTGCAAACTTTGCTCCAGGAATTTATGGTTTAATAGTTTTCTGGAAAGAACACAACTGACGAGCAATGAATAGAAATTCCACCTCCACCCCCAGAAATTCGAACACTACCATTCGCACCTTTCAAAGTCCTAGATGCCCCAGGGCTTCGTGACGATTTCTATTGCTCGGTTCTTGCTTATTCGTCTACTTGCCATACTCTTGCTGTTGGGCTAGGATCGTTGCTCTATGGGTGGTCTGATCTACAAGGGGTTAGGCTTCTAGCACACGGAGAAAAGTCTGGCCCGCAGTAGGTTCCAAAAGGCCTTCAATGTACTATGTTTATCGTTTTGCTTCGGCAATCGATTCAGTATGTTAATTCTTGCGCTGACAAGTTCTATTTATAGCTTGACTTCGCTTGCATTTTCATCTCCTCAAGGCTGCAAAGCTATCCTCGGGTTTGGTAGATCCGACGGGTCTGTCACACTGATGTCTCTTTACGAGAGTCCAGTGCCACGTTTCCAGCTTCAACAGCCATTCCCCATTGCATGCATTACGTGGAGGCCTACCGTAGAGCTTCGCAAGTCAAGAAATCCCCACACGAATAACCTCTTAGTCAAAACAGAGGATTTATTAGTCGGAGATGAGGTTGGAAATATCTATTACTATGCAGTGGAATGGCCAGAGGGTTGGGAGGTTGCTCGTGACCAGTGGTCTGGAGTAAGTATAAGATACGATGTGTGCATGGTGAAGAGCTCAGCCATCCCCCATATTATATAGATATTGCAATGTTTAGTCAAAGCTGGAATTCTCTGGGATGCCGAATAACAAACCGTATGTTTTGCTAATTTACTCTTTCTTACAGTCCACAACTTTACTGCTACGTATCTCAGCCCATACACAGCAGATTTGTGGCCTTTCGTTCTCCAAGGACGGCGCGATATTCGCAACGGGAGGTAACGATAACCTATGTTGTCTATTCGAGACCAGCAATGTGCTTGAAGGTACTAAGTCTGAATCTAATAATGAGCAGGAGGTAGTTATTGGATCTGATGGAATACGCCGAGTTCGGGCGCTAACGGGAGAAGGGTTGATAAAGGAACTTGGCTCTGGGTCTGAAATGAGAAAGTGGGTTCATGGTGCTGCTGTGAGTATAACTATGCGCTTATCCTTCTTGAATTCCCCCCTGTGCTAACGGTTACTCTAGGTCAAAGCCATCGCATTCTGTCCGTGGAGAGATGGGCTACTTGCGACCGGCGGGGGTAGTAACGACAAATGTATTCACTTTTACCATACATCGTCGGGCGCATGTTTAGCAACAATCAGCGTTGCAGCGCAAGTCACATCGTTGATGTGGTCAACAACTCGACGGGAGATTTGCGCTACTTTTGGATTTGCTCAACCCGACCATCCGTACCGAATTGCGGTGTTCTCTTGGCCGGATTGTAAGCAAGTTGCTGCCATCGCCTGGGAAGGGGAGCATCGAGCGTTGTATGCCATCCCATACCCTGGAGGGCCCAATGAAAGCAAGACGAGCAAAGAAGGGAGTAGAAGTCTAAGCCGGACATCCAAAGAGGGCTGTATTGTAGTTGCTTCCAGTGACGAAAGTGTAAAATTTCATGAGGTCTGGTGTGGAACCAGGAAGTCAATCCTAACTAGCGCTGGTGGCCCTGGGCTGTTGGGTGGTAGTGACATCCTCGAAGGATTAGAAGGCATCGATAAAGAAGGAGATGTCATTCACTAGTGGATGATATGCTGCTGACTTTGTCGAGGAAGGAAAGCTGAATACGAAACAGGGAGCCGGAGATATGCTCTAGAAGTCGGAAGGGGTAGATGGCGTTAATGGACAAAGAGGTTCCTTGGTACAGATTACTTGGGAAATAGATTGACTGATACTGTTTCTACCTCCGTAATAGAAACTTACTGTTCCCGTTATATCCTCATCCTAGGTTAATTTATCTTTCCAAGTTTGAAATCGGTCACGTGTCACCCACCGTCTTCCACTTATTACTTTTCGCGTCAACCATCATAGATGCTAAGGTTACCACACATACACGTCAGATTTACGACCGCTGTCGACTACAGTAACTTACAATTAGGATTGGGCCATCATATTTAGATTTACAAGAGATAAATAATTGATGTTGCTAGATGAGTCTTTCCCAGCAGTTTTGCATCATGAACACAGTGGGGCCGTTGAAGTTTGGTGGTGATGCTCCATTCAGTCATTGGCAGAACAGTCATACGGCGGCGAGAAACTCACCGCCTCACCACCTACCAGCTGTGGAATTTGTTTCAATCCTAGTTCAGTACTTATCTTCGTTGTGTACTTTTCAACGCATCTATTTTCGTTGGCAATTTTCCGCTCGACTCCACTACCTCTTTCCTCATTACCAAGGTCCCAAAATTCAAGCCTAAGATACCATCCAACTTATTACCGCGATCCATCGATAGCGCCATGGCACAACTAAATGATCTTATCTCGAAGGTTGCCACATATGTGGAAGAGTATATGAACAATTTCGATGGTAGCCATGATTTCAACCACATCAAGCGCGTCCTCGGGCTCTCTCATACACTATACTTCTCCCTTCTCAAAACCTCTCCCGAAAACAAACTAGACCTTAATATCATTACCCTAGCTGCTTTGCTCCATGATGTTGGGGATCGCAAATACCTTACGGCTGGTGAAGACTCAAATACCCTTGTGTACAATCTTTTGCTCTCACTTGGAGCTGAAGAAAATCTTGCTGCACACGTGCAGACGATTTGCGCAGCAGTGAGCTATACAGGGGAAATGAAGGACCCTACGAGAGTAAATCAGTTGATGAAAACGTACCCAGAGTTGGCAGTGGTGCAGGATGCCGATCGACTAGATGCTATAGGAGCTGTCGGGATTGGACGAGTATTCACATATGGTGGCGCAAATATGAGAGATATGGAGGGAAGCGTGGAACTCTTCCATGAAAAGTTGCTTAAATTGGAGAGCATAATGAAGACAGCCCCAGGCATGGTGTTAGCTAGAGAGAGAACAGCAATCCTGAATCAATTCCAAGAATGGTGGAAGAGTGAGACGGCAGTGCAGAGCGTTGCAGATGATGTACTGAGGAAGCTCGCCGGAGGTGAAGGGGTTTAAATGAAGAGGTACTGAAAGCTTAGCGGATTGAGGTATGATTTGGTGAGATAGGGAGGGACTTTGCAAGTCTAGTGAGTGACTGAACAATTTGAACTCAAGAGACTGAAATAAATCGCTATAAATTGTTTTTCCAAAAGTTCTTCGTGCTAAATTGCTAATTATAGGATGCTAAGTTATTATCGTTTGATTTTATTAGCAGATCTCTTAAATTTGGTGTTGTAATTTGGACCAATTAACAAAAATTTCTGCCTATATTCACCCAAATCTCGGGTTCAGGTTTCTCTGCATTGTGTAAATCTCCAGGAACTGTATTCTGGATCTGGAATTACCAGTTGTTTATAACACAAGTTTGTTGATGGAATGTCAAACATTCTCCAGATTGCATGTCACTTGATCGGAATTTGAGTAGATTTCAAAAGCCACAATTGCCGTCTGTAGTCGTATCTAGTGTAAAAAGATGTTGTGTTGACACGAATAGTCAGGATTTAGCTTCAATGGAAGTATTTATTGGTAAAGTCAGGGCATCATTAAGAGATTGACTTTGTAGGTCTTTTACTCTTAAGAATATATCAGTTGTGCTAAAACATAACCTTGTCTCTGTTCCCATTCCTAGCAACCGAAAGACTGAGACAGTTTCCGGCGTTAAATCTGCTTGGCAAGAATGAAGAATTTCCAGAATCTCAAGCTAGCTACTACATAGCAAAGCTATAAGATACGAGAAGGCCCCTTCCACTACTGCTCATCTTCCTCCACACGAAGAACCTTTTTCATTAAGTCTGAATAATTTGACTTCGGTCGTCCATTCTTTATCGCCTATAACATTCGTTATTGTTCCATAAATCATTCAGAATGCGCCTCATAACCTTCATTGCTGCTACACTTGGTGCCATCGGCCATTGTGAAGGTGCTGCTGTACCAGATGGCGATTC
>Ga0247812_10001259_pt1 | contig 14414 bp, 21 predicted proteins | sample UWRJL149409B1_FD_178011 | JGI IMG/M metagenome (GOLD analysis project Ga0247812, IMG submission 178011) | Plant litter microbial communities from Arlington Agricultural Research Station in Wisconsin, United States - UWRJ-L149-409B-1 | ecosystem: Environmental > Terrestrial > Plant litter >...
GGGCAGGCGGTTCGCCCTGCCGCATGCCCGCATCCTCATGCACCAGGGTTCCGCGGGAATAGGCGGTTCCGCCGTCGAGGTCGAGGTGCAGGCGAACGACCTGCGCTACACCCGCGACACCGTGCTTGCCCTCATCGCCTCCGACACCGGCCAACCGCTGGAACGCGTCTTCGAGGACTCCCTCCACGACCGCTGGTACTCGGCCGTCGAGGCGCGGGAGTACGGATTCATCGACCGGGTGGTCGACGGATTCGACCAGATCATGCCGACGGCACGCCGTCGGGTCGGGCTGGGGGTCGGCGCGTGAGCACTTTCACCATCCCGAACGTCGTTGCGCAGCATCCGCGGGGCGACCGCGTTATGGACGTCTACTCGCATTTGCTCGCCGAGCGCATCATCTATCTGGGGACCGCCATCGACCCCGACATCGCGAACGTGCTGATCGCCCAGCTGCTGCATCTGGAGGCCGAGGGTTCCGGCACGGAGATCAACCTCTACATCAACTGCGACGGCGGGGACATGACCTCGATGCTCGCCGTGTACGACACCATGCAGTACATCAGTGCACCGGTCGCGACCACCTGCGTGGGACAGGCGATCGCCGCGGGCGCAGTGCTGCTCGCCGCCGGCGCGGAGGGACGCCGCTCCGTGCTCCCCCACACCCGGGTCGTGCTGCACCAGCCGGCGGTGCGCGGCCAGGGCACCATCCCCGACCTCATCCTGCAGGCCGACGAGGTCGTGCGGATCCGCGCCGACATCGAGGGCATCCTGTCGCGGCACACGGGGCAGAGCGTCGAGACGCTGCGACGGGACACCGATCGGGACCGGATCTTCACCGCGTCACGCGCGGTCGAGTACGGGCTGGTCGACGAGGTGCTCAGCCTGCGGCGCTGATCGTGTGGTCGACTCAGGCCGCGAGCAGCGCCTCGTACTGACCGGACGAGCGGATGCCGTCGCGCCCGGCGGTCTCGCGGAGATCCTGATCGCTCACGCCCGCGCGGTGGTGCTGGTACTCCAGATCGCGCTCGCGTGCGAGGTCGAGCACCCGCTGCCGGCGCAGCTCGTCGGTGATTTGCCCGCTGAGGTCGACCAGGGTGGTGCCGAGCGCCCCGGCGACCGCGGCGATCATCTCGCTCGAGGGCTCCTTGCGTCCCCGTTCGATCTCGGAGAGGTACTGCGGGGAGATCCCCGCCCGCTCCGCGACATCGGTGAGGGTGCGGCCCTCTCGCTCCCGCAGTGTGCGCAGGCGCCTGCCGAGCACGTGCCGCCAGAGCGGCTCTGCCAATGGACGTCGTTTCGGATGCACCAGCGGGATGATCTCGACCATGGTTCAGAGTAGGTCGGGGCGGCTGCGCGACGACAGCGATTCTGCTCACAGCAGATCCGGGCGTCCCGGCTCAGGCGGCGAGGTGGAAGGTGCTCGCGAACCGGGCGAGGAGGTCGCCGGGCCCGCGCAGCACCTCGACCACACCCGTCGCGATCGCGTGCTCCGGGGCGATCTCGCCGGAGATGAGCCGGCGGATGTCCGGACCGGCGGAGAACGCGAGGTCGACCGCGCCGCTCCCCCTGGTGACCTGCAGGGCCTCGCCGTCCACCCGGATGAGCAGCTCTGCGGCACCGACCCGCGCGCCGTAGGCGGTCGCGGGCAGGTCGGCCGCGACGTGCGCGCGGAAGGCGGTGCGGAGATCCATGGTCATCGAGTCCGGGGTGATGATCTGCTCGTCCCGCGGGTCCTCCATGGCCTTGAAGCCCCAGGCGCCGAGGGCGAGGACCACGGGCTCGAGCTCGCGCCCATAAGGGGTCAGCTCGTAGACGATGACACGCGATCTCGGGACACGGCGGATCACGCCGGCGGCCTGCAGCTCCTTGAGCCGCGCCGCCAGGATGTTGCTCGGAATCCGCGGGAGTCCCGCACCGAGCTCTCCGTAGCGGCGCGGCCCGACGAGCAGGTCGCGCACGATGAGCAGCGCCCAGCGCTCCCCGACGATCTCCATCGCCCGGGAGATGCCGGAGTACTGCCCGTAGTCGCGCGCGGCCATCTGCCTCAGGCCTGCTGCTCCGCGAAGGCCTCGGGGCCCTGCTCGGCGGCGGCCGGGTCCATGTAGCCGAACTCGAGGATGTTGCCGTCGGGATCGGTGAGCTGGCGCTGGTACATGAAGCCGTAGTCGGTGGCGGGGCGCGCCTCCGTGCCGCCGGCTTCGAGGCCGCTGGACACCGCGGTGTCGACGGCCTCCCGCGTGTCGAGGAAGACCGCGGTCGCCACGGTCGGGGCCGTCGCCGGGTCGCCGATCGGCACGTCGGAGAAGGTCTGGAAGTACTCGCGCGTCAGGATCATGAACGCGCTGTGGTCCTCCTCGACCACGACGCACGCGGCGTTGTGGTCGGTGAAGAGCGGATTGATGGTGAAACCGATCGCCGTGTAGAACGCCTTCGCGCGATCCAGGTCGGTCACCGGCAGGTTGACGAACATTGCAGTCATCGTGGTCTCCCTCTCGTGAGTCCCGTTATTCGATGACGTCAACACTTGCAAAAAGCAAGTGGCGCGTCAAGATCCCCCGGGCCTCATTTCCGGGGTGCGGCCACACCGATCAGATTGCCCTCCGGGTCGGAGAAATGACCGACGACCACCGCACCGTTCGGATTCTCGGCGGGTCCGAGCATCCGCTTTCCTCCGAGTCTCTCGGCCTGATCGAGAGCCGTCTCGACGTCGTCGACGCCGACGTAGAACAGCGCGTGCGGAGCGAACCCGGCACCGCCGCCGATGCCGCCCGGAACGCCGCTCTGCGCGGGTGCCGCGTCGATGAAGCCGTAGTCGCCGGCATCCGACACCTCGGGGGCGACCTGCGCGCCGGTATCGGCCTGCCACCCGAACAGGGAGCGGTAGAACTCCCGCAACGCTCCGGGCTCACGCCCGATGATCTCGAAATGAACGATCTGGTTGGACATCTCTCTCCTCGTCGAGTCGAACGGCCTACCCGTCACTGTAACGAGCGGGGATGACAGGATGAGCGGATGACGAACAGCACTGGACCGCGCCGACCGGATGTCGTCGAGATCGAGCTCGTCGGCGGGGTCGAGAGGCGCCAGCTCGCAGTCGTCGCCTACGACGAGGGCTGGCGCGAGGTCTTCCTCGATCACCAGGGGCGCGTGCGCACGGCGCTCGGAACGGCAGCCGTCGCAATCGAGCACATCGGATCGACGTCGGTGCCGGGGCTGGCGGCCAAGCCGATCATCGACATCGTGGTCGCGGTGCACGACATCACCGCGGAGGAGGACTATCTCGTACCCCTCCTCGCGGCGGGCTACGAGCTGCGCACCCGCGAACCCGGGCACCGCCTCGTGCGCACGGCAGCGCGCGACGTGCACGTCCACATCATGCAGGTGGGCGACCCCGCGATCGACAGGTACCTGCTGTTCCGCGACCGCCTCCGTGCACACGACGGCGACCGATCGCTGTACGCGGACACCAAGAGGGCACTGCTGGAACGGGGTTTCAACGACATGAACGCGTACTCGGATGCGAAGACGGAGGTCATCGCGGCGATCCTGGCGCGGGCGGTCGCTGCATCGACTATCCCCTACGCATCCACGATCAACGGACGCACCGCTCAGGCCCTGCCAGAGGATGAGTTCGAGACGAAGATCCCCCTGGTGTTGGGCAACCTCAACGGCGAATCGTTCTTCGCATATTCGCTGTGGCGTCAGCCCGAGAATGTGGAGTGGGGCGACAGGCTCCCGAAGAACTGGCCGCACGAATACCTCCAGTCCGCCGGCACCGCCGACGGCATGAGCATCGAAATCCGGCGTCTGGAAGGTGACGAGTACCGCCAGTACACGATCGGACGAGGTGGCGAGAGATTCACAGCACAGGACCAGGTGATCGCCTGGGGACCGAACCGGCGGGAGCTGACGCTGTCCACCGACGAGGTGTTCACCGCCGACGAGGCGGCGCCGATCTACCTCGCCTACTACCGGATCGGGACGATTCCGGACGGGTATTCGCTTCGCCTGCTCGATCTCACCTATCCCCCGGCAAACGAGGAATCCGCCGCCAACGACCTCGCGGAGGGCAGCGCAGAATAGCCCCGTCCCGGCCCGGCTCGAACTGCGGCTGCCTCCCTCTCCGAGAAGGCGACAGCGCCTGGGGCGAGCACTGACGCTAGGGCGGGACCGAGGCCAACGCTACTGCACGACGTCTCAGATGATGCAGTCCGCCCGGCTGAAGACTCTCGCGAAGCCGAGCAGGGGCAGGGTCTCGGAACCGCCCCTGCTCGGCACCGTCGGCTACCTCACGGTGAATGTGGTCGAGACTGCGGCCGCGGACGAACCTCCGATCGAGACCTGACGGGTGCCCGGCGCCATCCGCGTCGTCGGGAACGGCCAATGGTGCGCCGTCACAAGCGCCTCAACGAGCCGACTGGGTATTGCGCAACCCGTCGACCGCTGAGAGGGTTCGCGCACTCGAGACCCGTCGTTGAGGCGCCCAGGCTTCGCCGCCGCGGGCCGCCCCTCGGCGAGCACTTCGTCGTTAGGCTGGCCTGATGGGGCTACAGGGGTTGAGCAGTGTGTCCGGGTGGTTTCGAGGGCACCCGCTCGTTCTCGGCGTCGCTCTGGCGATATCCGGTCTCCTGATTCTCGTTGTCGGAGTGCTCGGGATCACGTCTACGTCGAACGACGCTTCGAAGCTGGAGGAGTTGCGGGCCGGCGGAGGGACTGCCGAATACGGCACTCTCGTGGGAACCGTCAGGGTCGTCCAGGAGAGAGCGCCGAACATTCCGGATCGGACACGCTACTGCCCGCGATACGCGTACACGGCTGCCGACGGTGTCGAGCGCACAATCATCGACCATGACGACTGCGTCAGCGTGGAGCGCCAGCTGGAGGGCAGATCCGTCGATCTTCTCGTCGACACCGATGATCCCTCGATCGCGTTCGTCGACGAGAAGAGATCGGCAGTCGGGAGAACGTCCGACGCGATCTTCGCGTGGGCGATGCTGACCCTGGGCACCTCTCTTATCGTGGCCGCCCCATTCATGTTTGTTCGCGCTCGACGCAGGATGGACACGCGCACAGACGTCGCACCGAAGCACCTCTGAGCGTGGTCTGGTCGAGATGCTCCGCACCGGACAGGGTCGACTATGGCGCTTCGAGAAAGGTGCGCGCGCCCACCACGAACGCGTCTATGCCTCGTTCGATCGTGGGATGCAGGACCGGCGCGAAGTAGGGCGAGTGGTTGCTGGGGATGTCCTGCTCGAAACGGCCCGCGTCCTGAGCGGCCAGTATGGTGGCCGGGTCTGAGCCGCCGGTGATCCAGAATACGAGCGGTACGCCCGCCGCAGCCGCCAGCTGTCCGACATCCTCGCTGCCGGATACCGTGCCGTAGTCGATGATCGCGTCGCCCCACTCCTGGGTGAAACGCTCCCGCAGTCTCTCGGTATGCTCCGCCGAGTTCACGGTGGCGGGGGCGCTCAGGTTCATAGTGATCGTGGGTGGTGTCGTCATACCGCTTGCGGTGCGCTCGCCTTCGACGATCCTGCGCACCGAGTCCAGCACACGCTCTCGGATCTCCGGATCGATCGTGCGGATATTGATGTCCAGTGTCGCCTCGTCCGGGATGATGTTGGACTTGGTGCCCGCGTGAATCCGGCCGACGGTGACGACGGCGAGCTTCCCGGGAGTGACCTCACGAGAGACGATCGACTGAAGACGCACGACCGTCGACGCCGCCGCGAGCACCGGGTCGATAGTGGTTTCCGGACGGGATCCGTGACCACCCGCGCCGTGCAGTACGACTGAGACATCGTCGACGCCGGCCATCGCCGCACCCGAGGTCAGCGAAATGACCCCGGCGGGGAACGGCGCCACATGCTGGCCGAGCACTATCGAGGGCCCGGGCACCCTGTCGAGGAGACCATCTGCGATCATCGCCTTGGCGCCGACCATGGTCTCCTCCGCGGGCTGGAAGATCGCTACGACCGTGCCCGACCATTCCGACCGGTCCATGGCAAGACGCTCCACCGCACCGACGAGCCAGGTGATGTGCATGTCGTGACCGCAGGCGTGCATGAGCGGTGTCTCCCTGCCGTCGGCACCGACAGCAGACGCTGCGCTCGCGTAGTCCAGTCCGGTCTTCTCCTCGACCGGGAGAGCATCCATGTCGGCGCGAAGCCACACGACCGGACCGACGCCGTTCTCGAGTACGGCCGCGACTCCCGTTCCACCGATCCCCTCGGTCACGCTCAATCCCAGCGAGCTCATCCACTTCGACGCGATAGCGGCGGTACGGTGCTCTTCGAAGCCGAGCTCGGGATGCGCGTGCAGGTCCCGGTAGAGGTCTTCGAAGCGCCGAAGGTCTGACATACCCGCAAAGCTAGCACCGGCGACACGGACCGCGGCAGATCGTTTGCGGCAGCTCCTCGATGGTGCGCGAGAGTACGGCAAGTCGGATGGTGCCCCCGGCAGGATTCGAACCTGCGGCCAAGACATTAGAAGGGTCCTGCTCTATCCCCTGAGCTACGGAGGCGCGGTTTCTACGATAGCGCAGCGAAGAGCGTCAGACGGCCTTCGCGAGGGCGGTCAGCACCTGGTTCACGGTGGGGACGCCCTCCGCCCGGAAGACCTCCGTGCCATCCGCCGACGCGACCACGATGGTCGGCGTCGAGCGGATGCCCGCCTTCTCGGCCTGAGCGGCGTCGCGGGCGACATCCAGCTCGGCGATCTTCACATCGGGCAGCAGCATGGCCACCTGCTTGAGCACGCCTCTGGTCTGAATGCAGGGGTCGCAGAACGACGAGGAGAAGAAGAGAAGGTTCACGGGAGGGTCAACCGGAGCGGGCGGTGGAGAATTTCTACTGGTCGGCCAGACGGTCTTCGGGGTCCTCGAGCGCCTCGCTGGCGGTGGGGTCCCAGGTGTAGTGAACCTGAACCTGGCCGCCGACGTCCTTGGCCTCGGCGTTGCCGTAGACGACCTGCGACTCCTTGCCGTCGAGGGAGACGAGAACCGTCACCTCGGAGTCGAAGCCGCCGTCGGTGCTGACGCGGGTGTCGTTCTGTCCGTCGTAGGGTCCGCCCGTGTAAAAGACGATGTACTCGTCGCCGCGCGTAAGCGTTACCTCGTTGTTTGTCATGGGTACAGGTTTACCAGACGCCGAGCAGGGCGAGGATTCCTGCTAGAGCGGATGCCGCGCCCAGCACGAGCGCGACAGTCACGATCACGAGGTGCACGGTGAAGAACGGGGTGGCCTTCCCGTCGGCGGTGCGGGCCCGCGGATCGCGGGCGACCCGCCGGAAGAAGGTGGGCCAGACGGCGAAGTTGAAGACGCCGTTGACGATGAGCAGTACTGCCAGGGTCACGTTCATGGTGATTCGACCCTATCCGCGTGTTCGCAGCACGCGAACACACTGCTTAACCTAGTTATATAACTTGGTTATACACTTGGATCATGCATAACGATCCGACCGAGATTATCGAGTCTCTCCTCACCTCCCATCACCGCCTCACCCGCATGGCGGCGCAGTCCACCGGCACCACCGTCTCCTCGGCGGTCTGGTCCACGCTCTCGGTGCTCGTGGCCGACGGCCCCAAGCGCAACGGCGAGCTCGCCCGAGCCGCCCGCATCAGCCAGCCCGGCATGACGAAGGTGCTCGCCGGCCTCGTCGACGACGAATGGGTGCTTCGCATCGCCGATGTCGACGACTCCCGCGCCTGGCTCATCGCCATCACCGACAAGGGGCGCGATGCCCTCAGCGGATGGCGCACCCAGCTGGCCGAGGCCACTCGCGAGATCTTCACCGAGCTGAGCGAGACCGAATGGGCCACGCTCGACAATGCCGCGCGCATCCTCGCCATCCGCTTGGCAGAGAAGAGCACGTCGACGAAGGGGGACGTCGCGTGAGCGCCGCCACCAGGCCCAGCATCCTGCACCAGCCGAAGCAGGTGTGGGCGGTCGCCTTCGCCAGCGTCATCGCCTTCATGGGCATCGGCCTCGTCGACCCGATCCTCCCGGCCATCGCCGAGCAGCTGAAGGCGAGCCCCACCGACACCGAGATGCTGTTCACCAGCTACCTCGTGGTCACCGGCATCGCGATGTTCTTCACCAGCTGGATCTCCAGCCGCATCGGCGCCAAGCGCACCCTGATGATCGGCCTCGCGCTCATCGTCGTCTTCGCGACGGCGGCCGCGCTCAGCGGCAATGTCGAGAGCATCATCGCCTTCCGCGCCGGCTGGGGACTCGGCAACGCGCTGTTCATCTCCACCGCCCTCGCCACCATTGTCGGCGCCGCCAGCGGAGGCACCGGGTCCGCGATCATCCTCTACGAGGCCGCGCTCGGTCTCGGCATCGCCATCGGCCCGCTGCTCGGCGGACTGCTCGGCAGCGTCACCTGGCGTGCGCCGTTCTTCGGCACCGCCGCGCTCATGGCGATCGGCTTCATCGCCATCACCGTGCTGCTGAAGGGCGACGACCGGGGCGACCGGGTGCCGACGAAGCTCTCCGCCCCGTTCCGCGCACTCGCCCAGCCCGCCCTGGCCCTGCTCGCCGCCGCCGCGCTGTTCTACAACATCGGTTTCTTCACCCTGCTGGCGTACACGCCGTTCCCGCTCGGCTTCGGCGCGATGGGCATCGGCCTGACCTTCTTCGGCTGGGGCGTCGGACTGGCGGTCACCTCGGTGTGGGTGGCCCCGTTCCTCACGGCGCGCATGAAGCGCACCACCGTGCTGAGCACTGTGCTCCCACTGCTCGCCCTCGACCTCGCGGCGGCCGGCCTGGTCGTCGACTCCCAGGCGGGGCTCGTGGCGACGGTCGTCGTGGGCGGGCTCCTCCTCGGGATCCTGAACACGGTGCTCACCGAGTGCGTGATGGAGGCCACGGACCTGCCGCGGTCGGTCGCGTCGTCGTCGTACTCGGCCATCCGCTTCCTCGGAGGGGCTGTCGCTCCCCCGCTGGCCACCACCCTCGCCGGCGTCTTCACCGCGGCGACCCCGTACTACGTCGCCGGCGGCTCCGTGCTGGTGGCCACGGCGATCGTCATCGCCGGGCACGCGAAGCTGCGCCGCGTCGACGACGGGGCCGAGGAGCCGCTCGTCGAGGCCGAGGCGATCAGCGACGGGGCGCTGGCGTGAGCCGACCCGAAGGTAGACTTCCGTAATGGCTACTGCGAGCGACCGACTGGTCTGGATCGACTGTGAAATGACCGGACTCGACCTCGCGGTCGACGAACTCGTGGAGGTGGCGGTGGTCATCACCGACTACGATCTCGTGCCGATCCACCCCGGGTTCACGATCGTGATCAAGCCCGATCAGAGCGCGCTCGACAACATGGGCGACTTCGTGCGCAACATGCACACCGAGAGCGGCCTCATCACCGAGATCCCCGAGGGCGTCAGCCTGGCCGACGCCGAGTACGCGGTGCTCGAGTACATCCTCAAGTACGTGCCCGGCGTGCAGGCCGCGCCGCTGGCCGGCAACACCATCGGCACCGACCGCGCCTTCCTCGCGAAGTACATGCCGCGCGTCGATGGACACCTGCACTACCGCAGCGTCGACGTCTCCTCGATCAAGGAGCTGGCACGCCACTGGTTCCCCCGCGTGTACTTCAACGCGCCGGCGAAGAACGGCGGACACCGCGCCCTCGCAGACATTTTGGAATCAATTCGCGAGCTCGAGTACTACCGAAAAGCCGTATTTACCGCGGATCCCGGGCCCACCACCGAGCAGGTGCAGGCCATCTCGGCCGAGGTCGTGGAGAAATTCGCTCCGCACCTGTAATAGAATCATCTGGTTGCTTCTCGAGAGATCAGGAAGCATCCGCTTGGTGGGCGTAGCTCAGTTGGCAGAGCGCTGGCTTGTGGAGCCGGAAGTCGCGGGTTCGAGCCCCGTCGTTCACCCCAGGGTTGCACCACAGCAACATACGAAGGGCCCGGTCGAGAGATCGGGCCCTTCGTGTTTTCCCCCGGTCTCCGTGTGTCAGGCTTGACGCATGAACCAGACCCTCGAAGGAACCGAGCTGCACGAGCAGACGGTTCTCGACAGCCCCTGGATCACCCTGGTCTGGAACGACCCCGTCAACCTGATGAGCTACGTGTCCTACGTCTTCCGCAGCTACTTCGGGTTCACCCGCGAGGAGGCGGACCGTCTGATGCTGCAGGTGCACAACGACGGGCGCGCGGTGGTCGCCACCGGATCCCGCGAGGAGATGGAGCGGCACGTCGAGGCGATGCACGACTTCGGCCTCTGGGCCACACTGCAGAAAGCGGATGCGTGATCCCCTTCACCAAGACGGAGAACGGTTCGTACGTGGCCGGCTTCACCGACGTCGAGACCGAGATCATCGCCGACCTCGCCGCGCAGATCGCGGGGATGCTCGGCTCCCTCGTCGGATCCGACGACCCGCTCTTCGAGGCGGTCGGCATCGGCGGCAGCTCACTGCTCAACGACGACCCGGCGATCGCGCGCCTGCTCCCCGACGCGTACGGCGAGGACGCCGTGGCGTCCAGCGACTTCCGCAGGCTCACCGAGCAGAGCCTCGCCACCCGCAAGGTCGCGAACGCCCGCACGGTGATCGACTCGCTCGCGCGGTCGGGCGAGGCTTTGGAGCTGAGCGGGCAGGAGGCGCAGGCCTGGCTGCGGACTCTCTCGGACATCCGCTTGACGATTGCGGCGCGCCTCGGAATCGAGCACGACGGCGACGAGGGCGACACGGACAGCGACTCGGCGCTGGCCCTGCACGACCTGTACGACTGGCTCGCCTACGTGACCGAGAGCCTGCTCGATGCGCTGGACGATTGTGGGACTCGATGGATGACCTGACTGCCGACGAGTTCGAGGCGCTCGTGATCGACGAGCTCGACGCGCTGCCCGACGACATGATCGACGGGCTCGACAACGTGGTGTTCGTCACCGAGGACCGCCCGGAGGACGGCTCGCTCGACCTGCTCGGGCTCTACGACGGCGTGGCCCTCACGGAGCGCGGGCAGTACGGCTTCGGCGAACTGCCGGACCGCATCATCCTGTACCGCGAACCGCTGCTGGCGGTCGTCGACGACCTCGAGGAGCTGAAGGACCAGATCCACGTGACGCTGGTGCACGAGATCGCGCACTTCTACGGCATCGACGACGAGCAGCTGCACGAGCTCGGCTGGGGCTAGGCGGAGACCTCCAGCGGCAGCGCCGGGTTCGCCGACCACTCCTCCAGCGAGCCGTCGTAGATGCGCACGGCTGTCACCCCGATGGCTGCGAGCGTCAGGGCGCCCGCGGACGCCGAGATCCCGCCGCCGCAGTACAGCAGCACCTCCTCGGAGCCCGGGTCCACCCCTGCGCCCTCGTAGGCCAGGATCACCTCGACCCGGCTCTTCAGCGTGCCATCCGCTTTGAAGAGGTCGCGGCTCGACACGTTGACGCTGTTCGGGATGTGGCCGCGGCGCGAGTAGCGAGTCGGTGCCGACCCGTCGAAGCTCGATGCGGGCAGGGAGCAGACCAGCGGCGTCGCGTCGTCGGCCGCGCGCTCGGCGAGCTCCTGCTGGCTCACCCAGGCCCGGCGGGCGATGTCCGCGGTCCACGGCGCGACCGGCGCGCGGTCGGCCGTCTCGCCGGTCTCCACGGGGTGTCCCGCCGCGACCCAGGCCGCGTAGCCGCCGTCGAGCACGCGCACCTCGACGCCGATCCAGCGCAGCAGGTACCAGAGGCGCGCGGCCCACATGGTTCCGGTGGTGTCGTAGACCACAACGGGCGTGTCGGCGGCGATGCCGAGGGACGCGAGCTCGTCCGCGATCTCCTGCGGTTCCGGGTGCGTGTAGTGCACCGTCGCGGTCGTGTCGCTGAAGCGCGTCGCGACGTCCACGTGGTGCGACCCGGGGATGTGGCCGGCCAGCCAGCGCGGCCTGCCGTTGTCCTTGCGGTAGTCGCCGTCGAAGGCGGGAGCGTGCAGCTCGAGGCTGGCGTCGAGCACGACGGGAGGGGTGGTGCCGGCCAGGGAGTCGGCCAGTTCGGACACGGAGACGAAGGGAGAGGTCACCGCCCCACTCTCGCAGCAACGAGCAGCGCCCGCCACCGCGCGAGGTCGCGCATCGTGTCGGCGCCGTCGACCACGGCGTCCGCGAGGGCTGCCGGGTTCTCCCGGGTGAGGAAGACGTCCTCCTGCGCCGCCCACTCGTCCCAGTGCGGGGCGTAGGTCTCGCCGTCGCGGGCGAGGGCGCGGCGCTTGCGCGTGGCGGCGTCGAGCGCGACCCAGATGCCGAAGCTCGCCAGCGCGCGGTTGTCGTGGCTGAGCGCGCCGCAGCCCTCCACGACCAGCGGACGGTCGGGGTCGACCGCGTGCCACTCGGCACGCGTCGAGGTCGCCCAGTCCCAGCGCTGCCAGCGCGGCGCCTCGCTCGCCAGGATCCACTCGTGCAGGTAGCGGCTGCCCGCCTCGAGCCCGCCCCAGCCGGGGTAGAGCTCGTCGAGCCGGATCAGCTGCGCCCCGGGCACCCCGGCGACGATCGCCTTCGCGAGCTCGGTCTTGCCGGAGCCCGAGCGGCCGTCGATCAGCAGCACGGTCGACCTCATGGCAGCTCCGCCATCGCCGCGCGGTCGTAGCGCACCGCCACCCTGTCGCCGGGGGCGAGCGGATGCTGCGGCCCCGCCACCGCGTCCACCTCACCGAGCGAGTCCACGAGGAGGCGCAGGCGCCAGCCGTCGACCGAGTGGGTGCTGTGCACGACCGTCGCGGTCAGGGGCGTCCCGTCCGCCACCCGCACCGCGGACGGCCGCAGCGCGATCCTCCCCGCGGCGCGGGGGTCGACGGTGCGCGACGACGCCGCGTCGAGCACCGTGGTGTAGCCGAGGAAGCGCGCGACCGGTTCCGACGCCGGGTGCCGCCAGACCTCCGAGGGCGTGCCGACCTGCTGCAGCCGGGCGCCCATCATCACGGCGACCCGGTCGGAGACGGCGAAGGCCTCGTCCTGGTCGTGGGTGACGAAGACGGCAGTGGTGCCGGTGTCGACGAGGATGCGGCGCAGGTCGCCCGCGAGACGCTCGCGCAGCTCGCGGTCGAGCGCGCTGAGCGGCTCGTCGAGCAGCAGGAGGCGGGGGCGCGCGGCCAGCGAGCGGGCGAGCGCGACCCGCTGCTGCTCGCCGCCGGAGAGCTCGGTGACGCGCCGGTCGCCGAACCCGGGGAGACCGACAAGCTCGAGCAGCTCGGCGACCCGTGCCGCCGAGGGGGTGCGCGCGAGGCGCAGGGCGTAGGCGATGTTCTGGGCGACGCTGCGGTGCGGGAACAGCTGCCCGTCCTGGAACATCAACGCGAAGCCGCGCTTGTGCACGGCGAGGGCGGTGATGTCGGCGCCGTGCCAGTCCACCCGCCCGGAGTCGAGGCGTTCGAGGCCGGCGATGGACCGCAGCAGAGTCGACTTGCCGCTGCCGGAGGGCCCCAGGATTCCGAGCACCTCCCCCGCTGCCACCTCGAGCGTGACGCCGTCGACGGCGGCGATGCCGTCGAAGCGCACAGTCAGGTCGTCGATCCGCAGTGCCGTGTCCATCAGAATGCCCCCATCGTTCCCACTCGCAGGCGCTCGACGAGCGCGATCACCCCGACCGTCACGGCGGCCAGCACCACGGACGCCGCGAGGGCCATACCGAGGTTGTCGCCGCCGGGCAGCCCGATCAGGCGGAAGATCACCACGGGAAGCGTCGGCCGGTCCGGTCGGGAGAGGAAGCTGGTGGCGCCGAACTCGCCGAGCGCCACCGCGAAGGCGAAGCCGGAGGCGGCGACCACGGGTCGCCAGCCGATCGAGAGGTCCACGTCGCGCAGCACCCGCCAGGGCGGGGATCCGAGCACCGCGGCCGACTCGCGCATGCGGGAGTCGATGCCGGTGAGCACCGGAAGGATCGTGCGCACCACGAGCGGCAGCGCGACGAGCGCCTGGGCGATCGGGATGAGGATCGGCGAGGAGCGCAGGTCGAACGGCGGCTGATTCAGGGTGATCAGGAAGCCGAAGCCCACCGTGACCGCGGACACCCCGAGGGGCAGCATCAGCGCGCCGTCGAAGCCGGTGAGCGCGCGGCGCAGCCCGAGCGAGCGGGGGCGGCGGGAGATCACCAGGCTCGCGGCGAGCCCGATCACCAGCGCGATGGCGGTGGCCTGCACGGCGATCGCGAGGGAGTTGCCGAGAGCGACCCAGACCGGCACCACCAGGGCGTTGCCCGACCCCGTGCCGCCGAGGGCGAGGTAGTTGCCGATCCCCCAGCCGTCGGCGGTGCGCAGCGAGCGGGCGACGAGCGCCACGATCGGCAGGGCGAGGAAGGCGGCGACGAGCAGCGTCACCACGATCGCGGGGGCGTCGCCGCGGCGCGGACGCCGGGACGACTGGGCGGCCGCGACCCGGCGCTGCGCGGTGCGTCGTCCGCGGGCACGGGCGGCGACGAGCAGCACCCCGA
>Ga0247812_10001260_pt1 | contig 14407 bp, 15 predicted proteins | sample UWRJL149409B1_FD_178011 | JGI IMG/M metagenome (GOLD analysis project Ga0247812, IMG submission 178011) | Plant litter microbial communities from Arlington Agricultural Research Station in Wisconsin, United States - UWRJ-L149-409B-1 | ecosystem: Environmental > Terrestrial > Plant litter >...
CCTGGATTCGCTGTTTGACCGGGTCTTCCGTTGTTATTATCATTATTTCCGGGGCGACCAGTGTTTCCAGCCTGACCAGGTCTTCCGTTGTTATTATCATTATTTCCGGGGCGACCAGGGTTTCCAGCCTGACCAGGTCTTCCGTTGTTATTATCATTATTTCCGGGGCGACCAGTGATTCCAGCCTGACCGGGTCTTCCGTTGTTATTATCATTATTTCCGGGACGACCAGTGTTTCCAGCCTGACCGGGTCTTCCGTTGTTATTATTATTTCCGGGGCGACCAAAGTTTCCTCCCTGACCAGGCCTGCTGCCTCTTGGATTATAGATATTAATATTGTTGTTAGTTATATTAGTTCTTCCGGGTCTTGTAGAGCGATTAATATTATAAACAGTTACGTTCCTGTTTGTCACCCTTCTGATATCGTTAACTCTTGGACCAGTATAATAACTATGTCTATCACGGCCATAAGTGTAATTGATATAACTTGTACGGCCAAAATAGTAATTGTTCCTGTTGTTATAACGCGGATAGCTGCTGCTATAAATATTTATTTGCGGAATGAATACCCACCAGTCATTCGGGATGCTATAACCACCACCAAAACCAATACTGATATCAAAACCTGGGCTTAAAGGCGCCCATCCATAATACCCGCCGCCACTTCTCCAGCTTACCCATGCCGGGCCCCAAACGGTATCTGGGATCCAGATCCAATCGTTAAAGCGGTTCAGTACCCATCGGCCATAGTGAAACGGAGCCCAGCCCCATTCATAATCAGATACCCAGGTATTTCCGTATTCTGTCATTGCCCAGCGTCCATCAGTATAATATGGTCTGAAATCCCTCATGGATACATCAGGCCGCCAGACATACCCGTATTCAGGGTCCTGAAACCATGAGCCGTAAGGAGCTAACTCCTCATAAAAAGTTTCCAGGGAAATGTCATCATCCTGGGCCATCGCCTTCTGCGAGATACCGGTGACAAGGAGCAGAAGCCCCAGGATCACAGCCGGTAATTTGATCATGTTTTTCATTTGTGTGTTTATTTAATTACTAACCTAACTTAGTATCTATATGAGTATATAATTCTGTAATAGTTTAATCGAAGAGGTAATAAAATTGGCGATTATGGTATATGTGCCTAATTATATTAGTTTGTTGGTTCGGAATTCAGGTTTTATATTTGTGTTAAGAGATAAACAATTTACGAAAAATAATATTGGAGTGCCAGTTTTTGGATGAAGAACCATATTAAAAACCACTATTTAGGTCTTATTTTCTCTTTCCAAATATTTATTCTTTTCTTTTGTAAGTGTTATAGATAAAGCTGCTCAAAATTTTGTGCCGACAACTCATATTTTGATAGCATAAACAATACCAGGATCACAAAAATAACTGGAGCTGGAAGGAGATTACAAATTACAAACATTACAACCAGGCTCACTATTGCTTCATCATCAATTATACAAATAAAAAATTAAATGAAACAATCACGAGCATTCGCTTACAAAAAGCAGGCAAAATGATCGTGGGAGATTCATCACCGATAAAAAACAAATATTCAAAATGAAAAAAGGCGTATTATACCTGATTCCTGTGCCATTAGCAGAGAATTCTTCAGCCAAGTCGTTCACACCTTACCTGATTGATACCATTAATGCCATCGATACCTATATCGTAGAAAATGAAAAAACTGCCAGAAAATCTTTAAAAGAGGCAGGCTTAAAAATGCCACAAAGTGAGTTAACTATCCACGATTATGGAAAACATAAACGTAATGACTCTATGGTACCTTACTTTAAGGAGCTGATGACCGGTAAGGATGTTGGGTTAATGAGCGAAGCAGGATGTCCCGGTGTAGCAGATCCAGGTGCCGAAATTGTTTCAGAAGCGCACAAACGCGGAATTAAGGTAGTACCATTGGTTGGACCTAATTCGCTGTTACTTGCATTAATGGCCTCTGGCTTTAACGGACAAAGCTTTACTTTTCATGGTTACTTGCCCATAGATAAAGTAGAACGCGTCAAAAAGATCAAAGAATTGGAGAAAACTGCTGAAAAGGAGAAACAAACACAATTGTTTATAGAAACTCCTTTCAGAAACAATCATTTATTTGAAGACATCATCAAAAATACTGCAGCACAAACAATGCTGTGTGTAGCTTCTAATATCACAGGAGAAGATGAGTTTATCAGATCACAATCGATTGGCCAATGGCGCGCAGAAAAGATCGATTTACATAAAAAACCGACTATATTCCTGATCTATCGCTAGATCAGGATTAGCGGTACATATTTTTGCTGTCCATAAAATCAATTACATTATCAGGAACAAAAAACTGTATGTTCTTATTCTCTTTTAGGGATTGCCTGACAAAAGTTGAGGAAATCTCCATTTGAGGAGTTGCTGTTAATGTAATTGAAGGATGGTTTTCCCATTCAGAAAGATCAGTTCCTGGTCGCGGGTAAACATAAATTTTATAATTCTTTAGCAGCACCTCGTAGTTCTTCCACTTTTTTAATGAGGCCAGGTTATCTGCCCCCATAATCAGGACAAACTCTTTCGCAGGGTATTTTTCCTGTAAATGTGCCAGTGTATCAACCGTATATGATGGCTGCGGAAGTTTAAACTCGATATCGCTTACCCTGATCTTTTCCGCAGGCTCAGTTGCCAGACGTGCCATTTCCAGCCTGTCATACATATCTGCAAGGCCTTTTTTTGTTTTCAGCGGATTTTGCGGTGAAACCACAAGCCATACCTCATCAACATCTGTATAATTAGCCATGTAACCAGCAATGATCAGGTGCCCTATATGAATGGGGTTGAATGAACCAAAGAATAAACCGGTTTTTGCCATCCGTGCCTTTTTTTATTTATTGATAAAATCTGACACTAACTTTTCTGCTTCGTTACAAGCAACTTCCAGATCGAAGTTTTTAAGCACTACATCAAACTTATCTGCATACGTTAACTCTTTCTCTGCTTTGATAAACCTTTCCTGAAGTTTTTCCGCACTATCTGTTCCGCGTCCGCTTAAGCGTTCTTTCAGCACTTCCAGTGATGGGGGCTGTACGAAAATAGCTATAGCATCTTCTTCATATTTACGCTTAAGACGTAAGCCACCTTCTACATCAATATCAAAAATTACATGTTTTCCAGAGTTCCAGATTCTTTCTATCTCAGACCTTAACGTACCATAAAAAGTACCATTGTAAACTTCTTCAAATTCTACAAATTCCTGGTGGGCTACCTTATGTAAAAAAGACTCCTGAGAGATAAAGTAATAATCTTTCTCATGCTGCTCATCGCCTCTGGCTTCTCTTGTAGTAGCAGAGATGGAAAAGCATAAAGCAGGGAATTTCTCCAGTAAGTGTTTAACTATGGTCGTTTTTCCGGCGCCGGAAGGAGCGGAAAAGATGATGAGTTTACCTTGTGTCATTATTGTATATATATTCAAATAACATCTTTATATCGCTTAAAAGCAATATAAAGATGTTTTACTTACGTTTTAAATAACGTTTAGCAATTGTTCCTTAATCTTCTCTAATTCTTCTTTCATACCCACAACCAATTGCTGTATTTGTGCATCATTTGCCTTTGCACCCATGGTATTGATCTCTCTGCCTATTTCCTGAGAAATAAAACCAAGTTTTTTACCATTCGCATCTTTACTTTTCAATGTTTCGGTAAAGTAATCGCAATGGCTTTTCAAACGGATCTTTTCTTCAGTAATATCAAGTTTATCTATATAATAAATCAATTCCTGCTCAAGACGGTTTTGATCTACGTTGATCTTACCTGCGTTTTCTTCCAGAAATTGGTTTAATCTTGCCCTGATCTGCGGGATACGTAAAGGAGCAAGGACTTCGATTTGTGCAAAAAAGCCCAGGATATTTTTAATTCTCAGTTCCAGATCTTCTTTTAAAACAGCACCTTCTGTCTCTCTGAACTGGTTAAAGTTTGCAAGGGCAGCATTAAATGTACGTTGTAAAACGTCCCATTCTCCTTCATTAACTACTTCTTCTGTGTAAGTAATCACATCAGGAAAGCTTAAAACCGCCTGTAAAAGGTTGTTAGAGTTTGCACCTAAATCAATATTTATAGCCTCAAGTTGTTTGTAATATTTGCTGAGCAGTGCTGCATTGATCGTTGCGCCTTTAAGATTCTCTTCGCTACGTTCAATATTGATGGAAACATTTACTTTTCCGCGTTCAATTTCTTTACTGCAGACATTACGGAGCAGCAGTTCTTTATCTGCATAAGCTCTCGGTAATTTCAAATTAAGCTCCAAAAACTTGCTGTTCAAGGATTTTATCTCTACCGCAAATTTTGTATTTTCCTGATCTGTAGAGGCCAGGCCATAGCCTGTCATTGATTTTATCATGTGCAAAGATATAATTTATTGTGAAACGGATTAAGATGTATCGGTATTATTGATGGATATACAAAGCCAAAAGTGCTATTTTAACATTATTTAGCGTTTAGATTCGTGAACATTAGTTAAATTTACATCAAATACCTACCGAAAAATGAACGCATATCTATCAAAATTTCTATTTATATCCATCTCCTTTTTTACATTTTCGCCTGCGGTGCAGGCCCAGCAAGAGTTTCAATTGAGTGGGGTAGTTAAGGCAAGCGGCTCTAATAACAGGATTGCACTGGCCGAGATTACCAATAAAAGGAATGGATTTACCGTTGGAAGTAATGATTTGGGGATATTTCAGATCAAAGCATCGGTAGGGGATACCCTGGTGCTGATTAAACGTGATTTTACCGATAAACAAATCGTGGTGCTTTCTAATAAAGACATGGTTGTTTATATGAATATGTCCGGTACCACATTAGAGCAAGTGGATATCAGGGGGCAATCTAAAAAGGCTGAACTTGATGGGATCAAAAAGGAATTCAGGGATAAAGGATCTTTTTATGCAGGTAAGCCACCTTTGTTATCCTATATTTTCACCCCGTTAACTGCACTTTACGAACTGTTTGGAAGTACACCTAAAAAGGCAAGAAGGTTCGGTAAATATTATGCTACAGAGATGCAGCAAACTGAAATTGATGGCTTTTTTAATGAATCGCTGATTCAGAAAAACACTGAACTTAGCGGAAAAGAGCTTGAAAATTTTATGCTGAACTACCGTCCGGATTACTCAAAATCGAAGAACTGGACGGAATATGATGCGGTAAAATACATACGTGATTCGTATAAACAATACACGGATACGCTGAAAAAGAAGTAAAATTAAATGGATAATGCTTCGCAGGCCTTTTCTGCAGCCTGTTTTTCTGCATTTTTTTTGTTGTAATCCCTTCCAACGCCAAAGCTTTCACCTTCAATTACTGCCTGAATAGTAAATAACTTTGTGCTTTCACCTTCGCCATTCTGGATCATATCAAAAGAGATATCCTTAGCATGGCGCTGGCACCATTCAATCAGTTTGCTCTTAAAATTAGTTTCAGTAAGTTCAAGGGTATGAATGTCAATGTATGGTTTTACAATACGTTTGAGCAACAGATCTTTAGTGAAGTTATATCCTTTATCAAGATACACCGCACCGATCAACGCTTCAAAAGCATCTCCAAGCATAGAGTGATGTTTGGTTTGCATATTGACCATTTTCTGATCAAATACAATTAGCTGATCAAAACCCATTTTACGTGCAAGCTGATTTAAATTAGCCCTGTTTACAATTTTAGAGCGCATTTCTGTTAAAAATCCCTCTTCTTTGTATGGATAGTGCTTGAAAAGTAATTCAGCGATTACTGAGCCTAAGATTGCGTCTCCAAGAAATTCAAGTCTTTCATTGCTGCTCCGGCTCCCATTTTTCAAAACTTTAGCCACAGACCTGTGCCTGAATGCCATTTTATACAAAATGGTATTTCCAGGCACAAAGCCTAACATATTTTTCAGCTTTTTTATAAACTCTTTATCAGGAGATAAATAAAGCTTATAGAGGTCAAATAGGGGCATTAATGTTATTAAATCAATTGATGACGTTTACTCTTCGTACTTTTTGAAAATGACTGACGCATTGTGCCCTCCGAAACCAAAAGTATTACTAAGAGCAGCACGTACTAAACGTTTTTGTGGGGTATTGAATGTAAAATTCAATTTTGGATCAAAATCAGGATCGTCTGTAAAGTGATTAATTGTAGGCGGAACGATGTCGTTTAATACAGAAAGTATAGCAGCAATCGCTTCAACAGCACCTGCAGCACCAAGAAGGTGGCCGGTCATTGATTTCGTTGAACTGATATTCAGTTTGTAGGCATCTTCGCCAAATAAATCCACAATTGCTTTTGTTTCACTGATATCCCCAAGAGGGGTAGAGGTACCATGAACATTGATGTAATCAATGTCTGCAGTAGTCATACCAGCATCTTTCAATGCATTTGTCATTACCATTTTAGCGCCCAGCCCCTGAGGGTGAGGTGCTGTAATATGATTTGCATCAGCACTCATTCCACCGCCAACCAGCTCTGCATAAATCTTTGCACCACGGGCCTTGGCATGTTCCAGTTCTTCCAGTATGATCGTTCCTGCACCTTCTCCCGCAACAAATCCATCCCTGTCCTTATCGAACGGTCTGGAAGCAGTTGAAGGATCGTCATTACGCGTAGAAAGCGCATGCATCGCATTAAAACCACCGATACCGGCTTCATTGATAATAGCTTCAGAACCTCCGCTGATAATCACATCTGCCATATCCAGGCGGATGTAATTGTACGCATCGATCATTGCATTTGTAGAAGAAGCACAGGCAGATACCGTGGCAAAATTAGGGCCACGTAAACCATATTTTATAGAGATATGGCCTGTAACAATGTCAATAATCATCTTTGGAATGAAAAACGGATTAATGCGGGGAGTTCCGTCACCTGCAAAATAGTTTCTCATTTCTTCCAGAAATGTTTTTATACCACCAATACCAGAACCCCAGATAACACCGACACGATTGGTGTCCATTTGCGAAAAATCAAATCCCGCATCTTTAACGGCCTCATCTGTAGATACCATGGCATACTGAACAAATGGATCTAATTTGCGGGCTTCTTTTTTCTCCAGGAAGTCTTCGACTCTGAAGTTTTTAAGCTCACAAGCGAATTTTGTTTTGAACTTTTCCGTGTCAAAACTTGTAATCGGCGCAGCGCCGCTCACACCATTTAACAAATTATCCCAGAATTCTGGGATAGTATTGCCAATTGGAGTGAGCGCACCTAAACCTGTAACTACTACTCTTTTTAATTCCATTTATACGGATTATACGGAGACCGTATGTTCTACTTTACGTTTTTCTCTAGGTAAGCAATCGCTTGACCAACTGTACCGATAGTCTCAGCTTGATCATCAGGAATAGCTACATTGAATTCTTTTTCGAATTCCATGATAAGTTCTACAGTATCCAAAGAATCCGCACCTAGGTCATTAGTGAAAGAAGCTTCTGGGGTAACCTCGCTCTCATCCACACCTAATTTTTCAACGATAATAGCCTTAACTCTTGAAGCAATATCAGACATAATGTTATAATTTAATGGGTTAAATAATTCAGTGCAAAGAAAAATAAATTCTGACACATTTCAAATGTTTTTATTTCTCTGTCAATTTTAATGTTTTTATTTGAAATGGTAAAGCAAAATTAGTTTTATAATTTCGTATCCTAAAATGTTATTCGCCTGCTTTGAACAAAACCTACTTAAAACTTTCACTCGACCTTGACTTTGTGCTGATCGCAATTACTGCTTCATTGAAGGATTATGTGTTCTGCCACCAGATAAACACCAGGCTCAACCTGGATTTTGAAAAGGTTGATGACCATGAAGTTTATTTTAATGTCGACGAACCCCCGCTTGCTTTTTCAAAGTATTATTTTTACATCGAACAGGGGGACAACGAATTTTTTATACTTAACAACAGAAACAGCGAAGGGTTTTTAATTCCTGAGATGAGCAAAGTGGATTATTTTATGATCATCCATTCTTACATCGATAAAGAAGATCTAAGTTATATCCTTACTGGACTCAACAAACTGCCTGATATTCAGGTAGCTGCGCAGATAGATCCGTATAAACTCAAATCAAAAGAGAATTTGGTAATGTAAATTTTATATACAAGGTGTATTAAATACACTATATTTGAAGCTTACATTATTAGTTAAATAACAAAATTAACAAGACTAACATTGGTTTTTAGAGCAAAAACCCGCATTTTGTTGGTCAGTAACAAATAAAAGTAATTCAAATGAAACCCTTTCATTCCAGAACAAAAATCGTAGCCACGCTAGGTCCAGCCTCGGCAAAACCAGATGTTTTATATAGCATGTTCAATGCCGGATTAGACGTCTGCAGACTTAACTTCTCACATGGTTCACAAGCAGACCACCAGGAAGTACTTGACACTATCCGTTCAATCAATAAAAAATACAATTACAATGTTGGTATTCTAGCTGATTTACAAGGTCCTAAAATCAGGATCGGTATGGTGAAAGATGGTGGGATACACTTAGTTAACGGAAGCCGCACAGTAATCACTACCAAAGAATGTATTGGTAATGAAGAGCGTATTTATATCACTTATACTACATTCCCTAAAGATGTAAAACCAGGAGAAATTATCCTTTTGGATGATGGAAAACTGCAAATGAGAGTGATCGAAACTAACCTTGAAGATGAGGTGATTTGTGAGGTTGTTCACGGTGGTATCCTGACTTCAAGAAAGGGTGTAAATTTACCAAATACAAAAGTTTCTATCCCTTCTCTAACTGTAGAAGATCGTAAAAACCTAGAGTTTGTTTTAGAAAATGATGTAGACTGGATCGGTCTTTCTTTTGTTCGTAATGCAGCGGATATCGTTGAATTAAAAGAGATTATTAAGGCAAGAGGTAAACACGCAAGGGTAATTGCTAAAATTGAAAAACCTGAAGCTATCGCTAACATTGATGAAATCATCGCTGTTTCTGACGGTATCATGGTTGCCCGTGGAGATCTTGGTGTTGAAATGCCAATGGAAGAAGTTCCTTTGCTTCAAAAAATGATCGTTCAAAAATGTATCGCAGCTTCTAAACCTGTTATTATTGCTACCCAGATGCTGGAAAGTATGATCACTACACCTAGGCCAACACGTGCTGAGGTGAATGATGTAGCTAACTCGGTATTGGATGGAGCTGATGCGGTAATGTTAAGCGGAGAGACATCAGTAGGTGAGTTTCCTCTGATCGTTATCGAAACGATGCAAAAAATCATTCAAAACATTGAAACTAACAACTATCCATTTAACGTTGAGAAATTCCTTAAACCAAAATCTGAGACTTTCTTAAGCGATGCTGTTTGCGATTCTGCTTGTTTCTTAGCTAAACAAACTAGTGCTGTAGGTATTGTTTCTATGACTGTTAGTGGTTACACTGCTTTCGAAATATCAAGTCACAGACCTAAGGCTTTAACTTATATTTTTACTAATAACCAACAATTGATCAACACTTTGAGTCTTGTTTGGGGCGTTCAGGCGTTCTATTATGACAAGTTTGAGAGTACTGATGAGACTATTCTTGATGTAAATGATCAGTTGGTTAAAATGAAATTGATCAAAAAAGGAGATACGTTAATTAATACTGCTGCAATCCCTATGGAAAGCAAAGGAAAAACCAACATGCTGAAGGTTACTGTTATTGATTAATATCTTTTAACAATCCACGAAAAATACTACTTTTGCAACCCCGAAAGGAAAAGGAGAGGTGTCCGAGTGGTTGAAGGAGCACGCCTGGAAAGTGTGTATACCTCAAAAGGGTATCGAGGGTTCGAATCCCTCTCTCTCCGCGTTGAAAAGTTAAGCAAAAAAAACGCTTTAAATGAAAGTTTAAAGCGTTTTTTGTTTTTTACATCATCCTTGTAACAGCTATAATTACTCCAGGGCTTTTATAAATAAGAGTGTTTACCCTCCCAGCAAACTCGCATTGTCTTTCAGCTCAACTCCAGACAACTGTCGTCTAAAAGCTTCCTGTACAAGGTAAAATATCTTTTCTGCGGCAAGTTTAAAGGGTAACCCATCCCGCCGAATGTTAGACACGCAGTTACGTGACTCATCGGTAAGGCCCGGTTTGGGGTTATAAGTTAAGTATGCGCCTATGCTATCTGCAGAACTTAATCCCGGACGCTCGCCAATCAATATAATGGATAACTGCGATTGCAGCCCATAAGCTATAAGATCTGCTATAGCTACACGTGCCTGTTCTGCCAGACACAACGGCGATAATGTATAATTCACTCCTTTTAACAATGGAATTAACTCTGCTAACAGCTTAGCGGCATTGTTATTTATGGCGTTCGCCGATAGCCCATCTGCAAGAATAATGGAAATATCAGCGGGGATAAGATGATTAGTAACAATTTGAGAAGAAGCTTCATCTGGCAATCTGCCTAAATCAGGACGCTGCAGATAAATCTGTCTCGTAGTAGCCTGGCTGCGTAATTTTAATACCGGAATATTCAGTAACCGTAGTTCTTCAGTTAGTTTTTCAGTGTCAAGCACAGAATACACAGCATCCCTTGCATGTGCATGTGCAAGTTTAAATTCGAGCGACTGCCTCATGGGAATGCTGTCTCCAGCCCTGCCTAGAGCGATCCGCGCAGCGGTAAATTCTTTTAATGATTCCCAGGAATCTGTAATCCTAATCGGCAGGTTTTCCATTTAAATATAATTAATACAGATGTTCGATTAGTCGGTTCATCACCTTGTTATGGGTAAGTTTTCCTTTTTCATCCGTAATCCCTTGTTTTAATAACCATTGTTCAAACTCGGGTGCAGGTTTTAACCCAAGTACCTTTCGAAGGTATAGGGCATCATGAAAAGAAGTAGACTGGTAGTTTAGCATAATATCATCTGATCCGGGTATGCCCATCACAAAATTACATCCTGCAACGCCCAGTAGGGTTAAGAGGTTGTCCATGTCGTCCTGATCAGCCTCTGCATGATTCGTATAACAAACGTCTACACCCATAGGCAGTCCAAGTAGTTTACCGCAAAAATGGTCTTCCAATGCAGCTCTGATAATCTGTTTGCCATCATATAAATACTCCGGGCCAATAAAACCAACCACTGTATTTACAAGCAGGGGATTGTACTTTCTTGCTACCGCATACGCCCGGGCTTCACAGGTTTGCTGATCGGCCCCATGATGTGCATTAGCGGATAGCGAACTTCCCTGACCGGTTTCAAAATACATTACGTTATTTCCTACGGTGCCGCGTTTTAATGATAATGTGGCATCATAAGCCTCATCGAGTAGTGACAAATCAACACCAAAACTCGTATTAGTTTGCTCTGTACCCGCAATGGATTGAAAACAAAGGTCTACCGGAGCACCATTATTAATCAGTTCGATGGTGGTGGTGATATGGCTAAGTACACAAGACTGTGCAGGAATTTCAAATTGCTGGCGTAAACGGTCAATTAAATTCAGTAAATTCATTACTGAGGCAGGACTATCTAAAGCAGGATTAATCCCGATCACCGCATCACCACTTCCATATAATAAACCATCAATCATACTAGCCGCAATACCTTTAGGGTCATCTGTTGGGTGGTTTGGCTGTAATCTTGTAGAAAAGCGCCCTTTTAATCCGATCGTATTACGGAAGCGTGTAATTACTTCACATTTTTTTGCCACTGCGATCAGGTCCTGGTTCCGCATCAGTTTTGATACTGCAGCAACCATTTCAGGAGTTATCCCCCATTTTAAATCTTGCAGGGCTAATGCATCTGCATGATCACTTAATAACCAGTCGCGAAATTCGCCAACTGTTAATGTTGCAACAGGATTAAAAGCGTTGTTATCATGGCTGTCAATAATCAGCCTGGTGATTTCATCCTCTTCATAGGGAATGATGACTTCATTTAGAAAAGTCCTTAATGGCACATCGGCCAAGGTAATCTGCGCGGCAACACGTTCTTCATATGAGGCAGCCGAGACACCCGCCAATGCATCGCCTGTGCGAAAAGGAGTTGCCTTAGCCAACAGATCTTTTAAGTCTTTAAATTGGTAAACTTGCTGATGTATCGTATGCTGATAAGCCATAATCTATTCTGCTGGTATAATTACAATGCCCGTTCCAGTAATTCGTCATCCTGTATTTCCGACTTATGCTTTCCACTCCATATAAATACAGCCAGCGCCAGTATCAATCCAGCGAAAAATACACCACTTAATAGCAGATTATAATAAATAATTGCCAGCAGGCAGACAATCGACAAAAATAAAGCGATAGCAGGAAAAACAGGATAAAAAGGAGAGCGGAAAGGTCTGTTCAATTCCGGCTCCTTTTTGCGGAGCATAAATAAACTCACCATACTCATCATATACATGACAACGGCACCTAAAACAGATAATACAATTACCTGGCTTGTTGTTCCGGTAAAAAGTGCTGCAAAACTAATTACTCCACCCGTTACCATCGACCAATGTGGTGTTTTAAACCTGCGGTTGATTTTTGCCAGCCCCCTTGGTAAATAACCGCTTCTGGCCATCGCGAAAACCTGTCTCGAACCAGCAAGGATAGTCCCATGGAAGGAAGCTATTAAACCAAACAACCCGATACTCGCAAATATCTTAGTCAGGCTATTCCCTTTTCCCAGAACAATTGCGATCGCTTCCGGAAGAGGATAATCTATACTGCTAAGTTTTCGCCAATCGGTAATACCGCCAGTCAGTACCATTATACCTAATGCGAGAAAAGTAAGCGTTGCCAAGCCAGAGATATAACCTTTGGGAATATTTTTATCAGGATCTTTCACCTCTTCGGCAACCATAGCTACACCTTCTATTGCGAGGTAAAACCAGATTGCGTAGGGTAGGGCCGCAAAAATACCAGTCCACCCAAATGGCATTGGGTTGCTCAGGTAGTTCTCCATTTTAAAATGCGGACCAATTACGCCCATAAACAGCAATAATTCTGCTACTGCCAATATGGTAATAAACACAGAAAACGCTGCTGATTCTTTGATCCCGGAGATATTAATGAGGATAAATACGATGTTAAAAAAGAGTGCGGACTGTAAAGGGGGGATAGACGGATATAAAAAGTGGAGATAACTCCCAAGTGCAAAAGCAATAGCAGGGGTGGCCAGTAAAAATTCTACCAGTGTAGCATACCCGGCAATTAAGCCGCCAAATGGCCCCATCGCCCGATAGCTGTAAGCAAAAGCTCCTCCTGCATGCGGGATTGCTGTTGTTAACTCGGTATAACTAAAAATAAAAGTGATGTATAAAATAGTTACAATCAGTGTGGCAATCAGAAAGCCAATGGTTCCGGCTACGCCCCAGCCGTAATTCCAGCCAAAATATTCTCCGGAGATGACTAGTCCCACGGCTATTGCCCATAAATGAAGGGGTTTTAAAGTTCGCTTTAGTGTTTCGGTTGCAGGGTGGGCCATAAAAATATATTAGTATTCAGTAAGGAATTAAAGCACTGAAATATACTAATTTATCTGCCATGTTTTTTATCTTCAGCGCATGAAACACTTTTTTACGCTTACTTTATTTCTCATCGGAGCAGCTCTTAAAACATCAGCGCAGCATCAGGAACAGATCAAAACAACAGCAGAAATAATAGCAAAGGCAACTATTAACTCCGATTTTAAAACAGTGGTGAGGTATACCTATCCTAAAGTTTTAAAAATGATGGGTGGAGAAAAGAAAATGATAGAAACCATGGACAAAGGATTGGCACAAATGAAAAGCCAGGGTACAGCTGTAATTGGTGCAACTATCGGGATACCAGGTAAAACATTTGATACAGGAGGGGAGCAGTATGCTGTTGTACCCGAAAAAATTGTCATGCAATCTAATGGGGTGAAATTCTTTACCAATTCCTCACTTCTTGCAATTAGTCTGGATAAAGGGAAAAACTGGTATTTTATAGATGCCGGGAATATCAGCCAACAGAATTTAAAGATACTATTTCCGAATTTTCCAAAGGGACTTGTCATCCCTAAACAGACAAAACCAGAAGTGATTGGTAACTTATAAAAAAAATACCCTGATGTATTGTTCCAAAGTTAGCGGCTATTGAGAGTTTGCAAATCATGGCAATTTATTATTTAATACCCTTTTAAACCTGGATACCCATGGCACGCTGACGATAAGCGGTAGGTGTCATGCCTGTTTTTTCTTTAAATAGTTTCGAAAAGTAAAAGCTGGATTCAAATTTCAAAGTATATGCAATCTCCTTTACAGACAAATTTGCATCGGTCAGCATAGCCTTTGCTTTATCTATCTTCAATTGGATGCAATACTGTCCAGGAGATAAACCGGTATAACTTTTAAATACCTTTCTAAACCACGAATAACCAACCTGCAATTCTTCTGCAGCCTGCTCCGGTGAAAAGGACTTATCAATATTCGAACGG
>Ga0247812_10001261_pt1 | contig 14406 bp, 13 predicted proteins | sample UWRJL149409B1_FD_178011 | JGI IMG/M metagenome (GOLD analysis project Ga0247812, IMG submission 178011) | Plant litter microbial communities from Arlington Agricultural Research Station in Wisconsin, United States - UWRJ-L149-409B-1 | ecosystem: Environmental > Terrestrial > Plant litter >...
GCGCCTAGTATCGGCACATGGACGACCCATTCAGCTCGAGCAACGACGCGGAACTCGAACGGATCGCCTTCGGACCGGGACACACCCCGGAGGAGGTGCTCGCGGCATCCGCCGTGCTGAGGGAGCGGATCGCGGCGCGCGAGGAGGCGATGCGCGTCGAGGCAGCCCGCGACGACGCGGCCCGCGACGACGCGGCGCGCGACGACGCGGCGCGGGCCGACGCCACGGCCGACGGCGACGCGGCGCCCGCGGAGTCCGGCCATCCGCCCCGCACCGGGTCCGACCGGCCGCACGCCGTCATGATCGACAGAGCGGATGCCGCTCCCCGCCGACGCTTCGCGGATCCGGGCCGCCGCACGCTGATCGGCGGCGCGGTGCTGCTGGCGGTCGTGAGCGCGGGCGCCGGCTACGCGGCGGGGGCGGCGCGGAGCCCGACGCCGGAATCCGCCGCCAGCGACCGCGGTACGGAGCGCACCGGCGACCTCGGCCTGTACGCCGAGCGTGCCGACCCCGTGGCGGCCGCCGCCCCGCTGTTCGAGACCGAGCGCGACGGTGATGACGATGTGCTGGCCACGCCGGTCGCCACGATCGACCCGGCCTCGGTGCGCGCCGTCGCCCGCACCGGCAACGCGCGTTTCTGGATCGCCCGGGACTACGACGGCGGCTACTGCCTGGTCTTCGCGCGCTACCGCGACAGCGAGGTGATCGGGCAGGAGCCGTTCTGCGCCACCGCCGAGCAGTTCACGGAGTCGGGCAACCACGTGGCGCTCAACGGCTACCGGGTGGACTGGACCGGCGGCGACGTGGAGATCGGCGTCACAACGAACTAGTAGGTGAGCCCGTCCGGCCAGTCCGCGAGCCCGGCCGCCGCCACGTAGGTCGCCTGCAGGAAGTCGAGCACCAGCTGGTCGGGGTCCTCGGCCGCGCGCACCGTCTCCCAGGGCAGCAGGAACTCGCCGAGCTCCTCGCTGAAGAACGCGCCGGCCGGCACCTCGGCGTCTTTGAAACCGTCGGGGGCCGGGTACGCGTAGGAGTAGAACGCGCCCTCCTCGCCCCCGCCGGGCCAGAAGCCGGCGCTGCTCAGCTCGTGCGAGTAGCCCTCGACCATCACCGAGTCGGGGCAGTTCGGCGCACCGCCGGGGTGCGGCGGCGCCACGCGGCCGGAGAAGCGGGTGACGGCGAGGTCGAGAGCGCCCCAGAAGACGTGCACCGGGCTCACCTTGCCGATGAAACGGGAGCGGAACTCGGTGAGCACCCGCTCCGCCTGCACGAGCTGGCGCCAGAAGGTGTGCACGGCGGCGGGGTCGTAGGAGTCGTGGGTCGTGTCGAGAGCGAAGGGGATCGCCGGTTCGACCTCGTTCGGGGTCGCGTGGATGCGCACCTCGACGCCGATACTCGCGAGCGACGCCATCGTCCGGGCGTAGAAGTCGGCGACGGCCATCGGCTCCAACGGGAAGGAGGTGCTCTGCCCGTCGCTGCGGCGGAAGTGGATCACGTGGTCGATCAGGTCGAACTCGATGTCCACCGCGTCGTCCTCGTAGGGGAACACGCTCGTCGAGAGTCCGCGGGCGCTCACGTAGAGCGGCACGTGCCACCAGTGGTTCACGTGCGGCGCGAGCATGAGACGCACTTTTCCGACGACCTGGGTGAACATGTGGAAGGTGTCGCGCGCATCCGCCCAGTCCGTGGTCTTCAGCGCCGGCCAGTTCTCTGTCTGCTGAGGAGTGACTGTCATGGGGTCACTGTAACGGCGGATGCGCCGCGCGGCTTCAGACAGGAATCGAGCATCTTCGCCGCGTAGCCTGACAGCGACCCGCTCACCGATCTCGAGGAGAACGACCATGACCACCATCGCCATCATCGGAGCAGGAACGGGACTCGGCGCGGCCGTCGCCCGCCGATTCGGACGCGAGGGCTTCGACGTCGCGCTCATCTCGCGCAACGAGGACCGCCTCGACGCGCTCGCCTCGACGCTGCAGGACGAGGGCGTGAACGCGCTCGGCTTCGTCGCCGACGTGCGCGAGCCCGGCGAGCTCGCCGGCGCGCTCGAGGCCGCCACGGCGGAGCTCGGCCCCATCGAGGTGCTGCAGTACAGCCCGCTACCGCAGAAGGAGTTCATGCGCCCGGTGCTCGAGACCACGCCCGCCGACCTCGTCGGCCCGATCGAGTTCTCGGTCTTCGGCCCGGTCGCCGCGGTGCACCAGGTGCTGCCCGGCATGCGCTTCCTCGGCCGCGGCACCGTGCTGTTCATCAATGGCGGCACCGCCGTGCAGCCCAGGCCCGGCTACGCGGGCACATCCATCGCCTTCGCCGGCCAGAGCGCCTACGCGCAGATGCTGCACGAGACGGTCGAAGCGGATGGGGTCTACGTCGCCCAGCTGATCATCCCCGGAGCGATCGAGCCCGGGCACCCCCGCAAGGACCCGGCCGCCCTCGCCGACACCCTCTGGGCGCTGCACACCGAGCGCAGCGGGTTCCGCCACTTCGCCGACGACATGGACGCGTAGCCATCCACCGCACCGCCGCGCTATCGTGAGCGGATCATGGCCCGGCCCACCGCTCCCGCCTCGCGCTCGGCGGTGGGCTCCGCTCTCGACTGGGCGTTCTTCGTGGTCGCCGGTGTGGCCGCCATCTGGCTCTCGGTGCTCGTCGGGCAGGCGAGCCTCGTGCTCGGCTGGGGCGAGCTCTGGTTCGCCGTCGTCTACTGGGCGCTGCTGGCCTACCTCGTGCTGCCGCGGCTGCACCGGATCCTCACCAGCATCTACGTTCCCGACTACTTCATCGGCCGGGCCCGAACGAGCGACGGGCTGCTCGGCGACCCGGTGAACGTGGCCCTCCTCGGCGGGGAGGGGCAGGTGCACGCGGCCATGGACGCCGCCGGGTGGATCCGCGCCGACGACGTCACGCTCGCCACCGGGGCGCGGATCGTGCGCTCGACGCTGCTGAGGCGCAGCTACCCGGAGGCTCCCGTGAGCCCGCTGCTGCTGTTCGGGCGCACCCAGGACTTCGCGTACCAGCAGGAGATCGACGGCACCCCGGGGAAGCGGCACCACGTGCGCTTCTGGCGCTGCCCGGAGGGATGGCGGCTTCCGGGCGGGCGCGAGGCCCACTGGCTCGCGGCCGGGACCTACGACCGCAGCGTCGGCCTCTCGCTCTTCACGCTGCAGGTGACCCACAAGATCGCGCCGCAGACCGACACCGAGCGCGACCACGTCGTGGCGACGGTGGAGGCCGCCGTGCCCGCCGCGAGCACGTCGGTGATCAGCGACTTCTCCACCGGGTACCACGCGCGAAACGGCGGCGGCGACTCGATCAGCACCGACGGCGACCTCCCCGTGATCGACCTGCGCGCCACGGACGCCGGCTCCCTCGACCGGCCGCCGACCGACAGCAGGGACCGCCGGCCCGCCCCCACGGTAGTGGGTGCGGTACTCGTGACGGCGCGCGGCCTGTTCGCGTGCCTCGTGCTGCTGCTCGCCGTGCTGGCTCGGGACGAGGTGGTGGCCGCGATCCGGCGGGCCGCGCCCTCCCTCCCGGCGTCGGCGTCGGAGGCCGCGCACGTCGGCATCGTCGTCGCGCTCGGCGCCCTCGCCGCGTTCGAGCTGCTCGTGGCCTGGCGGATCCTGCTGGGCAGCAACTGGGCGCGAGTGCTCGCGATGTCGGTGAGCACGGTCTCGATCGCGGTGCAGGCCGCCGCACTCGTGGCCGGAGGACCGGACATCACGGTGCGCACGAACCTGATCGGCCTCTCGCTCGACATCCTGCTGCTGCTCGCGCTGTCGAGTCACCGCGCGCGCATCTACGCGCTGCGCCCGCGCAAGGCGCCGAAGCGCATCTCGGGTCGGCCGGGCGACGCGGCCGCGTTCTGACGGTGCTCCGCGGCGAGCGGATGCCCGTGGCCGGGCCGCGCGCCCCCGGTTGCGCCCGCCCACTTGCGGCTAACTGCTGCATCGAGCCGCCGTTGGAGCAGATTGCCTCAAGTCGGCGCGCGCCCGACGCGGCGGGAGGCGTCGCGCGCACGAAAATCGCTTCCGCGCCCGAACTTTCGGCCGCGGAAGCGAAAAACCGCAGCGCTGCCCGCGGCGCAGCCCCCCGGCCCGGGCCCAACCCCAGCCCGGCCCGGCCCGGCCGCCGCCCAGCCCCGCCCCTACAGCGCCGCGAGCGCCAGGTTGAGCTCGAGCACGTTCACGGTCGGGGCGCCGAGGTATCCCAGGTCGGGCGCCTGCACGTGCGCCTCCACCAGGTCGCGCACCTCGTCGACGGGCAGGCTCCGCGCCGAGGCGACCCGCTCGATCTGCAGGCGGGCGTACTCCGGGCTGATGTGCGGGTCGAGTCCCGAGCCGCTCGCCGTGACCGCGTCGGCCGGGATGCTCGAGGGATCGACGCCCTCGAGGTCGGCGATGGCCTCCTGGCGCGCGGCGATCGCGTCGACCAGGTCGGCGTTCTCCGGCCCGTAGTTGCTGCCGCTGGAGGCGGAGCCGTCGTAGCCGTCACCGGCCGCGGAAGGACGCGACTGGAACCATTCCTCGAGAGCCGCACCGCCCTCATCCGCTGACGACGTGAACGACTGGCCGATCAGCGACGACCCGACGACCTCGCCGTCGGCGCTCACGAGCGATCCGTTCGCCTGGGCGGGCAGCGCGAGCTGGCCGATCCCGGTGACGACCGCCGTGTAGCCGACGCCGAGAACGACGGTGAAGACGAGCATCGCCCTGATGCCGACCCAGTACTGACGGGCGGCTGTTCGTGTTGACATGTGCGTTTTTCCTTAGGGGTGGTGGATCAGAAGCCGGGGATGAGGGTGACGAGCAGGTCGATCGCCTTGATGCCGATGAAGGGCGCGACGATCCCGCCGAGGCCGTAGACGAGGATGTTGCGGCTCAGGATGCGCGACGCCGACTGCGCCCGGTACTTCACGCCCCGCAGCGCCAGCGGGATCAGCACGACGATGACGACCGCGTTGAAGATGATCGCCGACAGGATGGCGGAGGCCGGCGAGTGCAGCTGCATGATGTTGAGCACCGCGAGCCCCGGGAAGACCCCCGCGAACATCGCCGGGATGATGGCGAAGTACTTGGCCACGTCGTTCGCGATCGAGAAGGTGGTGAGCGCGCCGCGCGTGATGAGCAGCTGCTTGCCGATGCGCACGATGTCGATGAGCTTGGTCGGGTCGGAGTCGAGGTCGACCATGTTGCCGGCCTCCTTCGCGGCCGAGGTTCCGGTGTTCATCGCCACACCGACGTCGGCCTGCGCCAGCGCCGGGGCGTCGTTCGTGCCGTCTCCGGTCATCGCGACGAGGTTGCCGCCCTCCTGCTCCGAGCGGATGAGGGCGAGCTTGTCCTCGGGTGTGGCCTCCGCCAGGTAGTCGTCGACTCCCGCCTCCGCCGCGATCGCCTTCGCGGTGAGCGGGTTGTCGCCGGTGATCATCACGGTGCGGATGCCCATCGCGCGCAGCTCGACGAACCGCTCCCGGAGCCCGGCCTTCACGACATCCTTCAGGTGGACCACTCCGAGCACTCGCGCCACGCCGGCGGCGTCGCGCTCCGCGACCACGAGCGGGGTGCCGCCGCTCTGCGACACGGCGGTGACCGTGTCGTCGAGTTCCCGGCGCTGGCTGGGGCCGATCGGCGTGGTCTCCTCGACCCAGGCGATCGCCGCCGATCCGGCGCCCTTGCGCACCTGGCGGCCGTCGGCATGGTCGACGCCGCTCATGCGGGTCTGCGCGGTGAAGGGCACGACGGTGCCCTCGGTAGTGGCCGCTTGCACTGAGCCTGCCGAAGTGTAACCCTCCGATTCGGCCAGCTCGACGATCGACTTGCCCTCGGGCGTCGGGTCGTCGACGGATGCCGTCGCGGCGGCGCGCACGAGTCGGAAGCTGTCGACTCCCGCGAGCGGCAGGAACTCCGACGCCCGGCGGTTGCCGTAGGTGATCGTGCCGGTCTTGTCGAGCAGAAGGGTGGTGACGTCGCCGGCGGCCTCGACCGCCCGGCCGGACATCGCGAGCACGTTGTGCTGCACGAGGCGGTCCATTCCGGCGATGCCGATCGCCGAGAGCAGCGCCCCGATGGTGGTCGGGATGAGGCAGACCAGCAGGGCGATCAGCACGGGCACGCTCACGGCCGCGTCGGAGTAGCCGGCGATCGGGTTGAGCGTGAGGGCGACGATGACGAAGACGATCGACAGGCTCGCCAGCAGGATGTTGAGTGCGATCTCGTTCGGCGTCTTCTGCCGCGAGGCGCCCTCGACGAGGCCGATCATCCGGTCGACGAAGGTCTCGCCCGGCTTGCTGGTGATGCGGATGACGACGCGGTCGGAGAGCACACGGGTGCCGCCGGTGACCGCGCTGCGGTCTCCCCCGGACTCGCGGATCACGGGTGCCGACTCCCCGGTGATGGCCGACTCGTCGACCGAGGCGATGCCCCAGACGATGTCGCCGTCTCCGGGCACCAGATCCCCGGCGACCGCGACGACCACGTCGCCCAGCGCGAGCTCGGCGGACGGCACCGGGCTCAGGCTCGCGTGCTCGGCGGCGGGGTCGCCCGACTCGTCGTAGTGGTCGACGCGGGCGGCCGTCGTGCCGGTGCGGCTCGAGCGGAGGCTCTCGGCCTGCGCCTTGCCGCGTCCCTCGGCGACGGACTCCGCGAGGTTCGCGAAGACCACGGTGAGCCACAGCCAGATCGCGATGCCCCAGGTGAAGGAGGCGGGAACGGCGCTTCCGCCGGACTCGGCGGCGCCCCCGAGGAGGGGCTCCGCGACGGCGAGCACCGTCGTGTAGGCGGCGCCCACCTCGACGATGAACATCACCGGGTTGCGCCACATCTGGCGCGGGTCGAGCTTGCGCAGGGCTCCGGGCAACGCGGCCACCAGCTGCGCGGCGCTGAAGGCGGACTGTCTCGGCGACGGGGGCGTCGCATCCGCTTCGCCGCGGGATTCGCGGTCGGAGACGGGGGCGGGGGTGAGTACGGACATGACTAGTTCAGCCCTTCGGCTAGCGGCCCGAGGGCCAGGACGGGGAAGTAGGTGAGGGCGGTCACGATGACCGAGACTCCGATGAGCAGGGCCACGAACTGCGGCCGGTGGGTGGGCAGGGTGCCCGAGGTGGCGGGCACGCGGTCCTGCGCGGCGAAGGAGCCGGCGAGGGCGAGCACGAACACGATCGGCAGGAAGCGGCCGAGCAGCATCGCGACGCCGAGCGCGGTGTTGAACCACGGGGTGTTCGCGGTGAGGCCGGCGAAGGCGGAGCCGTTGTTGTTCGCCGCGGAGGTGAAGGCGTAGAGCACCTCGGAGAAGCCGTGCAGGCCGGGGTTCCAGATCGAGGTCGTGAGCACGTCGTCGCGGATCGCGGGGACCGCGAAGCTCAGCGCCGTCCCCACCAGCACGAGTGCCGGCGTGATGAGGATGTAGATGCTCGCGAGCTTGATCTCGCGCGGGCCGATCTTCTTGCCGAGGTACTCGGGGGTGCGACCCACGAGGAGTCCGGCGATGAACACCGTGACGATGGCGAGCACGAGGAGGCCGTAGAGGCCGGATCCCGTTCCCCCGGGCGCGATCTCGCCGAGCATCATGTTGAGCATCGCCATCATGCCGCCGAGCGAGGTGAAGGAGTCGTGCATCGAGTTGACAGCGCCGGTGGAGGTGAGCGTGCTCGTCGATGCGAACAGCGTGGAGCCCCAAATGCCGAAGCGGTCCTCCTTGCCCTCCATGGCGGCGCCGGCGAGACGGGTCGCCGCCCCGCCGGTGAGGGTCTCGAACAGCGTCATCGCGGTGAGCGACACCGCGAAGATCGCGGCCATCACCGCCGCGACGGCGAGGCCCTGGCGGGTGTCGCCGACCATCCGGCCGAAGGTGCGCGGCAGGGCGAAGGGGATCGCCAGCATGAGCACGATCTGGAACAGGTTCGTGAAGCCGGTGGGGTTCTCGAAGGGGTGCGCGGAGTTGGCGTTGAAGAAGCCGCCGCCGTTGGTGCCGAGCATCTTGATGGCCTCCTGCGAGGCGACCGGACCGCCGGGCACCGTGGCGCTTCCTCCGGTGAGGGTCGTCACCTCGGTGAAGCCGGCGACGTTCTGGATCACGCCGCTCGCGATGAGCACGATCGCCGAGAGCGCCGCGAGGGGCAGCAGCAGGCGGAGGGTGCCGCGGGTGAGGTCGACCCAGAAGTTGCCGATGGTGCCGGAGTGGCGGCGGGAGAGCCCGCGGATCAGCGCGACGGCCACGGCGATGCCGACGGCGGCGGACACGAAGTTCTGCACCACGAGCCCGAGGATCTGCACCGAGTAGCCCATGGTGATGTCGGGCGAGTACGACTGCCAGTTGGTGTTCGTCACGAAGGAGACGGCGGTGTTGAACGACAGCCCCTCGGGGATGGCCGGGAAGCCGAGCGAGTAGGGCAGCACCTCCTGCGCGCGCTGGATGGCGTAGACGAACAGCACGCCGATGAGCGAGAAGCTCAGCACGCTGCGCAGGTAGGAGGTCCAGGCCTGCTCCGACCGCGGGTCGACGCCGACGAGTCGGTAGAAGCCCCGCTCGACGCGCAGGTCCTTCGCGGAGGTGTAGATGTGCGCCAGGTAGTCGCCGAGGGGTCGGTAGAGCAGGGCGACGACGACCGCCACTGTCACGATCTGGAGGATTCCGAACAGAACGGTCATCAGAACTTCTCCGGCTTCACGAGCGCGTACACCAGGTACACGAGAGCGGCGACGGCGAGAGCCGCGGCGGCGATGTCGAAGCCGATCACAGCTTCTCCACCCCCCGGGCAACCAACGCGACAACCGCGAACACGGCTATCGCCACGAGGACGTACACAATGTCGAGCACAGACAACCCATTTCCGTTTCACGTGCCCCTTCCGGGCACAAGAGACGAGTAAACGCCTGCTTCCGGGCGCGCGGAGGCGTCCTCACGGAGTCCTAACGGCGCGCTGCGGAACCCTAACGGAACCCTTACGGGCGGGGCGTCACCGCCGTCTCAGGAGACGCGTTCGAAGACCGCGGCCAGGCCCTGGCCGCCGCCGATGCACATGGTCTCGAGCAGGTAGCGGCCGCGCGTGCGCTGCAGGTGCCGCGACGCGGTGACGAGGATCCGCGCGCCGGTCGCCCCCACCGGGTGGCCCAGTGAGATGCCCGAGCCGAGCACGTTGATGCGATCCCAGTCGGAGTCCTCGATGCCCCAGGCCTCGGCCACCGCGAGCACCTGCGCGGCGAAGGCCTCGTTGAGCTCGATCAGGTCGAGCTCGGCGAAGGAGATCCCCGCCCGCTCGAGCGCCCGCCGGGTCGCGGGCACCGGGCCGAGGCCCATGCGCGCGGGCTCTACGCCCGCTCGCGCCCACCCCGCGAGGCGCACCAGCGGTCGCAGGCCCAGCTCGGCGGCCCGCTCGGGTGTGGTCACGATCATCGCGGCCGCCGCGTCGTTCTGCCCGCTCGCGTTGCCCGCGGTGACGGTGGCGGCGCTGTCCTTTTTCGCCAGGATCGGCGTGAGCCCCGCGAGCGCCTCGAGGCTGGACTCGCGGGGCGTCTCGTCCGCGTCGACCGCCGTCTCCCCCCGGCGCCCGCGCACCGTGACCGGAACGATCTCGTCGTCGAAGTGGCCGGCGGCGACGGCGGCGAGCGCGCGCCGCTGCGAGCGCAGCGCCAGCTCGTCCTGCGCGACCCGCGGGATCCCGAGGTCGCGCCGCAGGTTCTCCGCCGTCTCGAGCATCCCGCCCGGCACGGGGTGGTGGCGTCCGCCGGCCGTCTCGCGGCCGCGGCCCAGCGCGTCGTAGAGCCGGAGCCCGGCGGTGCCCGCGATGCCGAAGCGCGCGGACGTGGAGTAGAACGGCGCCTGGCTCATCGAGTCCACCCCGCCGGCGATCACGACGTCGCTGATCGAGGTCTGCACCTGCATGGCCGCGTCGAGCACGGCCTGCAGCCCGGATCCGCAGCGGCGGTCGAGCTGCAGCCCGCCCACGGTCACCGGGAGACCGGCGTCGAGGGCGGCGACCCGGGCGATGGGCGGCGCCTCCGCCGTGGGATAGGCCTGGCCGAGGATCACGTCGTCGACCGCGGAGCCGTCGATGCCGGTGCGCCGCATCAGCGCGGCGATCACGGTCGAGGCGAGGTCCGCCGGGGGCACGGCCGCGAACACCCCGCCGAAGCGGCCGATCGGGGTGCGCAGCGGCTCGCAGATCACCACCTCTCTCACGAGAGCTCCACTCCGGTCGCTGCTCGCACCTCATCCGCTGACACACCCGGCGCCAGCTCGACCAGTACCAGTCCGTCGGGGGTGACGTCGATCACCGCGAGGTCGGTGATGATGCGGTCGATGACGCCGCGGCCGGTGAGCGGGAGGGTGCACTCGGGCACGATCTTGTGCTCGCCTGCGCGGGTCACGTGCTCCATCAGCACGATCACCCGGCCGGCCCCGTGCACCAGGTCCATGGCGCCTCCCATGCCCTTGATCAGCTTTCCCGGCACCGCCCAGTTGGCGATGTCACCGCGCTCGGAGACCTGCATGGCGCCGAGCACGGCGACGTCGATCACCCCGCCGCGGATCATGCCGAAGCTCTGCGCGGAGTCGAAGTAGGCGGCGCCCGGCAGGACGGTCACCGTCTCCTTGCCCGCGTTGATCAGCTTCGGGTCCTCCTCGCCCGCCCAGGGGTACGGGCCGACGCCGAGGATGCCGTTCTCCGAGTGCAGGATCACGGTGGCCTCCGGCGGAATGTGGTTCGGGATGAGCGTCGGCAGTCCGATGCCCAGGTTCACGTAGCTGCCGTCGGTCAGCTCCGCGGCGGCGCGCGCCGCCATCTCGTCGCGGGTGAGGGCCATCAGGGGTCCGTCCTCTCGCGGGTGGTCACGAGCTCGATGGGCAGGTCGGAGGCGTCCTCGGGCGCGAGCTCGACGATGCGGTCCACGTAGATGCCGGCGAGGTGCACGTCGTCGGGGTCGATCTCGCCCGGCTCCACCAGGGTGTCGACCTCGGCGATCGTGATGCGTCCGGCCATGCCCGCCACCGGGTTGAAGTTGCGCGCCGACTTCTCGAAGACGAGGTTGCCGTGCCGGTCGCCGACGGCCGCCCGCACCAGGGCGAAGTCGGTGACGATCGCCTCCTCGAGCACGTACTCGCGCTCGGCGCCGAGGGAGCCGAGCAGCCGGGTCTCCTTCGGCGGCGACGCGACGAGCACGGTGCCCGAGCCGTCCGCCGCGTAGCGCCACGGCAGTCCGCCCTCGGAGACCAGGGTGCCCACACCGCTCGCGGTGAAGAACGCGGGGATGCCCGAGCCGCCCGCCCGCATCCGCTCGGCGAGGGTGCCCTGCGGGGTGAGCTCCACCTCGAGCTCGCCGCCGAGGTAGCGGCGGGCGAAGTCCTTGTTCTGGCCGATGTAGCTCGCCGTCACCCGTGCGATGCGCCCGGCGCCGAGCAGCTCGCCGAGGCCCCAGCCCTCGACGCCGCAGTTGTTCGACACGATGCGCAGCGACCCGGTGCCCTGTGCGAGCAGCGCCCGGATGAGCACGATCGGTACCCCGACGAGCCCGAAGCCGCCGACCGCGATCGAGTCGCCCTCGCCGATGTCGGCGACGGCGTGCTCCGCGCTCGACCAGCTCTTGTCCATCAGTCCTCCTCCTCGAACACGGCCCGGGCGATGCCGAAGGCCGAGTTCGCCGCGGGCACCCCCGCGTAGACCGCCGTGTGCATGATCGCCTCGCCGATCTCGGCGCGGCTCAGCCCGTTGCCGAGCGCCGCCCGCACGTGCATCGCGAGCTCGTTGTGGTGGCCGCCGGTGACGAGCGCGGCGATCGTCAGCAGGCTGCGGTCCCGACGGGCGAGGCCCGGTCGCGACCAGATGCCGCCCCAGGCGTAGCGGGTGATGAACTCCTGCCAGTCCGCCGTCTCCGGGGTGGTCGCGGCGACCGCCGCGTCGACGTGCGCGTCGCCGAGCACCTTCCGTCGCACGCGCATGCCGCCGATGCGGGAGCGGATGAGGGCGCTCAGCTCGCGAGGACTCTCCCGCGCCGGCAGGTGGGCGACACCGCGCAGCAGCACGTAGGCCGCTCCCGGGATCGCGGCGGCCAGCGCCTCGAGCTGCTCGGGCGGGGTCGCGATGTCGAACTCGCCCGCCACGATCAGCGTGGGCGAGCGGATGCCCCGCACCGCCTCGCGCGCATCGAAGGCGGCGAGCGCCTCGCAGCACAGTGCGTACGACTCGTCGTCGACCTCGACCAGCCGGGAGAGCTCCGCCCCGCCGGCCTGAGGGTTCGCGTCGAGGAACCCGGGGGCGAACCAGCGTTCTGCGCTCAACGACACCAGGGAGGCGGTGCCGGCCGCCCGCACCCGCTGCGCCCGCTCGGCCCAGCCCTCCGCGCTGCCGATGCGCGCCGCCGAGCAGACCACCGCGAGCGTGGACACCCGCTCCGGGTAGCGCAGGGCGAGCTCGAGTCCCACCGCCCCGCCGGCCGAGACGCCCGCGTAGTGGAACGCCCCTCCCCCGATCGAGTCCACGAGGTCGATCACGGCGTCCGCGAGCTCGGCTATGGAGAACGACGCGGTGGCGGCCGGGCTCTCGCCGTGTCCGGGCAGGTCGAACCGCAGCACGCGCAGCTCCGCGGCGAGCTCGGCGGCTGCGTCGTCCCAGAGCGCCGCGGTCGTGCCGAGCGAGGGCCCGAGCACGATCAGCTCGGGGGCGGATGCCGCGCTCCGCACCGCGCCGACGGTGCCGATCAGACGTGGTCGGGTCATGAGTCCTCCGGGAGCAGGGCGGTGAACGCGGCGATCACGCGGTCGATGGCGGTCGAGTCTGGATCGGCGGGCCGGAACGCGTCCTCGGCCGCCGCGCGCACAGGCGGCGGCTGGTCCGCGAGCAGCTCCGCCAGCGAGGCCTGCAGTGGCCGTCCCCCGCGCACCGCGTCGAGCGAGGCGCGCTCCACCAGTTCGAAGGCCCCGCTCCTCCCGATCGCGGCGGCGAGCACGCCGGAGACCCGTTCGCTCATAACGAGGCCGGCGGTGAGCTCGAGGTTGGCGGCCATGCGGTCGGCGTGCACCTCGAGCCCGCGCACCAGGTCGACGGTCGCCGTGGCCGCCGCGACCGCCGCCCGCTCGAGGTCGCGCAGCGGCAGCCACTCGGCGTGCCACGCCCCGGAGGGCCGCTGGTCCTCGCTGAGCGCCGATCCGTAGAGGGAGGCGAGCAGCTGCGGTGTGCGTCGGGCCGCCGCGACGACGAGCACGGCGGTCACCGGGTTGCGCTTGTGCGGCATCGCCGAGGAGCCGCCGGACCCGGGCGTGCCGCCCTCGCTCAGCTCCGCCACCTCGGTGCGGGCGAGCAGCGCGACGTCGACGGCGATCACGCCCACGGCGGCCACCGACTGCGCGAGCGCCGAGGCGAGGCCGAGCACCGGCGCGCGGCCGCTGTGCCAGGAGAGTGCCGGGACGCGCAGCCCGAGACGGTCGCCGACCACGGCGAGCACCGCCTCCGCGTCTCCCCCGCGGTCCCGCGCCGCGGCGGCGAGGGCCTCCCCGGTCCCGACGGCGCCGCCGTACTGCAGCGGCAGCTCCGCGCGCACCGTCGCGAGCGTCGCGATCGCGGAGACCACACCGTCGAGCCACCCGGCCGCCACGAGCCCGAAGCTGGTCGGCGCCGCCTGCTGGCCGAGTGTGCGGCCCACCATCGGGGTGGCCCGGTGCCGGTCGGCGAGCACCGCGAGCTCCTCCCCGAGCCGCCGGAGCTGCGCGAGCACCTCGCCGCAGACGTCGCGGGCGACGATCATCGCGGCGGTGTCGAGGATGTCCTGGCTGGTCGCGCCGACGTGCAGGTGGTCGGACGCCCCGGCCCGCAGCTCCTCCGCCGCCGCCGACAGGTGCCGCACGAGCGGGATCACGGGATTGCCTCCGGCGCGGGACTCCGCGGCGATCGCGGCGAGGTCGGGTGCGGCGAGCCCGTCGCACACCGCCGTCATGAAGTCCGGCGCGAGCCCGGTGTCCACCAGGGCGCGGGTGAGGCCCAGCTCGGCGTCGAGCATCGCGGCCAGGAAGGCGGCGTCCCCGGTGAGCTCGAGGGCGCGGCCGCCCTGGGCGAGGGGGTCGAGCAGGCCGGCGTCGATCACGGGAACTCCAGGAACACGGTCTCGCCCTCGCCCTGCATGCGGATGTCGAAGCGGTACGAGCGCTCCCCGTCCGGCACGGCGAGGAGGGTGGCGCGCCGGTCCTCGGGCACGGAGGCCGGGAGCGCCGACCCGTCGCCGAAATAGGCGCGGGTGAAGAGGTGGTGTGTGAGCCCGCGGGCGAAGAGCACAAGAGTGACGAAACCGGTGCCCGGCAGAACGGTGGTGAAGCCGTAGTGGCCGGCGAGGTCGGTCGCCGCGCGACCGAATCCGGTGAAGGCGTAGCCGTCGCGGCGCAGACTTCCACGCTGTCTGCTCGCCGCACCCGCGGCATCCGCCT
>Ga0247812_10001262_pt1 | contig 14398 bp, 7 predicted proteins | sample UWRJL149409B1_FD_178011 | JGI IMG/M metagenome (GOLD analysis project Ga0247812, IMG submission 178011) | Plant litter microbial communities from Arlington Agricultural Research Station in Wisconsin, United States - UWRJ-L149-409B-1 | ecosystem: Environmental > Terrestrial > Plant litter >...
GCCGGCTATGACTTCACCTTCTCGATTCCGAAGTCGGCGAGCATCCTCTGGGGAATCGCAGACGCAACCACCCAGGCGCGCATCGTGCAAGCGCACCATGCAGCCGTTGCAGAGGCGATCGCGTTCATCGAGCGCGAAGCCGCATTCACTCGGACTGGTGCAACCGTGCGCGACGGTGCGGTTGCACAAGTCGGCGTCAGCGGTTTGATCGCAACTGCATATGACCACTTCGACAGCAGGGCGGGGGATCCTCACCTGCACACGCATGTCGTGATCAGTAACAAGGTGGAGACCTTGCTCGACGGCAAATGGCGATCGCTCGACGGGCGTCCGATGCACGCAATCGTGGTTGCGCTCTCGGAGCTGCACGAGACGTTGTTCGCCGATGCTCTCACGCGAGATCTCGGCGTGACGTGGGAGATGCGGGAGCGTGGGAGGGATCGCCATCCCGCCTGGGCAGTCAGCACGGTCCCCGACGACCTCGTGGCTGAGTTCTCAACGAGGTCGCGACACATCGACATCGAAACTGACCGACTGATCGCTGCATACGTGAGAACACATGGGTACCGTCCCAGCCCGGTGACGATCACGAAGCTTCGCGCGCAGGCGACGTTGTCCACGCGACCGGCGAAGCACGTGCACTCGCTTGCGGAGCTGACCGCGGGGTGGCGAGAAAGAGCAACGCAAGTCATCGGTCGGGATTCGACAGCCTGGTCGATTGCAGCATGCTCGGATAAGTTGCCGACGGTGATGCGCGCGGAGGATGTGTCGCTCGATGCAATCAACGCGCTCGGCTCCAGCGTGATGACCGCCGTGAGCGAGAAGCGCTCGACCTGGCGGCACTGGAATCTCGCTGCGGAGGCAGCGCGTCAGACAATGCAATTTCGGTTTGCGTCGGCGACTGACCGTGAGGCTGTCGTCGGGATCGTGGTCGACGCAGCGGAGCGAGCGTCGTTGCAACTCACGCCGCCGGAACTTGCATCGACCCCCGTGGAGTTCCAGCGGGATGACGGGACATCCGTTTTCCGTCCGAAGCACTCGACAGTGTTCACCTCGACGGTGTTGCTCGATGCAGAGTCTCGACTTCTCGAGCGCGCCAGAGACACGAGCGCGCCAGGTGTTGCGCCGATCGTGTTGCGCTCGATTGCGCAGAGGAAGCTACCGGGTGGAGGGACGCTCTCCGACGATCAGCTCGCTGCGCTCACATCGATCGTCGACTCCGGGCGCGCTATCGATGTCCTGGTCGGACCCGCAGGCGCGGGCAAGACAACCGCAATGACCGTGCTGCGGCAAACCTGGGAGACATGGCACGGAGCGACCTCGGTCATTGGTCTCGCTCCGTCCGCCGCCGCGGCACAGGTACTGGCCGAGGATATGGGAATAGCCACCGAGAACCTGGCGAAGTGGTGGCAGAACCACCTCGACGGGGACGCGAGGTTCCATGCTGGTCAACTCGTCATCATCGACGAGTCATCTCTGGCGGGCACCGTTCCGCTCGATCGGATCACAGCCCTCGCCGCGGCCGCCGGCGCGAAAGTCCTTCTGGTCGGTGACTATGCCCAGCTGCAGTCGGTCGACGCGGGTGGCGCATTCTCGCTGCTCGTCCATGACCGTACGGATGCCCCCGAATTGATCGACGTGCACCGCTTCACCCACGAGTGGGAGAAGGTGGCATCCCTCACCCTGCGTCAGGGCAGGCCCGAATCGATGGACCTGTACGGCGCACACGACCGGTTGCGCAGCGGCGATTCCGAAGCGATGGTGGATGCCGCCTACGCGGCGTGGCGCGCGGATTTCAAAGCGGGGCGGGCATCCGTTCTGATCAGCGACTCGAACGAAGCGGTCGCCGCGATGAACACGCGCGCTCGCAGCGAGCTGATCCTCGACGGATCGGTTGATGCGCTTCACGAGATTGGCCTCCACGACGGAACCCGCGCGGCCATCGGTGACACCGTGCTCACCCGTCGCAACGATCGTCGCCTGCGCGCCGCCCGATCCTGGGTGCGCAACGGTGACCGGTGGACTGTGATTGGCGTGGACGGCAATGGATCCATCGAGGTGCGGCGGCACGGTCGCCGGTGGGGGAGCACGGTGCTGCTTCCCGCCGAGTACGCCAAGCGCCACGTTGAACTCGGATACGCGGTCACTTCCCACCGTGCGCAGGGCATGACCACTGATACCGCTCACGTCGTCGTCGCGCCTGGTATGACTCGGGAGAACCTGTACGTCGCTATGACGCGCGGGCGCGATTCGAACATCGCCTACGTTGCCATGGATCACCCGGATGTCGCCCACATCGGGCCCCGTCCCGGTGACGACCCGGATGCGACTGCCCGAGGCGTCCTCTACGGAGTCCTGCAACATGTCGGCGCCGAGCTCTCCGCGCACGAGACGCTCAGGGCCGAACAGAACATGTGGGCCTCGACCGCTCAGATCGCGGCCGAGTACGAGACCATCGCCGCAGCTGCCCAGCACGATCGCTGGGTATCCGCCATTCGACAGAGCGGGCTTTCGAATGACCAGGCCGAAAGCGTCATAGATTCGGATGCTTTCGGTGCGTTGACATCGGAACTCCGGCGAGCCGAGGCCAACCATTTCGACATCGAGCAACTGCTGCCGCGCGTCGTCACAGCCCGCGGATTCGAAGACGCCCAAGACATCGCGGCGGTCATTCAGGGCAGGATCGCATCGTCGGTCGCCCAGCGCACCAGTGGGGGAAGCTCGCGCCAGATGGCGCGTCTGATTGTTGGCCTGATCCCGAAGGCGACCGGGCCGATGGCAGCCGAAATGCGGCAAGCTCTCGTCGAGCGAAGTCGGCTGCTCGAGGAGCGAGCAACTGCGGAGCTGGTTGCGGCGTTGCTCGCGGGGGAGTCGTGGACTCGCGCCCTCGGAGCTGAACCCCGCGGATCCGCCGCTGTGGCGTGGAGGAGACACGCTAGTACAGTCGCGGCCTACCGAGACCGATACGGCATCGTCGGTGGTCTGGCGTTGGGGCCGGCGCCCGTGTCAACGGCGCAGCGACTCGACGCTGGCCGGGCTCGTGCCGCACTCGATGCGGCGCAGAGGCTAGCCAGCGATGGTCGCGCGGCCGCAGCGCCGGAAATGGCTGCTGCGCCAGGGCTTCCGTCCGGCATCCGTCAGTTCTAATATTTTTACCAGGCAATCTCTAAACCGCGCCATTGCTTGTCGCGACGGCATGACTCACGTCCTTCACCTTCTTGTTGCCGAACAATTGGAGGGCTGTCGCATGTTCGGAATCATCTGGGGCCTGACCGCCCGCGCTCACTACTCCGTCCGTCGGTTCATGCCGACCAACATCGCGCTCGATATGCTCCACACTCGCCGCGGTCTCAAGTGGGGCGGACCGGCGATGCTTATCGCGGTGCCGTACGCGCTCGCCGCGGCGCTTTGCGCTGGGCTGGTCGAGGCTGGTGGCTCCGGTTGGCTGAACCTGCTCACGGTGCTGTTCGTGTGGAACGCGCTGAAGTTCATCATTGCCGGGCCCGCCACGCTCATCCGTCTCGCATCCGTCCGAAGCCGGGAGTCTCGTGCACGTCGCTCGGTCGCAGGGGTTCAGCAGATTCGTCCTGTGGAAGACCCGGAGCGCTCGCTGGCACACAGCTAATCCGCTCGCACTCCCGCTGATCGACGGCTGCATCAATTGGCTCGGGTCGTACAGCGCACCTCCTTTTCGCGGCAGGCTTGTCTCACACAAGCCCACTCGCAGGAGGACTCGCATGACGATCTCGCAGGAGCAGTTCGACGATCTACTCAGCCGCGCCGCGCTCGCCGCGCTCTTCTACTACCCCGAGATTGTCGTCGACGATGACGACTACCGAATCCAGCACGACGTCGACTACTGCATGGAGTCGGTGCTCGGAATCACTACCGAAGCGGGCGAGCGGCTTCGAGTCACTATCGGGCGAACGATCGCCAATCCGACGGCACATCGGGCCGACTTGGTCGCCCTAGTTATCGAGCTGGCACCGCCACCAATCGACTAGCTATGAGCATGATCGGGCCAATCGATGATGATCCTGCGCCGGGGGAGGCGAAGGGCGATCGAGCGCGAGGCCGCGATGATGAACGCCGGTTGCAACGCCGCGAGCAAAACCGTCGGTATCGCGAAAATCATGCCGAACAGAATGCAGCCACTCGACGCAAGTGGGCTGATGCCAATCGCGACCGGGTCCGCGATTACAACCGACAGTGGCGCGCGGACAACCTCGAGCGCGCCCGTGAGCTCAACCGCGAGTCAGCTCGACGCGCGGTCCCCCGGGCGCGGAAGCAAGCAGACATTCGAGCAAGCGCCAAAGAGCGTGCCATGCGGTGGCGACAGAGCCATCTTGATCAGGTTCGCATTTACCAAGCGCAGTGGGTCGAACAGAACCGGCAGAAGGTCAGGGGCTACTACAACGACTACTACCGAACTCACCGCGACGAGGTAAACGAAAGGGCCGCCGCGAGGCGAGACGCGGATCCGGAGCCCATGAAGCGTGCCCGCAAAGCTTGGGCCGAGCGCAATAAGAAACGCCTCGCCGAGCTGCAGCGAAATCGTCGCAGCGATCCGGAGGTCTACCAAGCGCAACTCGAAGCAAACGCCGCGGCGCGTCGACTGAAGCGTCGGCTCCGGGAAGCGGGACTACCGCCGAAGCAACTTCACCCGACGACCGCCGCCGAGCGGCGGGCCAATGAGAGGGCAGTTGCGGTCTACTTTGGCGACTCAGGTCTCGCTGAACATGTGAGGCAGACCGACATCTTCACTGAAACGCTAACGAATCACATGCTCGAGAACGGCGCACGGATGCGAGCATTCGCTGAGTCCTATGCTGCCGCTCGATCGCGAACGGGACTGCCCGCTGTAGCTGCTGAAGACACAATCTATGCCCGTGCGGTTGAGTACGTTCTGGAGAATCTAAATGGGATGGATCTGCTCACCAGCCGAGACATCGCGGCCGCAGTGCGATCTTCGAAGGCAACAGTGCAGGGACTGGAGCGAGATCATCAGTGGCAGGCGCTGGTGCGAGGTGTAGTCGTGTACGTGAACCGTCACCGCAATCGTCTCGACGAGGACGCTGAGATTGAAAATCGGGCGAGAGTCCGTTACAACAGGCCGCGCGTATCCGTTGACGACCTGCGAGTTCGCCTTGCCTTCCGCGAGATGGCGACTCGTGTACCCACCGACCACCTCACACGCGGAGACTTTCGCCGGGCCTTCCATGCGGTGAAACTTCGCACCTTCAGTCCGGATGAACTGATAATGACGGCGAGATACTCAAACCGCCTGACATCGCCCTCGCGCGCAGCGAAGGTAGGAGCCGAGGCAGCTGCCGGCTCGAATGCTCTTGATCAGAAAATCGGCCTATAGGCAGCCTGCTGATGAACGAACGAGAAGGCGGGCCCTGGGCGAGGCGGTGCTACTGATGACGGGTGACGATTACTCCGGTTGAGGTCGTTGGGTTCGTGTATACCGGCACCAAACGGTTTCAACTCGGTATCATCGGCATAACGGATTCGTCGTCCGGCTGTGATTTGGGGGCATTTTTGATCGAGCCATGGTTGTCTGCGGACGACATCGCAGTCCACCTCGGCGTCACCAAAGACACCATCTACATTTGGATCGCTGAGAAGGGTATGCCCGCTCACAAGATCGGTCGACTGTGGAAGTTTCAGGCCAGCGAAGTAGACGACTGGGTTCGAGGCGGCGGCGCAGCCGGAAACGTACTTGACGGGGCGAAAGGCTAACGGCGTGCGCATCATAAATAACGTCTCAGACCTCCTCGGGGATGACCTGAAGGCTGAGATTACGCCAGGCTCGAAGGTCCGCATCGCTGCATCGACCTTTTCGATCTTCGCGTACGAGGCCCTCCGTAAGGAGTTAGAACAGGTTTCTGAGCTGGAGTTCATTTTCACCACGCCAGCGTTCGTCACAGAGAAAGCAACAGACAGGCTTCGCAAGGAGCGCCGCGAGTTCTTCATTCCAGGAGGGCAAGCCGAATCGAGCCTTTCTGGGTCTGAGTTTGAGATTAGATTGCGGAACCAACTCACACAGCGCGCGGTGGCAAGAGAATGTGCCGACTGGGTGCGTCGCAAAGTCACTTTTCGCTCGAACGCAACCAGCAATCCGATGCAACAATTTGCAGTGGTTGGAGACAGCGCTGCGTATACATCCCTGCAAGGCTTCACTACGGCTGACCTTGGCTACGAGCGGGGAAACGCTGTGTCAAACATCGTGCAACGCGTTGACGAGGCACCGATGACGTCGCAGTACCTGCAGCTGTTTGACCAAATTTGGCACAACCCGGATCAACTCAACGATGTCACTCAAACGGTGCATGACCATATCGCCAGCGTGTACGCGGAGAACGCCCCCGCGCGAATTTACTTCCTGGTTCTCTACAACCTATTTTCGGAGTTCCTGGAAGACATCAATGAAGACGTCCTGCCGAACGATCGGACTGGATATCTGGACACGAAGGTATGGCAAAGCCTCTACAATTTCCAGCGCGATGCTGCAACGGGAATCATCAACAAGCTGGAGACCTACAACGGATGCATTCTCGCCGACAGTGTTGGTCTGGGCAAAACCTTCACCGCTTTGGCAGTCATCAAGTACTACGAGCTGCGAAACAAGTCCGTGCTTGTGCTTGCACCAAAAAAGCTGTCCGAGAATTGGACAAACTACAACGCGAATCTCACAACGAACATATTCGCCTCCGATCGGTTCAACTACGACGTCCTCGCCCACACCGACCTTTCTCGCACGCGTGGCGAGTCGCTTGGTCTGAGATTGGATCGGATCAACTGGGGCAACTATGACTTGGTTGTCATCGATGAATCGCACAATTTTCGCAATGCCGACTACGCGGAGGAGAAAGAGTCCCGCTACCAGCTGCTCATGCGGAAGGTCATTCGAGAAGGCGTAAAGACGAAGGTGCTGATGCTTTCGGCTACCCCCGTGAACAACCGATTCAACGATCTAAAAAATCAGCTCCAACTCGCTTACGAGGGGGAGTCGGAGAACCTCGCTCAGCATCTGAACCTCTCTACCAGCGTGGAGAAAGTCTTCAGTGACGCGCAAAGAGTCTTCAATGATTGGTCCAAGCTCGATCCCGATGATCGCACCACAGACCGCATCCTCAAGATGCTCGACTTCGACTTCTTCGAGCTGCTTGACTCGGTGACGATTGCCCGTTCCCGCAAACACATACAGGCGTTCTACGACACGGCTGAGATCGGTGCTTTTCCCGAACGCCGCGCTCCGCTCTCGATCCGCGCACCACTCACGGATCTAGCGGACGTACCTGACTTCAATGAGATCTTTGAGCAGCTCCAAGCGCTGACCCTTGCCGTCTATACGCCGATGGCGTACGTGTTTCCAAGCCGGATGAGTAAGTACGAGGATCTTTATAACGTCACAACGGGGAATGCACGCTCCAACCTTGGACAAGCCGGGCGCGAGCAGGGTCTCAAGAAGCTAATGACCGTGAACCTGCTCAAACGGCTGGAGAGTTCGGTAGATGCCTTCCGTCTCACCGTAAGTCGGATCGAGGAGTCAGTCGACCGCACGCTGCAGCGCCTCGACTCGCACGCGGGCGCGCTCACTGATTTGAGTGCCGACCTCTCGGGGCTCGACCTCGATATCGATGACGAGGACGACGCGAATATTGAAGCCATTTCGTTCGGGGCGAAGATCAAGATCGACCTCAACGACCTCGACATCGAGTCTTGGCAGCGAGACCTCTGGAACGATCGCGAAACCCTCCGAGAGCTTCTCGATGAGATGCGAAAGGTCATTCCGTCGCAAGACCTCAAGCTTCAGAAGATCAAGCAAATCATCGCCGATAAGGTCGCGAATCCAATCAACGCCGGAAACCGAAAGGTGCTGGTCTTCTCTGCATTCGCCGACACGGCGAACTACCTTTACCGTGAACTCGCACCAGTGCTCGCCGAAGCAGGACTCGAGACGGCCGTGATCACGGGGGGTAGTCAAGGCGCGAAGGCCACGCTGGGCACCGGATTCGACTTCCAGCAGGTCATGGCAATGTTTTCACCTAAATCCAAACAACGGCACCTCACCATGCCGAAAGAGACCCGCGAAGTGGACGTGCTCATTGGCACTGACGTCATCAGCGAAGGCCAAAACCTCCAAGACTGCGACTTCTTGATCAACTACGACATCCACTGGAACCCGGTTCGGATCATCCAGCGGTTTGGGCGCATCGATCGCATTGGTTCCACCAACGCTCAGATTCAGCTGGTGAACTTTTGGCCCGATATTTCACTAGACGAGTACATTAACCTCAAAGAGCGGGTCGAGAACCGCATGGTCATCGCCGACGTGGCGGGTACTGCCGACGACAACGTCCTTACTCTCGAAAACTCCGACGCTGCTTTCCGCAAGGAACAGCTCCGCAAGCTCCAGGACGAAGTTATTGAGCTTGAAGACGTGCGTACGGGTGTCTCAATAACTGACCTCGGGCTCAATGACTTCCGGATGGATCTTCTCAGCTACGTCAAGGAGAACGGAGATCTCGCCAGCGTCCCGAAGGGCTTGCACGCCGTCGTTCCTGCGGACGCTGCGAAGGGTCTGAAACCGGGCGTGATCTTTGCGCTACGCAGCGTGGGTACAGAAGATGCTCAGCTCACCACGACGAGCGGCAACCGTGGCAACCGGCTCCACCCGTACTATCTTGTCTACCTGGACGACGAAGGCAACGTCATCGCCGACCACACTGAGGCCAAACACCTCCTCGATCTGCTCCGCGCCGGAGTCCGCCCCTTCGACCAACCAATCCCCGAGGTTGTGCACGCGTTCAACGAAGCTACGCATGACGGGGCGCAGATGGGAAAGTACTCGGGGCTGTTGACCGATGCGATTCACTCGATGATCGATCTCACAGAAGAACGCGACATCGACAGTCTGTTCACTGGAGGGCAAACGACTGCGTTGACCCAGACCATTGCCGGCCTTGACGACTTTGAGCTGATCGCTTTCGTCGCGATAGTCGATCCCGCCAACGGGTTTGGACCAATCAATGGTTGATCTGCTGTACAAGTGGCCTGGCGCAGCCAGGTTCGGCAGCCGCATCCCCAAAGAAAAGATCTACGACTACGGGCACGTCAGCCCAGCTGTGCGTGAGAAATTTGTGCTCGAAGTCCAGCGGATTACATGGGCGTACAAGCTTGCTGAATCGACAATCAACCTGCCCGGGGATGCGAGCGTGCCTGAAATTCAGGTTTTTCAAATCGAGACAAAGACGGGCGACGTAGATGATCAAGTGCTGGCCACGATCGACAAGGCCATTCACTATCCACTCGTCTTTGAGGTCACGCGAGCAACGGCTGGCCAACCGCAGATCCGCATGACTGCAGCACACAAGCAGGTCGTTTCGGGTGCCCCGAAACTCAGTGACTACTTCTCAACCGGTTGGCTCCCGGCTGCCGTAGAACGGCGATCGCTCCCCACGGCAATCACTTTGGCATCACTATATGTAGCGATTCTGGATCCACTGACGCCGGTGACTTTACGTCCCGGCGAAGAATTGGCCAGCGTCGCAGACAGGCTAGCAATCGTGCGGAAACTCGAACGCGAGATAACCGCTTTGGAGCGCAAGCTCCGTACTGAGCAACAGCTCAATCGGAAAATCGAGCTACGTCGCACTCTAAAGACCAGACAACAAGAACTCGAACAGCAGAGGTAATCGTGGAAAAACTACGAATGACATCGCCAGCACTGACTGAGGCCAACATTGGCAAGCTGGCGGACCTATTCCCGACCATCGTCACTGAGTCCGTCGATGCCGACGGCAACGTCAGGCTCGCCGTCGACTTTGATCGACTGCGCCAAGAACTCTCCGATCACGTGATTGAAGGTTCGCAAGAGCGTTATCAACTGGACTGGCCAGGCAAGCGAGCCTCCGCGTTGGAAGCTAATTTGCCAATCTCCAAGACTCTCCGTCCGAATGTGGACGAGTCTGTGGAGTTTGACACCACGAAGAACCTCTTCATTGAAGGTGACAATCTCGATGTGCTGAAGCTCTTGCAAGAGTCCTACCTTGGCAAGATCAAGCTGATTTACATTGATCCGCCCTACAACACTGGCAGCGACTTCGTCTACTCTGACTCGTTCTCACAGACGGCAGACGACTATTTACGGGAATCCGGGCAGTCAGACGAGCTTGGAGCTCGTCTGACTGCGAACGCTGAGACAAGTGGCAGATATCATTCGGACTGGCTGAGCATGATGTTTCCTCGGCTCAAACTCGCTCGATCCTTACTCAGCAGCGACGGCGCAATCTTTGTGAGTTGCGACTATCACGAAAGCGCCAATCTGCGATCTCTGCTCGATGAGGTATTCGGTCGTTCAAACTTCATCGCGGAGCTGATTTGGCAGCACAGCGTGCAGCCAAAGGGGTACACAGATACCGTTTCTGTCCACCACAACACAATCTTCGGCTACCGTCGTGGCGAGGAATTCGCACTTCAGCCGCTCGAGCGCACTGCCGAACATAACGTCAACTATCGAAATCGCGATGATGACCCTCGCGGTGCATGGCGGGCCGGCGACGTGCGAAACGCGCTCTATCGCCCGAACCTTCGCTATCAGCTGCCGACTCCGAGCGGAGGAATCATCGAGCCCCCGGAGAACGGTTGGCGCTGGAGCCGCGAAACCATGCAATTGAAAATCGATAGCGGGGAGATAGTTTTCAACGAGAGCGAGACGTCGATCACGCGGAAGATCTATCTCGATACTCTCGAAGGTCGTGCGGTCGAGTCATTGTGGCTAGGCAGCGAAGTCGGGACGACGCGCGAAGCGACAACTGAGATCAAGACGCTTTTTGATGGCAAGGCCGTGTTCGACACTCCGAAACCGACAAAGTTGATCGAGCAGTTGCTATGGATCGCCGGGGTTGGTGAGGGTGATATTGTCATGGATTTCTTTGCGGGGTCGGGCACCACGGCGGACGCCGTAATGCGCGCAACCGCCAAAGACGGGAAGAGCCGACCTTGGATTTTAGTACAGCTGCCGGAATCACTTCCGATCGCAAGCGAAGCCGTGAAGCAGGGCTTCAGCACAATTGCAGAAATTGCTCGCGAGAGAGTCCGTCGAGCGGGCAAGATCGCGTCCGAGGAATCTGGCTTGAACAGAGGGCGTCTTGACTCGGGTTTTCGCGCTCTAACCGTCGACACTTCGAACATGGTTGACGTCTTGCGCGCACCAGACGAAACTGAACAGCTCGATCTGACGGAGCTCGAGGAAAATATCAAACCAGGTCGTTCCGGCGAGGACCTTGTCTTTCAAGTTCTGCTGGACTGGGGGCTCGACTTGTCAATGTCAATAGATCGTGTTTCCCTTCACGGACATGAGGTATTCCGAGTCGAGGACGGCGCTTTGATTGCTTGCTTTGACGGAAAGGTCAGCCCCGAGCTGGTTCGAGCGATCGCAGACGAAAAGCCAGTCCGCGTTGTTTTCCGGGATTCCGCGTTCGGGTCGGACGACGCGCGGGTAAATGCGGAGCAGGTATTCCGTGAGGTGTCTCCAGCCACCGACGTGAAGGCGATCTGATCGGGATGAAACTACAGTTCAAAGTCCAGCAGTACCAGACAGACGCTGTCAATTCAGTAGTCGACGTATTCGAAGGCCAGCCCAAGAACACCGGCATCTCCTATCGAATTGATCCGGGTAAAGTGACGCCGGCCACAAACCCGACGCTGTTCGAGACGAACACCACGCCTGATTCCGGTCTTCGGAACGCCGATATCGCACTGTCCACTACTCAATTGCTGGACAACGTTCAGAAAGTCCAGCGGTCTCGTAACCTGCCGCTTGCAACGACGCTTGTCGATAGCAAGGCGGCCCAAGGGGCGCCGAACCTCGATATTGAGATGGAGACAGGAACAGGCAAGACCTATGTCTACATCAAGACGATTTTGGAGCTTCACAAACGGTACGGCTGGTCGAAGTACATAATCGTGGTGCCCTCGCTCGCTATACGTGAAGGCGTCAAGAAGTCACTCGACGTTACTTCCGAACATTTCCAACAGCTGTACGGGACGAAGCCTCGGTCGTTTATCTACAACTCCTCGCAACTACACGAGATAGAGCGTTTCAGCTCGGATGCCGGGGTTCAGGTAATGATCATCAATATTCAGGCGTTCAACGCAACTGGCAAAGACAACCGTCGCATCTACGACGCACTCGACGACTTTCAGTCGCGGCGTCCAATTGACGTAATAGCGGCGAACCGGCCAATTGTCATCATCGACGAGCCGCAGAAAATCGGTGCTGCCAAGTCCCTCCATGCGCTCTCGCGTTTTCACGGCCTCATGATGTTGCGCTACTCAGCCACTCACAAGGTCGATCACACAAAGGTGCACCGCCTCGATACCTTGGACGCATACAACCAGAAGCTGGTCAAGAAGATCGCTGTGCGCGGCATCACGGTCAAGGGTCTGGCCGGATCTACCGCGTACTTGTATCTTGAAGCGATCGAAATTTCCAAAGGTGCGAAGCCGCGTGCTCGGATCGAGATCGAAGTGCAGACCCAGACTGGCATCAAGCGCCAGGTCAAGCGTCTCGAACGCGGTGCAAACCTACACGACGTGTCGAACGGCATTGAAGCATACAAGAGCTTGTTCATCACCGAGATCGACGCGAACCGTGACGTGATCGAATTGAGCAACGGTGAAGTTGTGATCGCCGGGCAGCTCGCCGACCGCGACGCGACGGAGGAGACTAAGCGGCGCATCCAAATCCGCGAAGTTATTCGCGCCCATCTTGACAAAGAGCGTGCGCTATTCAGCCAGGGCATCAAAGTACTTTCGTTGTTATTCATTGATGAGGTCGCTAAATACCGAGACTACGGACGTGAAGACACACTCGGCGAATATGCCCGGATCTTCGAGGAGGAGTTCGCTACGATCCGCGACGAGGTACTCGGCCAACTCGCGATCGATGACTTGTCTGGGGAGTTTCAGCAGTACCTGCGGCGGGACGAGATCCGACAGATACACGAGGGATACTTCTCGATCGACAAGAAATCTAGGCGTCAGGTCGACGGCAATGTCTCCGGTCGTGGCGAAGACAAGGGTCAGTCGAACGATATCGATGCGTACGACTTGATCCTGAAGGACAAAGAGCGACTACTCTCGTTCACCGAGCCAGTCCGGTTCATCTTCTCCCACTCAGCGCTGCGCGAAGGCTGGGACAATCCCAACGTGTTCGTCATGGGCATGCTCAAGAAGAGCGACAACACAGTCTCGAGGCGCCAAGAGATCGGCCGCGGCCTACGCCTCGCCGTCGATCAGCACGGCATACGCATGGACAATCCCGCTACCGTGCATGACATCAACGAGCTGACAGTGGTCACCGACGAGTCGTACACCGATTTCGTTGCCGGACTCCAGAAGGAGATTTCGGAGTCCCTGGCAGCACGACCGCGCAAGGCGACCCCCGAGTATTTCGTCGGCAAGACTGTTGAAGACGCTCAAACTGGAACCGTTCACGCGATCACGCTAGACGAGGCAAAACAACTCCAGCACTGGCTCACGATTAATGCCTTTATCGACTACGAGCAGCACCTCACTGACGAGTGGCTCGGTCGGGCCGAATTGCCCGAGGTGCCCGAGCTGCCAGCCTCGCTGCAGCCGTACTTCTACCAGATCGCCGAATTGGTTGACGCTCTACACGTCGCGGCGCCAGAAATCACCAATGACCGCAAGCCCAAGCGGATCCCGCTCAACGAGGCGAACTTTGCGAAGAAAGAGTTCCAAGCCCTCTGGGGTCGGATCAACCACAAGGCGGTCTACAAAGTAGAGTTCGACTCGGACGAACTAATCCGCAAGTCCGCCGAACATCTCGATAAGCACCTGAACGTCGCCGCGATGCAGTACGTGGTCCAAGCTGGGCAGCAGCTCGCCGAGCTAGAGGCCGACGATCTCGTGGGTGGCTCGGGATTCGCGGTGTCGTCAACTCGAACTCACACCGAGACCGTGAGCGTGGGATCGCAGGTGAAATACGACTTGCTTGGCGAAATCACTGACAAGACCCAGCTCACCCGTCGGACGGTTGCCGCGATCCTGCGGCGCCTGGCATCAGGTACGTTCAGGAAGTTCCGACTGAACCCGGAGCAGTTCATCACTGAGGCGGCGCGACTTATTAATGAGCAGAAGGCGACAGTCATCGTCGAGCACCTGACGTACGACTCGCTTGAGGAACGGTTCGACTCGGCGATTTTCACCGAGAACCAAACCGCTCAGGACTTTAGTAGCGCGGGTGAAAAGCTCAAGAAGCACGTCTACGACTTCGTGGTAACGGATTCGAAGATCGAGCGCGCGTTCGTCACAGAGTTGGACACCAGCACCGAGGTTGCTGTTTACGCAAAGCTGCCGCGCG
>Ga0247812_10001263_pt1 | contig 14388 bp, 13 predicted proteins | sample UWRJL149409B1_FD_178011 | JGI IMG/M metagenome (GOLD analysis project Ga0247812, IMG submission 178011) | Plant litter microbial communities from Arlington Agricultural Research Station in Wisconsin, United States - UWRJ-L149-409B-1 | ecosystem: Environmental > Terrestrial > Plant litter >...
TTGATATTACACCAGTGGATTGTGCGCCATTAATATAACTGCCGGCTATCTTTCCAGACAGAAAAGGGTCCTCAGAAAAGGATTCGAAACCTCGTCCGCCGAGTGGAGACCTTTGCATATTGACTGTTGGACCAAGCCAACAATGGGCACCTTTTGCTTTGCACTCCTTACCGATCAGAACACCAGCTTCCTCAAGCAAAGATTGGTCCCATGTTGCTCCAAGAGCGGTTCCACACGGCAAGCATGCAGCTGGGACTCCCGCAAAGAACTGAGTGCCACGTGCACCATTGGGGCCATCCGTTACTCTCACCGAAGGAACATGGTGACGGGGAAGAGAATTCGTGTGCCAAAAGTCTTTGCCTATTTGCCAATCCGTTAGAATATGTTTGATCCAGAGTTCTAGCGTTCGAAATAAATTATGGCTGCCAGAAGCATGCTGACTTTCACTGACCGGATAGCAATGTAACCTTCTCTAGGACTGTAGCTTCTCTTAGCACTGTCTCGACGTCAAATATAGGGGAATCAGATTCCTGTACTAAAACTTCCTTGACCGTCATTTTGCATGAAAGATTGAGAAAATGGAGAAGATGCAGTCAAATTAAAGAATCTTTATATTAAAGCGCGGTGATATATAAACAAAGAAAGGACCAAAGGTGTTGGCTACATAGCTCCTAATACTACGAGGAGAAGAACATCGGGGAACTGCCCCACCACCTCTGTGGGTTTGTCTGTCTTAGGTTCCCAGCTGCTGTAGCAGTGATGACACATGTTCTCTACTGTAAGGTATAGTGATGCTGGGCAAACGTGGAGTTCAAGGGTGGGAAGAATGAGGGGGTAGAGAGCCACCAAAACCGTGCCGCGGAGCATCCGCGATGCAACAAATCTGCCAAGCGACAAGGTTCTTCGCGGAGCGTCCGCGATGATGATGGAACAAACCACACGTGGCAATGGCACGGAAGTCTGGAGTCAGTCCTTGGAGTAGTACTAAACGATGACCCTTGACATACAGTAATGTAGCCGCGGGCTTTTCGAGGCTAGATTATCACAATACAAATGGCACAGAAGGCACAAATTATTTTATCCGCTGTGCGTCAGACTTGTTTGCGTGTTTTGGGTGTTTTCATTTAACTCTCATAGCAACTTTCCCTCCTCTCTCAGTTATTGTTCTCTGCAACCTAAAAGAAAATGCAACCCATAACAATAGATCCAGACCTCCTGTCGCAGTTAGCCAGCAAAACAGCAATTGTCACCGGGGCCGCAAACGGCATTGGAGCACAAACTGCAGCTTTATTCAACTCCCATGGCGCAAATGTCGTCATTGCAGATCTGGAGTTTACGCGAACTGCCGCCGAACAGTTAATCTCCAGTTTCTCATATCCATCTAAAGCCTTGTTTATACCAGCAAATATCATCAACTGGGTGGAAATGAAGGATCTATTCAAGAACACTGTGGCACGTTTTGGTAGCGTGGAAATTGTCGTCGCAAATGCGGGGATCATGGAGGCAAAGCCAGTGATAGATCTTGATGGTTTGGACGAAAATGGAGAACTGCTGGAATCTAGAGACGCATTTAAAGTCATAGATATAAATTTAAAGGGAACGCTAAACAGTCCGTCCACTCTCTTTCTCTATATTTCGCATCTCGTACTAACTTCCATTAGCCTTAAGGCTGGGACTTTTTACTATGAAGTCCAACCAAACCTGTTTTGAAGATGGCTCTCGAGGCTCAATAGTTCTGCTCGCCTCGACATCAGGATATTTCGGCGGAACTGGAGTCTCGGCATATGTTGCCTCCAAGCATGGCGTGATAGGACTTCTACGCTCGTCTCAGATTGTGGCGCAAAGTGCGCTGATCAGGTTGAATGCCGTTGCTCCCTTCTTTACTCCTACCCAAATTACAGCCGGTTTCGCTGAACAATGGAAAGCGGCTGGGTTGCAGTCGAACACACCGGAAGGTGTAGCCTCTGTGATTGCGCAAATTGCTTTGGAAAATAATAGATTTGGAACTTGTGCTTTGGTCAGTTGTGGATCTATCTTGGACAGCTAACTCTACTGATGATAAGGATCATAGACAGCAGGCAACATCATCCGAGAGTCAGAAGGAACCATGATGGAGATGATTCCATCATGGCTGGGTCCAGATGTCAAAGATCTAATGACAAATGCTGGGAAGTTATTCGCTGATATGGGCGGTTATCCTTTGCCAAAATTGCCTTCGCAGGACTGATTTTCGATCCGCTCAAGTGTACTAAAGATATTTATTCACATGCATTCTATTGATGGGTGGTCAATGCAATCTTAGAACACGAGTTTATCTTAGGACAACTCTTTATTAGATGGTAATTGAAAAGGCTATGGTGATGCATGTGTTATCATTTACTCAATATGTTTAAACATCCCGAAAATGTTTTTCAAGTTTAGTTTTGACTTTCTTTTCTCTTTAGTTATAAATAATTAGAAAGATGATTTCAGCTGTTTGGTGTCTTGTTTATTGTTGTCTTGTTTATTGTTTTAATACCCCAATCAATTTCGCGTCTCATAGTCACCAATATATTTCCGTCCCTGAAACCTGACGCACAATGTCTGGCAGTATTAGCATTTATTTTCTATAACTATCTCCCCTCAAATAACAGGATCCGAAAAGATACAGGCCCATACATAAATCCAGGCCTAAAGTCCTATGGTCGTGAAATGTATTAAGCACGCATTGTATCGCCCTTATAAACCTTGGACATCCAGTGGATTCTTCGATCACGGTTTGCCTGCCTCGATGCCCATGTCTGTCAGGAAAAGGACTTTCCTAAAACTCTTAAGGGGGCAGAGCAGGTGTTCAATGTTTTTCCAGAATTTGTATGACTTAAAATGCCTTGAACACCGTTGGCTTCGAATTAAGAGGTGAGTGACATAACCTATAGATCTCTGGTCTTGAATGTAGTTGTGGTATGTACGCCATAACAGACGCTGTGTTCTCAGTTGTTTTAGAGCAGCTAACGAATTTCTGAACTGGAGACTTTCACATCGCTGGATTTGGGAATATCAAAGGGGAAGATACACTGTAGAAAATTGAACATAATAGACCATGTGAGATTGCTCCACCATTTATTCCAGAATTGATTCACTTATGGAAAGTGAGCTGTTTTGTTTATTGTGGGGCGTATTCTATACTGCCTGATCAAGATGCTCAACTAGAAGTTGGTAAATTTCTGAACAACCTCCTGCTGGTTCACGCGCATAAGAACCAAACCTTTCCAACTTATTTTGAATCTGGTCTTTCCAGTTTATAGGAAATACGATGCTCTTAGCAGCAACTCGATCAGGTCGTCCCTGAGCCCTACTCGCTGCAATCAGAATCATCGAACACGTAATATAACCTCGTAGAGCACTCCATAGGCCTTGGTGCCTAGATATCACAAATATTTGTAACCTGTAGGTAGCATACAAAAGTCCCTCCGACGCAATGTTTGCCAACTTCTCTACTAACTGAAAACTAACATTATCTAGCTTATGCTCAATGCACATGCGCACAAAAGGACGATACAACTGCTCTCGCATCGTGATGTATCGGCTCCTAAGAATATATCGCAAGTCATCTTCAATTGCAGGTACAAGCCCGGCATATGGAAGATCAAACGCAATTGTTGATGGGAGGGAAGTGTACCATTCGTTGAGCTGCGCCTCAATCATTTCTAGAATGGATAACATCTGGCTGATGTATTTTGGTCCGGGCGTGAAAGACGAATATGCTTGTAGGAGTCGATTGAAGAGATGGCGAGAGGCAATATCTGCTAAGTAATAGTACCAGGCTCGCTCCGTGTCAAATATGGCATTGTTTAACGTTCCGCTCTCAATGTCAATACGTGGGGGAACAGGAAAGCTATATAAGGGGTCGGTTTCGCTGAGGACAGATACGGGAAGAGCAAGTTCAGCTCTTAGTTCACTGTTTTGTGGTTAACTCGTGTATGATAGTGCGTCATGTGTCATCCACAAGCTTTGTACACCTGGATATTGGAAGAGGTCTCTTACTATTCAGACTTGTATATTGTGAAGTATAGAGTTTGCTCCAGTGTCAACATTTGCTGCATCTCAATAGATGGTGGATCTCTGGCAACATGTTAACTCGCTTCTATAGGAAGGTTAATATGTGCCTTGCCTTTTTAGCATCATAAGAAACCTCGAGTTTCCAGCTAGGTTGAAGTATTTCCAAGCTTTTATAGGTTGCAGCATATTCATATGCCAGATACCGTAAGGTCATAGTCAGTATTCTGTGTATCAAAAATGTCATGGATGTATTACCCAGCTAGGCATAAGCATTGGGCAGCTTCCACAGTATGTTCTCCAACTGCAAATCCAATTCTACGTATGGCCACATTCCAGAACTGTATTGCAAGATTGATGTCAGCAGGCTCGCTATCAAGCCATGGCTGAAGAAGAGGTTCTGATAGGGCACCAATAGAGCAAACCAACGCCACAAGGCACGTATCAACAGACCAGTCAAACCCAAGCTCAACAACATTCAAGATTTGTTTATCTAGCTGACTGAGGTTAATGAACGGATTTTTGACATGCACTCCAGCAATATAACGATCTCGAAGCTCCATCATTCTCCTCGGCTCTATCATTGGGGGACGTGTGTTTTGGGGAAAGTCGCCATCGTCGCGGAACAGCGCTGGGAGGGAACTCCACGGTTTTTCGCAGTGGTCGAAAACATTCCAATTCACAACATCATCTAATCCTTGAGGTAAGAACCCCGCCTTGTCTAATCTAAAAGGATTCTGGGTCGTTCCGGTGTCATTGGAATGTACTGAGAGATGACTCATGCGTGGAGTACTACAATTTGGACCATTTATATCATCTCTTATAGGATTGTGACTATGTGGAGCAGAGCTAACTGAGAGACCATGTTGTTCACTCGAAATGGCTGTGTGGTCTAGACGTGTACGAACATAATTTGCTAGTTGATTCACTGCATTGAGGATTTGAGGACCAAGAACATGGCATCTGCGCTATTTCAGCATCTATTCTGCATTCCAAAGTGATGATACGAGATATATCACCTACGAATGTGGATTGGCCTCATCCTCAAGATATGAACACTCAGCATTGATCTTACTAAAATAGCCACATGTTGGCCGCTGGCCATCACACTTTGTCCTTCTCGCACGACATACTTCACACGCAGTTGGACCCCGGGTACGACCACGTGGTCGATCTCCACTAGCTTGCCCCTGCTGTGACGTTTGCCTTTGCTCGGAAGATTGCATATGCATCTGAGATTGTACTGGCAATTTACGGAGGTCTGGTGCATCTATGGGGGAGACAGAGGGTACCGAGTACATGGTATCCGGAGCTTCTCCACATACTCCAGACGCAGTGAAACTCTCATACACATTAGATCGACGCCGTCGCCTTTTGGACGGACGAATAGTGGGCGACAGCTCCCCTTGGTTCTGCTCCTGACCCTGCTTCGGCAATATACTAGTGGATTGATACTGGTGATGCTGCAGCCCTTGACTCTGGTCAGAACTGTGGTTGCTGACCGGACGAAGAAAATCTAGAACTGCCAGGGGGTTGGGGGATCGATCTGGAGAGCGCGGCGCAACTGGTGGTTGGGTATGCATGAGCGCGTAAGATCACCACAGCATTGTTCCGCATAGACAGTAGAGTACGCGCTACTACGTTACTACACGTCCCAGGAGGGTCCCAGGGGTTGTTTTTGCTATTGTTGTACGTTTGACTAGTAAGAAGGGCAATAGGATGGGTTGCATGAGCAAAGATGTGGTGAAGGAAGTGAAGGACGGAGAGTCCGCGATCAACGAGAAAGAAACAGCTAATTAATGACTGACCCACTGGACCCCCATCAACGGATGATTATTTCGGGAATTGGCTTCCCAGCTAAAAAACTAAATCAATAATTGTATGCCATGACAATATATAGGCACGTGCTACTATCCGCCAAGCGCAGTTGTAAACTAGACTCTTGTTAGTAGGGCAAGTCCATAAATGTTGGTCTAAACTAAGAGACTCACTGTACCAGGCTGGTGATTGGTTTGTCGTGTATATAATAGATATATATAATAGATCATATACTGTAACTCCGGCTATGTATTTGCAGGCCTTAGTGTAGTATAGTATGAATCATTTAGGGGGGTTTGTCTATTCCTATACCGGATACCTGACTCGATCCCTCTTCCCTCGGGCCCATTCTTCCACACCTCTGGCCAATTATCACATTGCCCAGACAGCCACTCTTTAGTCATATATACCTCGCGGGGACCCCGCGATCAATACTCGGTACTATAGTATGCTCGCCCCTATCTCTCTTTCTTACCAGCTTGCTGACGGCAACATAGCGAAATGCCACCACGAGACGCTCTCCAAGACTCCAACCCACCCCATCCTGGGGGTGCAGAACTCGGTGGGCGACGCCTCTGGGGCCCCGGCGTTCCCCACACTCGCTTGTCTCTGTCACATTGACCTTCAATTGACTCCTGGCCCGGTGGGAATGAGATTAAATATGTTGTCGAGAATTACCTAGCATACCCTGACCTAGCCAGACCACCTCGCCGTGGTATCGTGTCGCGGAGTATATATATATCTGCTATCTCACCTCAGTCCACCTCGTTCTCACCTCGTCAGCTCCTCAACACTTAACACTCGACGGGTTGATACTTCAATTGATTCCGCATCAGAAGTCCGAATCATGGGCATTAGCATTTTTGGATCTAAGGCGGCGAAGGGACCGAACAAACCAAAGGTCACCCCTGAACTGGCAGCCGTAAGTCACCCATGGAATCCATCATCGTGCGGTCGTGACTTTTGTTAACACTACAATAGGTTCTCGAGGATGATGGCATTCCATGGTACAAGAAGAGACATCTTGTACTTCTCAACCTCCTTTTGGTGGTTCCCCTACTCAGCTCAGCTGCTGTCGGTTTTGATGGTATGCCCACTGCGAACATTGTAAATTCAATACATTAAGAAATGATGTAGGGCTAACTTATCTTATTGAACAGGCTCTATGATGAATGGGTTGCAAACTTTGCCTCAGTGGAGAAATTATTTCGATAAGCCAGACGCTCCTCTACTCGGAGCCATAAACGCCATGTATCCGGTTGGGAAGATTGTAGGTCTTTTCCCCGTAGCATGGCTGAATGATCGATATGGACGCAAGTTTCCCATATTTCTTGGCCTCTTCTTGTTGATTATCACTGCCATATTCCAAGCTGCATCACAAAACATTGGAATGTTCTTAGCGGCCAGATTCCTTGTCGGTGTTGCAACCGTTTTTGTTGCGCAACCATCCCCGATTCTGATCACCGAGCTTGCATTCCCACTACATCGCGGGAAAATGACGGCAATGTACAACACGTCATACTATCTTGGTGCAATTCTCGCTGCGTGGGCGACGTATGGTACTTTCCGCCTACAATCTACATGGTCGTGGAGAATTCCATCGGCACTCCAGGCTGGATACCCTGTGATTCAAATAATGTTCATTTATTGGCTTCCAGAGTCGCCCAGGTATGTTGGAATATGTAAAAGAACACAAGAAATCATGAGCATGTGCTAACCACTTCTCCAAAGATGGCTGGTCTCAAAGGGACGTACCGAAGAAGCACGCGCCACTCTCACAAAGTACCATGCTGGTGGAAACACCGAGTCTCGATTGGTGGACTTTGAGATGAACGAAATCGAAGAATACATCCGGCTGGAGGCACAAGCCGTCTCACAGAACTCATACATGGATCTTATACGTACGGCCCCCAACCGTCGCCGGACATTGATTGCGGTCATCGTGGGTTTCGGTGCACAATGGAATGGTATTGGTGTTGTATCATACTACCTTACCTTGGTCCTCAACACGATTGGTATTACCACCGTCGCTCAGCAGGCTCTTATCAACGGTCTCCTCCAGTTGTTCAATTTTGCAGCTGCTGTCTTTGGCGGTGCTCTGATGGTTGATCGTCTTGGTCGCCGGACCCTGTTCCTCATCGGTACTGGTGGGCTTTTGCTCTCATATATCTGTTGGACTGCTCTCACCGCGCAGTTCGTGATGACCAAGAACCCTGGCCTCGGAAATGGTGTTGTGGCATTTATCTTTATTGCGTATTTTTTCTATGATATTTCGTGGACGCCATTCCTCTACTCCTACCCGGTGGAGATCTTCCCATTTAATCTCCGCTCCCGCGGTATGGTAGTCACGCTCTCATCCACGTTTATTGGTCTTATCTCTGGCCAACTTATTAACCCGATTGCGCTGAAGGCTATCGGATGGAAATACTATATTGTATTTTGCTGCATCATTTCCATCTTATTTACACTCATTTATTTCCTGTTCCCGGAAACTAAGGGATGTACACTTGAGGAAATTGGAGATATTTTCGATAAGAAGACAGTCGTGATTGAGACTGATCTCAAGAAGATTGCAGATGAGGAAAATGAAACGGTTCAGACTGAGAAAGTGGAATCACCAAAGGGGATTGCGGTCTGAACCAAAGGTTTTTCAATAAGCATAAGAACTAAAACTAAGCAGCTAGATTATAGCAGCTAGATTATCTCAACCAATTATCATAATATATAACACCTATCCTTGGTTTAATAATTTCATGTTCGAAAATGGTGCCAAGTACTTTTCCTGGATATACTAGCTTAACTAAAGCATATTGAAGATCTAAAATAACCTAGTCTAGTAAATCTCTTCTTTACAAGGCGCTCAGGTTTGCTGCTCGTGTTCAATACAGTTTATTTATATCATATTTGTCACCTGCTGATAAACTTAATAAACTAAAAATATAAGTAAAGGTGCAAAGGCTTTCTCAATCAAAGGTCTCCTTCGATCAAGCTAAGCTAAACACGGAGAAAGATAAAGAAACAGGAAAAAAAGGTAGACAAAATATATTTGGACGAGGGATAAAGCCACCCGAATTTTCGCCCATTCGAGATGTCATCATGTCCGCAGCTGATACACATTATGAATTTATTCTAATATCACTAGGGAGTGCATTGAATCTATCTTTTTCTGTCATAAAAATGGACAGTCGCATTTAGTGATGTATTGAGAATTACTGGAATGATTCATACCGATACTCACAAATGTGATTTGTCGAATTTCATGCATCATTGGGTCAAGCATATTACACAACATATTATATAGCGTAATCCTAACACAATCACTGGTTCTTGCGTAAAGAAAAACATATGCAAAGCAGATTCCAGATCCATTATCAGCTCCCCGATCGTGTCGTTGATAGTTAGACCTTAGGATATGATATTGGTCAAAAACTTTAGTTCCTAATGTGAGATTTTAGTAAGGGATTTATGTGAATACATAGCGGAATCAAGGAACTGTATGACTTTCCCAGAGTGAGAATCCGTATGTTTAATAATATCGTTTATGTGTCTTTCAGCTACTAGATGTCCGCTCATCGGTCGTAGTTTGATTAAATGGAAAGATGGCCATAGTGGCATAGAAAATTGTCCTGAAACCCAACTCTAGCTGTTCTCTAGTATGAGTTGGTAAGATACATTTCACCAATTCGAGATTCATCTTAAAATAAATGTGTTTGATCTATCAATTTTGAATTCTTTTGCAGCATGTCCGCCTAAACATCGCGTTGTTCTAATTTTGAACTTTTCAAGAACATATTGTAAGTGAACTGAAGTTGCTAAGATATTTTTGCTTGGGAATAAATACAAGATTGTACCACTTCAGAAATGATTGCGCAGATTATGCCCTAATCCCAGTATAGTGAACTTTACGAGTTTTACAGGTTTTATTCCCGCTTTCCAATAGTATCCGACATGGGTTTCCAAGAGAATTCATAGGAGGCTTTAAGTTGCTTTCTGCTACTAGGGGCTCTAGTTGTAATTCCAACATACACTTCTTGCTCTCTTGAAACGAATTCCTATCGCGCCGAAGTCTGGTATGTCGTCGCCCAAACTAGCTTTGGATATTTATAGTATTATGTAAATGCAAGCATGGTGGCGTGAAAGAGCCCACCTGGAACTGGGTGTATTATAATAAGGTAGTTGAACATACTTGAAGACAGCATATCCGCCTTATGCAGTGTAACTCGGACTGCTTTGGCTTCAAGGACGTGGATCAGTCTTGTAGAATTTAGTGCAAGCGGAGACTGAAGTTTGTCACTCTTTGGCCGAAAATAAACCCTATTGCATTCTCACTATCCATATTCCACTAATCACAGACAAATACATAACTTTTATCGTGCATGGTGTTAAGTCCCTGCTTGTCTACTAATGATAAGAAAACTCAAATAAGATTTAAGAGAGGGTGGTAAAAAAGATTATTATCATGCCTGCCTGCTCTTTTCCATCAACTAGACGATATTATAGACAGTTGGGCTCCCAAGAACAGTGTTCCCGTTATTATGGTCCTTGCAAAAAGAGAGCGTAGAGTCGAGAAGAATTTGTACTGCCTACTGTTCCTGATTCACACGTATCTCACAGCGTGGCTATACCGAAAATTTACCATAATCAGTGATGAATGTAGCCACTTCAAAACGCCAACAGAGTGAGGTTTTAATAAGCCGATAGGCAAAAAGACGTGCACGAGAACAAATGTCAGCACCATGGCCAACAAGGATTCTCTCTTTCAGGACGAGCATTCATAAGGTGACTCTAAATGGTGACCACCAGGGAGCAAAGTCAGCCGCGAAAACCATCTCGAAACTCATTCTTTATATTCCACTCACCTAAGTTATTACCTGAAAGCTACGATTCCTATGAAGCATTGTTATACAACTCTGGGAGACACATGTAATTACTTGATTCTTTACGACGATTTTTATTTAATTGAGCAGAATACTGTCGTTCTGCTTGATATCCGAACCTATTGCAACTTTTATATTTTCCAAAATTGTGCTTAGCTGGGCCTCATTACTCAGCGATGAGCGGCAAGTTCTTCTGCTGTCGAATTTATGGCTTTGAAGCTGATCCTTAAATTAAGTTAATAATGAATCCATGTTACACTGGATTGAAACCCAGCATCATAGGTTGCAGTGCAATTAAGGGATCTCAGGCTCACTTATGTAGCACAATATTAACTGGGACTGGTACTTGTGATGCTTCTGGATGCTCTGGTGATGTCATTTGGAACCGTCGCTAACTTGGCTAGTCAAATTGTTGGATAAATCACTGGCTGTCTGCTTCGGAAGAAAAAGACTTCATATTTGGCCATTTGAATTAAGAATACGAAATTCTAAAATAGAATCAAATTTTGCAGCTACATGGAATTGCTTAGAAGAAGATTTATATTCTTCATGTTTAGTACAGTCTTTGTCGGGATGATCATCTCTTGGTTCCACTTACAAATGACTACCACCAATCAATGTTAAGGTCCGCAGTCTCACCATTTGCCAACACGGACCATGGTTGTGTTGTGTTGCTTCAACTCTTCGGACTCAGCAACTCAGCGACTCTAGCACTAAGAAAAGAGAACCATGTTCAAAGACGTGATGGTTAGCATCGTAGTCTAAGCTCAGAACATGTGATATTGCTACTGCTGTGTGGTGGGCTAGCCATACTTCCCTTCCCGATGCATCCGGAACCGTTCATTCAGCCCAACTTAGTAATATTTTGTCAGATCCAGGGGTATACCTCCGTAGTTAAAAAGATTATCCGCTGCCGCAATACCACGATACTGATATCTGTTTCATTTCGAGCTCATTTGTTAAGTCGAAGACAGTTTGCTTTACAGTCTGGATCTAGTTTTCATGCACATGCATGGCCCATAGGGTTCAAAATGACATGACAACACGTATAGGCGATAGATCTCATCCTCTCTTTGGCTTTTTAACGATTCAAAGCAACGAGCATCTTCTAGAAACCCTGGCTCGTGACATTCTTGACATTCTTGACATTATGTACAGTACTTCTACAATCGGACAGCTACGATTTCGAATTCTAATTTTGGAATGCCAATAGATGACCCACTGCGGTGACCATCCCGAGCCAGCCAGCCGCGTGATTACGACCAAGCGCCCCCGAAAGATCTTCACCCGCTATATGAAAAAGAACAAAAGTCTCGGAGCAGCCTAGCTATTGTTGGTCAAGTTTGTGAGTGCGGCCACGACAGCACTAACTAGAAAGTAGACAGCACACTTTCTCACAAGGGTGACAGTTCTGAAAGCTCTAGCCAAGGTGCTAATCCCCCAGGAACGGCTTTTTGATACAAACGTTATTCCGTAAGCATGGATGGTATGGAGCTGTTGTACCATTTGGGCAGGCGCTTGAATGCAGTGCAGCCGAGGCGACTTTACTTAACCGTATATTAATTAAGATTCATCATGCCCTCATGAAGTAATGTTGCACAGTCATGTGATATATTGAGTAAGAATTACTTGAGATTAGTAGTAGTAGCTCTTGTGCAAACAAATATGTATTTTTATTATGTTGCGCCAGGTCCGACTTCTCCTAATTGAACGACGCATCGCATCTGTTATTAGAGTATGTATGCATTGTCGTATGTCATGAAATATCACAAATGGAACCCTTGTCGGACCAGACCATGCTTTTGAATGTATCTTACCAGTACTGTACTTGCCCCCAAGTCTTTGTATACGGCGCTTGGCCCTTCTGAGCCCTGAGGTAGTTTCGTAGGGCTGGACGACGCCAGGCTCCCTGGCCCGTCTGATTCGATAGAAACAGTATTCTCTACAGTACGAAGTACATACAATCTCAGCCAACGGCGGCTGTGCTCGGCCTCCACCACGTTATCAGCACCACTCTTTCCAACGTGCTGTCAGCTTGTGTGCTCGATCTCGCTTAGAATAGCAAATGGTGATGTGGCATATTTACATTGTTGCCAGATGATGGGTTGACCCTGCTCCGCAGTGGAATCAAATCGCGTTCACGACATGCCGGGGTCGAACCAATGATTGACAAAGCGTACCCGCTCCCATGGTAGCGCATATTTTACGTTGTGGATTCACACACTTTGTTGAAATTGGCATGAAGATGCTGTGCCGCAGGGCTACTTACAAATTGTGGGGACCAGGGCTTGGGATGGCCCCCAAGTATCTGGTGTCGCCACTTCAACAAGCGCTCAAGGTTTTTTCGTTCTCGTTCATCCCGACTACATTTGAATGAAGCCATCTCCTGAGATCTTTCAAAGATCGAGGAGGTTCTTCGGAGTTGGGCGTCCTCGATGTCTTTTAATCCTGCGTCCCTGATCACTACTCTCCAGAGTAAGGCGGAACTCAGCACTTTGAATAGCTTTATCAATGGGTCAAGTAAACTTCAAAGTCTGTTCTCCACGGCTTCAGACTACACGTTCTTGGCGCCCTCAAACGATGCTCTCAAGAGCTGGATGTCGACGCGGAGTACTCCTCCCGGTCAAGATGAAATAGAAGCTATCCTAACTTATCACCTCGTGAATGGGAGCTTTCCTACGGTCTCTTTCACCAATAAGCCTCAATTCGCTCCCACATATTTGACAAATAGTAGCTACTCAAATGTCACAATCAGCCCAGCTGGACAGCGTGTCCAATTGTTACTAGGATCGGGAGGGCAGCCTGAAATAATATCGAACAACCAAACCATATCAACTGTACAGACCAAGGTATATTGAAGAGCAGGACTGTGATGGTGATTGGATCAACTAACGCCCGTCGTTTAGGATATCATATGTCTAGGAGGGTTGTTCCAAATTGTCAATACAGTCCTGAGTCTGCCTATAAGTCTAGTGCTGTTAACGGCGCAAGCGAATCTCAGCTTTTTCATTGCCATTCTCAACAGAGCCAATGTATGTGTCCTTTCACCTTCTGGCTTGCTTTATGAATGGTATTTACACCTCAGGAAGGTCCAGCGCTCATTGTATTTAGTTTCTTTCTGTCAACGACGTGGGCCTAATTGAGTTTGTGAATAGAGCGTCTTTCACGCCAAATTTGACCTTCTTCGTTCCAAACTCAGCGGCAGCACTCAGCCATTTTACGAACACTACGACAAACATGAATGCCGATGAGCTTACCGCGCTATTCAACTATCACATAATACCAGACTTCGTCGGATATTCTCCGAGTCTGCTTAACGGGACTGTGTTGAAGACTCTCCAGGGGGACAGTCTAACTATCACAAGAGACGGTTCCGACATCTTTGTAAATTCGGCGAAGATTACCACACCAGATTACTTGGTAGTGAATGGTGTAATCCATGTTATTGATAGGTAAGAAATAAGGCTTTAAACGATCAAAATGTGCTGTCCTAATATATATCAACCAGTCTTCTCGATCGCTTTAATGCGACTATACCTCCACAAGTCATAAACAATACAATGCCCACGAACACTACGTCAACGTCCTCTCATAGCGGTGTCTCTGGCCCAATTATTGCTGTCAGTGTGGTTATTCCTGTTATAGTTTTAGGAATTTT
>Ga0247812_10001266_pt1 | contig 14365 bp, 13 predicted proteins | sample UWRJL149409B1_FD_178011 | JGI IMG/M metagenome (GOLD analysis project Ga0247812, IMG submission 178011) | Plant litter microbial communities from Arlington Agricultural Research Station in Wisconsin, United States - UWRJ-L149-409B-1 | ecosystem: Environmental > Terrestrial > Plant litter >...
ATACTTTTAGTACAAACGTGACACGGATATGGCGATAAAAAATAACTATGCAAGACGATTTACAATATCCACAAACCTCAAACCTGAACCAGCGGGTAGTCAATTACCGACCAGAACGCCCCGGACAGGAGTTTCAACGAGTTAATGCGGCTGTTGCTGCGCCTCTCGTTCCGGGACTTGTCGCTCAACCTGTGCAGGTTGTTGCTACACCCACTCCGGTAATTAGTGCACCGACTGTTGGTGTTACAACACCCGTAAACGACACGCCGAGTACCAAGGCGCCGTTCACGCTAGGTAAGGCGATAATTGTGTTTGTCGCAATTATGATAGTCGTCGTAGGTGGTTACATTGCATTCGCCACTTGGCTTGCCTAGCGCAATAGTTCTAGGCCATTGACTCTCTAATGGAGGTCAAGGTATAATACCCTCTGTATTCCGACGTAGCTCAATGGTGGAGCAAGAAGCTGTTAACTTCGAGGTTGCTGGTTCGAGTCCAGCCGTCGGAGCCAAGAATTCATTTCTGTACAAAGAACCATTGTTTTGAATGGTTCTTTTGTTTTCCACCTCAGTTGACTGCCGTCTAGCTCTAAGTTCGAAAGTACTAAATTGACCATTGAACGCTTTTGCTCATTGTTTGCATTCTCGAATAGCATAGGCGCATCTTTCGAAAGCTTTAACAGATGAGATACTGTTGCATAGTAGTCATCTTCAACTAGTTCGATATTTTGTCTCTTATTTTGCAAAGATTTTTGAGAAGACTTATATTCATCAAATTTTCTTTTGTATAAATCCTCTGGAATCTTTTCATCAAGATAATCTTCATATACTCTTTCAATTCTGTTTTGATACTTCTCTATTTCAGCATCAATCATTGATAGTGAAGAATCGCGCATCCTCTTTTTATCTCCATGTGCAATGCGTAGAGCGGTGCTCACCTCGTTGTACGCATATTCTGGTATCTGTATAGATTTGAAAACTTTAGCTAACTCAGAGTCTATGAGGTCTTCTGGAACATATTTCGCCCCATGCTTTCCTTTGGACTGCGTGCAGTGACCATAAACATATTGACCTTTCTTCTTTTCAAAAGTAATTCTACAGCCACATTCTGCACATGTGATTAATCCCCGGAATGGATAGGGAAGACCGCCCCATCGATATTTTGTTATCTTGTAACCATTTCGAACCGCATCGACTTGCTCAAATAAATCTTTGGAAATAATTGTGTCGTATTTATGCGGATATAAAATACCTTTTACGCGCATTTCGCCGTAGTAGAACGGATTTTTTAGAACCTGTTCAATCTTACTTGAGCCGACTTTTATTTGATGAATTTCTTTCCATTTTTTAGCTAACTCACGAAGCGAGGTGTTTCCCGTAGCGTATAATTTAAATGTTTCCCTGATAATCTCGGCCATATAGGCATCAATCTCAACCCATTTTTTGCCACCGTCTTTAACGGTGTTTTTGTAACCAACTGGAGCTTTTCCAATCCATTCACCATCTCTAAGTTTTTGTTCAATCTTTCGTTTAACATTGTCGCTAATAGCATCTGAATAATATTGCGCCACTACAATTCCCATGCCTAAACGCAGTAGGTCAGTGGCCGGTGAGTTCTGAGTAATGTATAAATTGTCAGAAGGGAAGTGCAGTTCGATTTTATCCGTCCTATATAAGGTTTGAAGTGTACGAACTTGTTCTGAGCTGGAATCGCGAGTGTAGCGATCGATTTTATCGAAGACTACAATCACTTTCTCTGGAGCCGATTTAATTTTATCTACGACTGCGCTAAAGTCGTTTCGCGTTTCTTTATAAGCGCTTTCTTTTATTTCGAATAGCTCGAAGTCGTATGCCTTTCGTTTGGCATATTCTAATAATCTGTAGGTTTGAGCGGGGAGCGCATCTTTCTGGTCTTCAGTAGATACCCTCGCCAATAGGAATGCTTTCATGTTTTTCTCCACTAAAAAAGGACGGTTGTGGCTTCCCAAATCAGACATCTCTAGAGATACTTTTCTGGCACAACCGCCCATTAAGAGCAGAAAATAAAAATCCTCTAGGTGAATAGTTTGAATTGGGAAGCCCTGTTATTATACCGCTGTTTTTAGATTCCTTTCAATTTCTATTAATATTTTGAAGAATTCGATGTATGCGTTAATCTCTGATTTCTTACTCATGGTAGAAATATGTCGATTCTTTTGTTATCGAAGTACAGAAATTTTCCGTATGGAGTATCAATCATATGGTCTGGTGTAACCGCAAGATACCACTCTTCTGGGTTATCAATAATCACGGGTTTTTTAAGACCCCTAGAAGACCAATACCGTTTCTTATTACTAAAGGACGGCATGTCTTTTCTCAAATACTTTGTTAGGTAGAAGCCACTTTTGATACGGTCTTCATCGGAATCGCCAATATAATACACCTCAGAGTGACCTAGGGTATAGTTCGGAAAATCATATACCTTCCTTCTTCCTTTAACTAATGATTTTCCTGTTTTACTGTTTATCGCTCGAACTACCTTTCCTCTGTAACCATTAATTAGAGCGTGGAAGTGAAGAGATTCACCGTCTTTATGAAACTCTGAAACTATGAGGTATTGAAAATGTTTGTCTTGTTTCCTTTGTCGTTTTAGCCATCCTGACATTTTGGCTTTACATAAGTCTGGATTATCTCGACCAGACTTGAAAGTGAATGTAACAAACATTTCAAATATATTACTTAACGCAATGTCTTTCACTGCTGTATAAGCCCTCTGTCTGGATTGAGCTTCATTATCTTCCTTGTTAGTAAATGAACTATGTTTCGAATGCAATGTCACCGAGGGTTCGTAACCCTTCTCTAGCTTTTCGTATGGATGATTAGGTAGGTATATTTCAGTTGTGGTTAATAGTGTTTTTTGACGAGCATTAACAAAATACATTAATTCATACTTTGTTTTTGGCTTATATATAGAAGAATTATCATCCATATTAAAACCCCTTATGTGCCCTGTATATCAAGTTACAGGGCACGCCCGCAGGCGGGCGCAACGCACAGCGACTTGCGCCCACGCATATTTTATTATCGGTACAAGTTAAGAACGGTCTTTGGTTTTTAGACATCTTTAAAAATCCTATTTGAAGGTTAATTTAAAGAAAGCCACTTTCTCAGAGGTATTTTATTTGGGGCTTTCTAAATCTGCCAAATAAAAAAACACACTGAAAGAGTCAATGTGCCTGTATTGTTAAAACTCTGTCTACCGTTCCATTTAGCGTCTTCTTTTTTCCAGAAGATATTTCTTCGCATCTAGGCATCCTCGGTGAGCAGGTTTTTATTGAGCCTCCCCGTCATTCCAGAGGATATTCAAGGCCACGTCGTTCCTTACTTCTTGAATTATAAATAATTCAGGCTAAGTCTATCTTATATTGCATGGGTGCAACTTCCAAGCATAAAGAATTTGAGAAGAGTGCCAATTCTAGCACACGTACGTGTGCGATTTGACACGCAACTCCTCAAATTCCTTCCAAAATCTGAATGTAGCACAAGCGCACAGTACAAATTTTTCTAAAAGCATAAGAAATACAAGAGGTAGATGGAGTGGTATAATCAAACCAATGGACAAAAAAATAATAAATATTTATTCCGATGAAACTAATCACCTTAAAGACCCTAAGCAGGGTGACATGATGGTGATTGGTAGTGTTTGGTGTGATAAGTCGAAAGTAATGCAAATCTCTGATGCTATAAGAAAAGTGAAGGAATATCACGGACTGCCAAAGTCCGGTGAAGTTAAGTGGACAAAAATCGCAACGAGCAACCAAGAGTTCTATAAAGATTTGGTTAACCTTTTTTTTAATACAGATGATTTGAATTTTAGGGCAGTCATTGTGCCGAAACATAAGCTTGACCATGAGGCTCATCAATCAACGGATGAAGAATTTTACTATAAGACTCAGTTTTTGATGATTGCAAACATCGTAGCGAACCATTCTCCTAACACTTTCCGAGTTTATATCGATTACAAAGACAACTGGTCTTATTATCGTGCTAAGAAACTCGAAGGTTATTTATCGAAAAAAAGCGATTTTGCAGGCTGTGAATTTACAGCTCAACCAGTACGTTCACACGAAAGCGAACTTATACAACTCGCAGATATTTTAATTGGCGCAACTTCCTACAGGAGTAACCATTATGATGATGCTAATGAATCAAGACCAAAAAGAGCAATAGTTGATTTGATTGAAGACCTAGCTATGCAACGGCTCAATCAGAGCTCACCCAAGACGAGCGAAAAGGTCAACTTGTTCCAAATCTGGGAAGAGTCTAGGGCGTAGTAACGTGTTACCTGAATGGCTTCCTCCTAAAATTGCATTGAATGGAACCCTGCAAGAAGATTATGAAACTCTACATAGTATTTATAAGAATGAAATTGAGTTTGAAGAAATTGAAATAGAGGGTATACCCGTCAGGCACAACCATTTGCCTGACCCGAAAACCCCTCCTTATACATATGGGTTTACACATTTAATTACTCGAGATGTTCAAGGTCGTTTTGGTAAGATGAGAGTTTATAATCCCGAAAGGGCTCAAAAGTTATGTTGGGTAGCCCCATTGTTGAAAAACTACAAAGACCCAAGCGTAAGCTGTTTTTGGTTTGAAACACCAATCGGAGCAACACTCGGCGAATCTTTGGCGATATGGCTGGAGGAGGGTGATTACATTTTAATACTGCGATGGGTATCTATATCCCAGACTGAAAAAATTGTTGTGACTGCACATCACGTAGATAGAACAAATAGAAAATACTGGCAAGATAAGAAGAATCGTTCTACGTCTCGAATCTTAACTTTCTAATAAAAACAATCAGCGCCCACAAGGGAGCGCTTCAAGAAGTTATCATACTCACGGCATGTAACAGCATTATAGTAACATATATTAGAATATATTTCAATACCCTTTGTCAACAGAAGCATAAGCGTTTGTGGATAAACTAGCGATTTAGCCGGGGTCCGGAGTAGTAGATAGTGTGTGTTGTAATTAAAACAATGATACGCAATCTATTATTACTCCGTAATAATAGATTGATTGTATCATACTTGGCAAGAAAAGTAAAGATTTGTAAAGGTAGTGCTATTTTAGGATTTAGGCAAGACGTTAAAGCCTAGTTATAGGGTATTCCAAAAGATTAGGAAATATTATATAGCTACTGCTTATAAAGACTATTTTGCATATTTGTTATATTTTTTCTGATTCTATATTCTTCGAACCGAAGGTCTTTTTGTTTGATATAGTATATCCACAATGAAATGGCTAAAAATTAACGACAATAGAATTACGAAGTTTTTTATCGAAGAATATAGTGAAAGCCAGAAACTAAACCCAAATGTTTACAGGCTGGATTTGAATCGACGTATTGATAGAAAAGATATGATTGAGTATTTTCTTGATACGTTATTCGTACTCGAAACTGCATATAAGAATGTATAGAAATCAAAGAATCTAAATAAACAAAATCACACCTTATTAACATCACAAAAGAGCTTGAAAAACAGGATTGGTAAATATCAAAGAGCGGTTGATTATCTTCAAAGGTAGATTACATATTTAAAAAAGCCTGTGCTTGAATGAATTTTCATTTGCGAAGTAGGTCCATTAGTGGGAGCCAAGAAAATATGCCGTAGACTTAATATCTAGGGCTTTTTTCTTGCCCTTTGTTTGGATTTAGCACAGCAACCGCAGCGCGAAGCGATGCTGGGTTGCGGTTCGATGACGAGGAGCAGGGCAGGAAAGTTTACTTTTATGGATGCGACGATGTTACGGAGTTGTCCAGACGTCAGAGCCAAGCATAAACACCTTGATGTAAATCAGGGTATTTCTGTTACAGTGGCTTGTTCTGGTTACGAACGCAAGTAATCAATCTCAGTTAGGAACCTTTGACGATTCTTTAGTAGTGCTGACAAATCTGTATGTTTCACATCTCCTGGATAGACAAAAAGCTTGTCGGGTGCGTGTTCGAGGTGGTGTATCGAATTCCATTCGTAAAAAGTAAGCTCTCCGGGCTTAATTGGCCATTGCTCAAGCGCCTCGCATTCATCAAACAAGGCAATTAGCTCGAAAAAGCGAAATACAATAGCCGTGTGGGTAACGAGTATGTAGATTGTGTCCGGGTTATTGTTGATGCGCTCGAGAAATTCGTATACAAATTCATAAAAACGAATGCTAAAGTTTCGCTGGTTTTCGCCTACTTCGTCAAACAGGCCCTCGAGTTCGGGGTACAGTCCATCGAGTGGGTCACCATTTCGGTAATCTAAATTCTTCTTCTTAAATGTCTCTAGCACATAAACTTTGTTTGCCAAACTCACGGCAGGTAATTTTTCGCCTACGACATACTCTGTCGGCACGTTATATTTACCATGGTACAGGTCCCGTATGCGCGTGTCCGTTTCTGAGATTACGGAAATTTCTGGTAGTAGTTCAGCAAGTCCTTCGACAACTGCTTCAAGAGTGTGCTGTGCCCGGAGCTGTGGGCTTGAGATTAATCGAATGGTCTTCTCTGATCCCTGTAACTCTTTTGAAATCGTCGCGACGATGCCAGGTATTTTCTTTAATTCTTCTGGCAGGATGGGTGTATTGCGGTCTTCGACGCGAAAATCTTGAACATCTTCTAGGTGTCGTAGTATGAGAGCATTGCTAAGAGGTTTAATCATGACGTCTCCGCTAGCAGTTTTGGCACAACTGTCGCTAAGCAATTTGTAATATTCTCTACGGTTTTTCTGTGTGAAGTGATAGTTAACTTGTTTTTGAGCAGATTTTTAGCGAGGAGTCGTGAATACGTGTTGAGGATATCAAAAGCGGCCATATGATATATCTCATTCACGTATTCAACCTCGCCGTAGCCGTTAAGAAAATGCGTTACTTGTTCTTTCGCACTATGAGGATTGTTGAGATATAGTCGTGCAATCATTTTAGCGGCATCACAAGAACGTCGTCCGTAGCTAAAGTGTGGATCAATGCAATAGATCGTACCGTTATCTACGATAAGGTTATCTGGCTTGAAGTCTCCATAAATAACATCGTTGGAGAGTAGATATTCAGGGTGACTATCAAGTACGGAACGAGCCTGGCTGAGTATATCAAAAAGCGGTAGATCGGCTTGTGTGCGTGCGTAGTGGCCAAGCCAATCAAGTGTAAGCTTACTCATATTAAGTGCGCATTGTGCATTGATGGTTCCGTCTGCCTGATTCACTGTAAAGGTAGTAGGTAGGTTGTGCGAATCAATAGCCTTGTGAACCGAGCGCAATAGCTTGCCGGTCTCGTAGAGTGTATGAGTGTGATCGCCCCCTTTTGCAATGATTTCGCCGAGTGTTCTTCCCGGGATAAGGTCCATTTGTATAAACGCACCAGCATCGACGAGCGTGCGACCGCCTGGCACGGCAATACCGATACTTTCTAAATAATTCAGGCTTTCGATCTCATAAATGTTTTTTTGAACATCACTAGCCGTTCGATCGGGAGTTAAATGGGATTTTCTTATAATAGTCTCTTTAACCTTATTTACGATCGTGTCTGCAAGTGTAGGAACCTGCGTAGTGTGCGCGCCATCGGCTGCGAGAGGCACGAACAGTAGCTCTACCGAACTTGGACTATTATTCGTATAGTTGACTCGGTAGATACTCGCCGGCAGTATAGAAAGCGCGGTTCCGCCAAAGCCGGCGTCTGGGAATGTCGAGTGTAGATAGGATTGTAGGGCTCGGCCGTGCGTGAATACTACTGAGCGCTCAAATGATTGATCAATAAGTATCGTATTAACTGCCTTTCTGAACCGATTAACCACGACACGGAGGCTTTCACCGCTGGCCGTATGGTAGTCCCAATCATTCTGGCTATTTTCGAATGCGAGCTTTGATTCTTCTTCACTAATATTATCTGAAGCAAAAAGTACTCGTTCGCTGAATAGTGGCTCGACATCGATGGGAATGGTGAGTTCCTGATCGGCAAGCTCTGCTGTCCTGAGCGCCCTGAGGTAGGGGCTAGAAAAACCGTACTGAATCATGTGGTTCTTGAGGAAACGGCCAACTGCATATGCCTGTTGTTGTCCCTGCTTTGTTAAATCAAGCGAGCTATTCTTGCTGGCATTATACGTATCGGACGATGCTTTTTCTCCATGACGCACGAAATAAATACTCTGTAGTGGCATTACCATTGAACCTTGAGAATTTTTTCTTGCTCCTTAATAATAAGATCAATAGCTTTTACTGCTTTGTATAAGTCGTCTAATGTCATACCGTTATAGTTCAGCTTCTTTAGTTCAATTGAGCGATTGATAAATAATTTAAAGGGGTCTTCGCTTCGAAGGTAATCTTCCACGTGGTTGAGATCTAGATTTTTATCATCTCGTATATAGAGGAGGTAGGTGTAGACAGTAATAGAATACTTGATGATCTTTTTAACGCGGTCGTTGGATAGGTCGCATTTACTCAAAATTTTCTTTGATTCACCGGACAAAATCAGGCTCGCATTGTAGGCGTCTTGGAGTACATCTTCCCACGATACAGCTAAAATTTCTGTAGCTTTTTTAAGCGGGAAGTATGTGTGTTGCAGTTCGTGAATTGCAACTGGCCCGCGATTATAGCGAAATATTTTTTTTGAAAGGAGATCCGTTTTGTTATTAATACTAAGATCGAACGTTATTTCGTGAGTTGCATTATACTGTTCGACATACGTATTTAATTCTTGGTATTGGTCTACGTAGTCGTTATTAAATATGAGTAAATCGATGTCTGAGCCTTCACCCGAGTAATTGTAGTGAAGCGAGCTTCCCCATAAGTAAACAAAAATATCATTATCAAGCAGCTGCATTAAATCAAGTTCGATTTCCAGTGACCGAAAGAAGTTACCGGTGGTTGTCGCGTAATAGGTGTCAAGCTTGTGGTAGCCTTCGGTTCGCTCAAACACTAGAAGGCTGTTATAGGCGGTTGACCGACGAAAATCAGCAATGTCAGACTTTAAGTGTTCTACTCCAATCGTCGTATCACCAAGTGAATAGGAAATCATAACAGGGAATGAATAGTCACTGAGTGTCTTTAGCGTTGACCCGTAGGGAATAAGGTCATGTGCTTTGAGCACTTCTTGGGACCAATCTAAAGCAAGTGCGGTAACGTCACTGGATGTAGCCAAATCGGCGATTACTTTTGTGAAATCTTCATTAATCACGTCATTACTCAACCCGCGGATAGGCGAAAAGAGGGAGACCCCTAAAATTGAAGGGAAGTTATCAAGAGCGATTTTAGGTAGAATGGCAGTTGAAAACGAATACGCCACAATCAGGATTGGTAAACCTTCTTTTTCTAGTTCGGCAAGTGATGCTGAGACATCGGAGATTGCGGACTCAACTGTAAAAGCTTCACCGTGTTGATTCCCATACGTTCCGCTATATTCGAGCCAGTGAATAAGCCCGCCGCTCGCGGTAATATCACTGAACACAGAAAGATCCTTCACCTTGCCCGGCATACCTGGAAGGAAAAGGCAGTTATATTTGTGATGAGCTGGATTATTTATAATTGGCATTAGAATATTTCCCGTAGAGTTTTTTCGATTATTTGCAGGTCTACTTCGCGTAACTTTTTATTATCGAATCTTACTGCATCGGTATGATTTTTACCAATGCTTTCAAATATATATTTTCGCATGTTCATAACACTATTGCGAATTTTTTGGTTACTCACGATGTCGTTTACGTTATCGGCAAGGAGCTGGCTGTCTTTAGCGGGTAGTGGAATTTCTAAACCTTCGCTCGAACGGATATAACCAATCGCGTTATCAAGTTTGCGTTTTGTTTTTGAGTGCTCCACAACGAGTGCCTGCAATTGAGCTTCACTAACGTCACCGGTTTTATCAAGCATGAATAGAGGTAGATACTTAGTGAAAAAATCAACACCTAATCTATCGACGGTTTCTGAAGTGATGTTTTTCGGTGCGTGGTTTGTAAAAATATACTTTGCATTAAGGTCGGGTGAAAGAAGTGCGGTGTATGGTACCGTATTTTTTGCTGTTAACGCGCCTTGAACTTGAGTAATAGATTGCAATCCAAAACGCTCACTAACCATTTCAGGCATAAGTCCAAGGCCAATTTTTGGATCGAGCACCATGCCGTCATGTCCTAGAAATGAGAGGGACTGTCCATAGTCTCGTTGCCTAGAGATAAGTACACGGCCCGGGAGTGTAGCGAACTGCCCATTGATATGCCCCGCCTTCTTAGGAAGCAATATTTTGTCATGAATATATTCCTGGCGGTCTCCGACGAGGTCGATGAATAGGGAAGGCCGTCTTTCAACGCGGATATCTTGTGATTTACAGCGGTTACAGCTACCGACTACAACGCTTGCAACACCCATAATGTATCCGCAAGAAGCGCATACGCTGAGTGCTTCGGTTTCTTCGTAAATTGTACCATTATCATAAAGTTTCTGAAGTTTTGTTTGCATCCAAGCTTGTGTATCCGGTGTATCGTCACGAACAATCTCACGTTTATCTATATCAATACCGATTGATGCAAAGTATGCGTATTTCTCGGCGAGCAGTAGGCTCGCATATTCTTCTCTAGACGCACCATCAAATCTTGTTTGGGATTTGTAGGATTCATCCATGAGGTAACCAAAGCTGTTCCACATGTCAATTTGCGGTAGAGGCTGTCCTGATTCGAGGGAAATAAGTCGAGACAGAACACGGGCACCGAAAAAAGGAATGAGACGTTCAGTGCGTTGGGCGAAATTCTCATGATTTTGATTCGGGGCGGACATGATGTCGCCAATTTTTGAATCGACCATAGTTTTAATATAATACAATATTATATGCTGTTAAGCAATATACAACTTTACGAGATTTTTTCTGATGAACGCTTGAAGCGCAAGCTGAAGCTGAAGATTAAAAAAGTCTCAAGAACAACTGTAGAGTTGTGAAGTATGTCCACTAGGGGGAGCCAAGAAAATCGTCAGACCTTATGGTCTGGCGTTTTTCTTGGCTCCGAAGTTTGGTCCTCAGCCAGCAACCAAGCAGCGCGGAGCGATGCTTGGTTGCGGTTCGAAAACGAGGAGCAAGACAGAAAAGTTTACTTTTATAGATGCGACGACGTTACGGAGTAGTCCAGCCGTCGGAGCCAAGCACATCCACTTTCTGTAAAAGGAAAGTGTTTTTGTTTGGTAAGATATATACATGATTCATAATTCTCAAAAACAAATTGGAAGTGCGCACGTCGTCGTAATTATTATTTTGGTTGTAGCAGTACTTGGGCTACTTGGTTTTGTTTTTTGGCGGAACTTTATTTATAGAGAACCATCAACAACGCAGAGTAGTACGTCAAACACTTCTCAAGGTGTTGAAACTAAAACTAGCACGCCCGTAACAAAGGTTGATGAGAACGAATACTCATTCACGGTTGTTGAAGGGTTTAGTGAGTCGACGGAACAACAATTTACCTATACTGGATCATTAAAAGCTGTTAAGACATTTCTTAATAAGGACGGTGATTATTTTGAAGTATTAATTAATACTGGAGACGGAAGTGGAATAAGTGGTGATTATTTTTGGGGTTATGATGTGCAGAACGGTGTGGTTGTGCTAGATAAAATACCTCGATGCACTGAGGATAGTGCATTTTGCTTTGCAGATAATGGTTCTGTGGAGGGGATTATTAGTAATAAACCCGAGATGTACTATTTCGCTTTCGGCAATAAAACGAAAAACGAAATAAATACAGATTATGTCGATAAATTTGTTTCGACGTTCAAATTTAAATAGTCTTCAAGGTTACGAAGTAGTCCAGCCGCTGTAGCCAAACAAAAACACTTTCCGTATAAGGAAAGTGCTTTTGTTTGGTAAGATGTAAATATGATTAAAAATTCTCAGAAACAAAATGGAAGTGCATTGGTAGTGGCTGTAATCGTTCTTATGGTTGTCGTGATTAGTGCCCTTTGTTATGTTGTTTGGAATAACTTCTTAATTCCAAAAGATGATCGGTCTACTATAGGTGAAGTAAACCAAGTAATAGAATCAGATGACAAGGAGTGTAAGGCTGATACTATTGAAGAAAACGGCATATTCTGTTCTGAAGAGATTGGAATAAAGCTTAAGGTGCCATCCGTCTTTAACGGTAAGTTTGAAAAGACCGACAATTATGAGATTTATAAAGGCACAGTAGACTACACAACACGAACGTCCGCAGGAGACTCTAATACTGTTTATTCCGCTATTATTTCTGGCAATGATCATTTTAGTCTTACTATTGCAAGTGAACCACTCCGTAGCGGCTATGTTGGTGTTGGTCATTCACTTCAGAATACGTACTACGATGCTGAAACTGGCCTGTTAAGCCTTACTATAAACGATACTCCTGGAAATTATGCTGTTGGGGATACAGTACCTTCGTTTATTGTTAATGGCATAAAGTTCTATCACGGGTCTGTTGGAGATGCTGGTGCACGATACGAAACATATTTTGCGGTTATTAATGGCAGTGTCGTAAATATTATGTTAAAGCATGGTGCATATATGGGCCCACCGGAAAATGATCCAAGCACAATTGATTCAGAACAGGTTTTTAACGAACTAGACAGCGAGATGAGAAAGATTGAACTAGTTCCATAGTGTTCTCGAAACTGAGAAGGCGTCCATTAGTCGGAGCCAAAATGATTACGCAAAGATCTTCGAGCTGGAGGTCTTTTTGTTTGATATGATTAGTTTATGCCTAAGAAAATCCAAAGACAAACGGGAAGTGTACATATAGTTATTATCATTATCTTGATCATTGCAACAGTAGGCGCACTTGGCTTTGTTGCGTGGAATAATTTTTTCAAGTCTTCAAAGTCAAATACAAACGACAGTAATTCCGTGAGCAAGGTCCAGCCTCAGAAAGCGAAAAGCGAAATTCTTACATTGTCTGATAGTGATATGAATAAATATGTAAATTATGAAAATAAATTTGAATTCCTCTTTCCTAAAGAAATATTCGCCCCAAATAAATGTGAAGCATTCAATACAAAGAATGACACTTATGGAAATAAAGTACCTAGCGAGCTTTATTACGGCGCCTCAGATGGCGCAGTACCAATGACAGTGCTTGAAAATGTAGACGAGTATATTATTGCACCGACTAGAACTGTTGTACAGCTCAGTCCTAAGGGGTCAAATGAGCAGGGTTATATATATACATCCTGTGAAGTTCAGCAAGTAACGCTAGATTTGATTAAGGATTTTAATAAAGACACTTATGGCGTTAAGAATGCTGCATTCGATCAGAAGTCTTTTATTGTGAAGGATGCGTCTAATGAGGCTAAGGCTAGTGATGTTACTAAAGTAATTTTCAATGACCCTAAGGGCAAAGCTGTGTGGACGCAAGATCCTAATGAAGAAGATAGGCTAGTAGGAGTATTTCAGTATGATACAACAGTGGAAAGGGTTGGAGGCTTTGCTTACAAGCTATGGTACTATCCGGTACAAAACAAGGTTGTCTTCTTCGCTCTCGGTCAGAGTCTATTTTTTCAGTACCCAGATGGGTCAAATCAATACTACAATCCGGTTGATAGTTTTATATTTACTAAGTAGTAAAATTGCGAAGTACGTCCACTAGCGGGAGCCAAACATAAACTCTATGATGAAGGTCATGGTGTTTTTGTTTGTATACTAAAATTGACTTTTTATCACACTTATGCTAATATAAATGTATGTTTAAAACAAATAGTAGAGTATCTAGCGAAGCCGAAACTTTGTATGCTGAACACAAGACCATACATGGTGCGATAGCTAAAAATTCAGAATATGTAGATAGCGCTGAAGAAATGTTAGATTCAATGATAAGTTCAGGTACAGCATCAAGCGGGTATGTTGATGATATGGAATCTGATATTTATAGTGTCAAGAGAAGTACGAGTCGCTTAGAAAAGGAAGCTACGGAAAATGTAATCAAGGCTGATGAACATTTACGCGTAAATCCACAACTTTTTGATATCGCCGTAAAGAGCGCAAGGCTAGACGGTGTTGATATTAAAATAAAGTAACCGTTTGGTTGCGAAGTACGTATATTAGCGAGAGCCAAGAAAATACCGTTAGTATTTTTTGCTAGTGGTTCTTTCTCTAGGCAACCTCCACCGTCCACTCAATCCCATACCTATCCCTAAACATCCCAAAGTAAGTACCCCATGGGCTGGTATCCATAGGCATTTCAATCGCTCCACCTTCGCTAAGTCCAGCGAATATACCGTCAGCCTCTTCGCGGCTTTCCGCGCTTACTGATATCTTAGACCTGTTTTCATTCTCATTTACCGGGCCAACAGCTTCAGGCACATCATTGGCTATTAATGTATTATTACCGATTGGCAAAACAATACGCATAATTT
>Ga0247812_10001270_pt1 | contig 14332 bp, 15 predicted proteins | sample UWRJL149409B1_FD_178011 | JGI IMG/M metagenome (GOLD analysis project Ga0247812, IMG submission 178011) | Plant litter microbial communities from Arlington Agricultural Research Station in Wisconsin, United States - UWRJ-L149-409B-1 | ecosystem: Environmental > Terrestrial > Plant litter >...
CAGGCGCGAACTTTCAATATTCACGCTCGAGGAACCGTATCTCACATTACTAGCTACTAATCTCACGTACAGATGGGCATGGCAAAACCCCCATATCACCCTTCACATTCCCCAAGAATCCCGAATCCAACACGCCGCGGGCAGAAAGCGGTCCGGTCACCCCAAAAGACCTCGACACACTGTCCCATCGCTACTTTCAAACCTGCATCTTTTGCTCCGCGTTCCCTCATTTTCCCGTTGGCCTCTTGAAATCCGCTTCTTCTCTGAAGATGCCTACAAGACGTGGTTGAAATGGTGCAAAGCCGCGCTCGAACCCATCCGAGCATCTATTCCTATCGTCACCGACTTTCCTCCCGTTGTCGTTGAAGGTGGCGAGGAGGATGAAAGTCCCAAGGCCAAAAAGCCTAAGACTGCGGACGGACTTGCGGCATTGGATATTGACTATCTAAGTGCTAAACCTCATGTGATGAAGGCGAAGGAGATCGTCGAGTTTGAGCGGGAAGGTGTATGTGCTGTTTGCCAGGAGAAGCTTGAGCACGAGGCGGGCATATATTCTATATGTCCAAGCCCTGGCTGTGAGAGCGTCACTCATTTGACGTGCCTGAGCAAACACTTTCTCACGAACGATAAGAGTTCGATAATACCGATACAAGGCAGTTGCCCGAGTTGTAAAATGGAGCTTCTGTGGGTAGATGTGGTGAAAGAACTAACTCTACGAATGCGGGGACAAAAAGAGGTTGAAAAGTTATTAAAGGTCAAGCGGGTGAGAAAAGGCAAAGCTAAATCGTCCCAGGCGGTGACCGGGAGCGATGATGAAGAAGAGCTTTCTGAAGAAGAGATGTTGGAAGAAACAAGCAAGTTTGAAGAGCTTAATCCGTGGATCAACGAACCAAGGCTGGGAGATAGCTGGCATGCATTGCAAGGCTCGGACGAGGATTCCGACAACAGCTCTGTCACAAGTGCCGCATCTGCACCCAAAACGAAAAAGCGAGAAAAGGCAGCGCCGTACAAGTCTAGCAAAGGGATTTTGAAGACAGTGATAGAAGATAGCGATATGGATGATGTTATCGAGCTGGACTAACGAAGCGAAGACGCAGATTTCACAAGCAGAATTTTTAGATACCCCTCTCTGTTAATATACAAATACGTTCATGAAAGACAACGAATGGCATGACTATGTCCCAAACCAGTCAGTGAGCCATTTATCTTCATTGGTGTGAGATAGAGGGTTAATCTGCTTTCAGGTATCCTCCTCTCACTTCCGAAAAGAAAAGCACAATATTTCAGGATTATCCTAGAACACAAGGAAACTTCAAAAGTAAACCCCACTCCTTACTGACCATACTGTAAGCACAGGAAGAAACAAGTAAAAGTTAATTCCGTAATAGGTAGATTTTTATGCATCACCCAAATCACAACTACCAACAGAATACAAAACCAAACTATATCTCTACATGCCTTTTCACAAACAGGCTTTACTAGTTTCTTTCTTCTTTTACTTCCAGATAGCAAAATACCCAATGTCATCAAATATGAAGAAGATGCATCATACGACATAATGCCAATACAATGCCCAAAAACTATATCCCATGCTTGTAAAATGGCCGAGGACGGTTTGAGAATGGTTTGAGACGCAACGGCAACGGCAACGGCAACGGCAACGGCAACGGCAATAGCAATGATTGGTGGTTAGCTTAGGTCTTGATCTTGATCTTGATAGGTAATGGCAAACTAAATTTCGCGGATAAGATTCCAAAAAATGGGGAGCTATTATTAAATCGCAGCAGCTATTGGAACAAATACTGGATACTTTCATCATCCAAGAACGTGCTAAGGAGAAGAGAGAGAGAGATAAAGTGGTTGGCCGTTAAATCAGGGGTATTATTCTAAAAGCTACCATATATGGGGATAAAGATATATCTGTCCTCGTGGGAAACTAAACTCCCTTGCTGGCCATCTATCTTACCCTATATCCATATCCATCTAGTATATCTACCCCATTCCCGAAGGAAAAACCCCCCCAGGCCCAAACCATAAATAGGGCTCAACACAAAAAGTTTGAGTTTCGCCTCAAAAGATACACAAAAACACCGCACAGTTGAGTTTTATTTCGAGGGGGAGATCGAAAACAATTACAAATCCCCAAATACGAATCCCCAAATACGAATCCCCAGAAAGGGAAGGACAGGACCCCCCTTTAAACAGCAACAGCTTCATCCGAGCTGCTCGAGTTCTTTTCCCGCAGTTGATGGGTTGGCTGAACCATGGGCTTGAAGAAGAAGCCTGGGTGGCAGACGGTCATCGCTAGCGCTGCAAGACAGCACATGCTAAAGAACACAACACATTAGTCGCTAACGAAGAAGGATTGAAAAAAGAATGAAAAACATGAAAAACAACACCGCCGCACATCAACCTAAAAGGGTCAGGAGAGTTTGGACTTACACTCCATCCAAAACAATATAGCCAATCTCGTCGCGCATGATCTCGTTCGCCCACCCGCCCGCCAGCTCAGCGACGCGGTAGACGCAACGGACAAAGATAAACAGCGAGGCGGCGAACATTCCCGCGCTGAAGATCTTGAAATCACGGCCCTGGATGAGCGCCGCGGCTTCGGAGGTGAGGGTGTGCTTGCCGCGAGACAGCTTGAGCATGTAAAGAGCGATAAGCACGTAGAGGCCCGCGAAGGTGACGACCTGGAAGATGATGCCGGCGAGCATGATGTTGCCGCCCATGTCGGTGACCTTGGTGGTGTTGGCCGACGAGGCGACACCGCCGCCGATGGCCTGCAGCAAGAGCGAGAAGAAGTCGCAGGCGATGAAGATATAGGGGTACAGACTGGGCCGGATGAGCGAGAACTGCGGACCGACTGCGCGGACCATGTGTTTGAGCGTGAGGTAAAGCGCCGCTGCTAGAAAGGACTTAAGGTGGGTGATGTTAGCAGCTAGGATGGAGCTTGGTTTTGGGGGGGTTTTTAGGTTGTATCTGGGCTGTGTGGAGGGGGAAACTTACGGGAGAGAAGATCAAGGTGCAGATTTGCATCTGGAAGCCGACGGAGTCCCAAGGGTTTCCGTGCATGATGATGCGGCCGACATATCCAACGGCCTCTCCAGCGGCACCGAGCACTAAGAGACTACCATAGAACCATGACTTGAAGCGGACCGTGAGGATCAGGTTGACGAGAGTGAGGAAGCCGAAGAAGGCTAAGAAGAAGGCGTTGATTCCAAGCCCAGGAGCGTAGCCATAGATCGTTTGATCAACAGGACATTCCAGCGAGACGTCTTCACAGTTATCGAAGCTTTGTTTCCCATTGTCAGACATGATTGGAAAGTAAGAGCTGGAAGAGAGAGAGAGAGTTGCAGAAGGGTTCAAAAACAGAAGATAGAGGATATTTATCTATAAGAGCAAAGTGATATATATAAAAAAAAGAAGGAAGCGTGAACAAGTTATATTCTTTTTTGAACAAGAACTGGATTCTTTGTATGCAGCTTGAAATCCGGTGTAGGCAATATAATTAGTAGAAGGGAGAACTGATACTCGCCAGCAACGAGGAAACCAGCGGCCTCTTATATCGCAAAAAGGAACCTACTGGTATCAGAATCCAAAAACAACCCGACTACCTACAGTAGTAAGGCCCCTGCAGCCAGTCAGACAATATAGACTTATTTTGTTACGCCGCGCCTCTCCCCCCCCTGCCGGGCGAACCAGTGAACTGGCGGACTGGCTTGGGTTTGGTGGGCAGTGCCACGCATTCGCTTCCAGCCCCGTTCGAGGTTTTGCGCTTATCTCATCATCATCAAATCGTATATACCGGCCGTATGCATACATACTCAGTTCATGTATTGTGTTTTCGTTGCCGCCTAAATGGCTTTTTTTTTGTATTTAATATAGCCAAAGAGAGAAAACCCCCAAAAATAAAAGAAACATTTCCCGATACGGTATTAAACCTTTTTGTGTCTTTTTTTTTGCACCTCAATAAACCAAACCAAACCAAACCAAACCAACCCAATTCTTGATTCTTGCTTGGGCTTATTAAAAGGGAGGGAAACAACTTGTTTGCGATACATCTTCAACTCCCTTTACATTCACTTGGCAGTTCTTCTCGGGGTGCTCCGTTTGGCAATGGCATCGCATAGCATAGTTGTAATAATATACTTTTCGCACTCGCTTAACAGGGGAGGCCCCACCCACCCATGGTTCCGTGCCTCTGGATCCATTCACAACCCTATCATATCAACGTATTATGTAGATGTAGAAGTATGTCACTGTTGCAAACTCCCATCTAGAACTGATGACGCGTTCCATCCTCCTCCCCCTTGCGCGCTGCGTAGCGCTTTTCATTGGTGACGATTGACGAGGGCATTCAATTGTTGACATTCCATACCAAAAAGTTACTGTACGGTACAAAAGAGAATTAAAAAGCGGTGCGCGGGTTGTTTCCACGCGGCGAGGCAGAGGGAATCTCTTGGCTCGGGCTGATCTTTTGCCCGATCCGCTGAATTAGACGGAGCAAGCCCGTGTAGAAGAGCTGCTGTCCATATGAACAGTTAAGTAAGTCTAAATAGATGCAATCGAGCGTTACGTTGCGTTGCGTTGCGGTGGGTGCTCGTATATCAATCCTCCTCTCCCACCCAAAAAGGTAATTTTATCTTTTCCTCCATGAGTTAGGTTAGTTAGCAAACAAATTTGGGGTTTCGGGGTTTGGGGCATTGCAGCCTAAGGACTAAGGACTAAGGACACAGAGATCTAAAAGGGGGCTTGTTGTTGCAATTGGAATTGGCAGTTAGTCATAACGAAGAAAAAGCTTACTTGCTTGCTGTAGTAGGCTTTGGTTGGTTCTGCCATTGCAATGCACATTCATGATCTGAATGACACACGTTTTTATTGTGTGGATGATGCTATTTTCAGGTGCTGTGGGAAAAAAGAAAAGAAAAAAGTTGGAAAAGAAAAGAGAGAGAGAATTACTTGATGACTCTTTCAATTACTAACTAATATTGCAGTTTTTATTGCAATAATATATTTATATTTATATTTATATATATATTTGGGAAAGAGGCTGTTGATACTCACTTCATTCTTACTTACTTATCACATCTCACAGGACACAAGCAAGGAGTCATAAACGGCTTACTGCTTTTTCGGTGTCACATAATACTGCGCACGTAAACTGAAATGTACAGTACTACGAATCCTGGCGCGAGTCGTTTCATCTAGTTCTGATAATAATATACGACGAATCGACGATGTCCTTTGCAGGTCAGAGTTGCGCTGGGAACTTCCATCCTTCGAACCCAGGATCGTCAACATATGGCTCAGTACGGCCGTAAGGGGCACTACCTTGCAACTTCACAGGAACAGCAAAGCATTCTCGAGAGATATTATACAAGGTCACGTAACAGGGAAAACGCAGTTCAAGAAAGATCCAATTCGTGGATTATGTTCTTCTACTTCATTATTTTCAACATCTAAAAATCTTGACGCGGCAAAACCGAGTGGCTTCCATGATTTGGACACCAAAATCCTCACTCTCGGCCCGTGTTTCTCAGCAAGCATCGCGCCGCTTCCTAAATGAGAGCTTGCGAAACTCTCTCTAGGCTGATATGACACTCATGTTCAAGCGCAAAGCACTCGTTAAGATGTCTAATTTCTAGCAAGCTGTGATGGGTGATCAATAAGACCTTAACTTAGCATCAAGCATACGTCCCCCAACATTTTATCATCCACGTCCAAATCGCCTGTCGAACAGCTTCAGAACTCCCATTACACTTGCAGCTTCGACTTCCATAGGGGCTCGGCCAACAACTGGGTGAGGCGGTGTAGCGTGCAGACGGCCAAGCCAGGTGTTCAACTCATCGGTCGCTTGGTCAAAGTTCTTGTGTGTTGAGAGCGTCTTGTAGGTATCTGCACACGACAAGCTAGGAGGTGGTGCAGTCGCGGCCGTGCTAGGAAGAGTCTTGCAACAACCACCACCAGCTGCATTACCACCACAGCATCCTCCATCAGCCGGTGCAGTCCCAGCTGCACGCATGGCGGCGAGCGAGCGACAGAACAAGCCTGATTTAGGATCACTCTGACACTGTTGGCAGGTACCAGGTCCATTGACACAGGAGTTTGCTGGTGCGGTGGCGGCAACTGGACGGTGCATCTGGTTTGGGTGCATAGATGGGAGCTTTACGGTTCCCTCGACGTCAGTATCAGATGGTGGTGGAGTAACTTCATTCAGCAATGGTGCAAGACGATTCTCTTCCTCCATGGCAGCAGCTTCGGCAGCACACATGCAATAAGCACCCTCTGTACAGAATCCGCACGATTCATTAGGACGTCTTGCGTTGATTTGCTCTTGGCTGGGGCGGTTTACGACAATGGCCTTGGTTGAAAACTGTGCAGTAAAGTCTACTTCGAGAGGGGTAGGTGGATCAGAGTGGCGTTGACGCTTCTCAGCTTGCTCAATTGATGGTGAGTGCGATCTTTTAAGGTCCGTAGACATAGACTCGTTAGCGGACCTAATGGTCTCTTCCAAGCAGTCGCAACGAGACCCAGCACTACAATTGCCACAGCCGGAAGTGACTATTGCCAAGGCCTCAGCACACACACATTTTCCTGGTTCACCAGTACAATTTCCACAGTCGATGGGAGGGTCTTCTATATCTGGTGTGTAAACAGCATATTGCTGGACTGACGGCTTTGGCGATCGACGAACACGTCGTGGGGGTAGGGGTACAGCATCTGTTCCTGTAGTTTGAGCACCGTTTCGTAGATATGCCAATTCAGTTTGTGCCGATTCCTTCTCGGACCTCTCATATTCGACGATCCGATCGAGCGTATCACATCGAAGCTTCCATGACTGTAATTCTCCATTAAAACGTTGCACATCTGCCTCCAACCGCAAGATCTTTTCCTTCATGTCGGCCTCCCGCTTCTGTGTCTCTTCCTTCGTCTCTTCCAGTTGCTCTTCCAACTCTCCCACTCGGGCCGCACGTCGCTCTCTGAACGCACGTTGGGCGGCTCGGTTTTGTGCCTTTCTTTTGGTCGGTGGTGTATCTGTTGCTGGCTTTCTGCCTGGCTTTGGACGAGGTGGTATGATCCATTCCTTTCGGGTCATAATTGGTGGAGCACCGTGTGCCAGAGCCGGCGAGATGGAAGATATATTTGGAGTCATTTGCATGGCTTTCTTAGCTAGGAATTGAGGGGCAGATGGCTGCGGAGCAAGAGCGCTGGGTGAGCCTGCAGAGGACGGCGTTGATACAGCAGGCGACGCCATAATGCATGCATGCAAACACTCTATCAACTTGGCAATTTAGTTCGAATTTAAGTGAAGCATACAATTAGAACCATCAAATAACCCCAGGTGCAGGGCAATTAGAGTTGTTGAAAAAGACGAAATTTGTTGGTGAAGGTGGGAAAAGGTGAAGGGAAGCTCGGAGGGGGAAGAGAAAGGATCGATCAGATTAGATTATCAGATCCCACTAGGGGCAGACTGGCTGACTGACTGGGAACTGGCTCGACTAGATGTGCCCAGCTCCACCCAACAGCCGAGAATCGGATGTGCCAAGCAGTATGCTCGCCCGAATACATGCACGACCGAACGCAACTTCTTTTTTCTTTCTTTTAGGGGAAAGATCTGTCTGTTATATTCAATCAGATCGGTGTCTAGCTACTAGGCCTATCTCTACGTGTTGAGTGTTATCAATTCATTAAAGCGCTTCTAGAACTGAGAGAAAAGTGTGTGGGTTGAATACCAACTAGGTGTATACATACACAGGGGTTTGTTTTCCCATAGCCGAACGCACGTTCACTGGTCTTCCAAACTGAATTGAGTCCCACCAGAACCCTCCGTCACTCCACTACGTACGAGCGTGGATATCAACTGCCCAGCACGCACAGCAGTTGGTTATGTAAAGCCTCAGCACACCACGCGAATAATCCCGAGAAATCGAACCACCCATCAAACTTTAGGTGCACGTGATATCAAGTGTTCTGTACTGTACACCGTCAGTAGTAATCCAGCAAATACACCCCACAGGGCTCCAGAAGAAGGCAGCCCCGGGGAGTTTGCCAGGTTGCATATCAGAATGAGTAAATTCTACTTCGGAGGAGACTCCGGGAACATCTCCTCGGACGACGAAGACAACCTCCCCTACCCCGAGGCCCTACCACGCAGTGACTTCCTCTCGCCCACCTTCGAAGCCTCAAACTATCTCTCTACCCTCTCGGACCGCCATCAGACCTTAGAAGATCTACGGGGAGATCTCAGGGAACGGTCTCAGGCGCTATCCAAGGAGCTTTTGGATCTTGTAAATGCGAATTATGAGCAGTTCCTCAGCCTTGGCAGTGATCTGAAAGGGGGTGAAGAGAAGGTCGAGGATGTGATTGTGGGGTTATTGGGGTTTCAGAGGGGGGTGGAGGGGGTGCGGGCAACTGTTAGGGAGAGGAAGGTCGAGGTCGATGGGTTGCTGGAGGAGAAGACGGCGGTGAGTAAGGAGATTGCGCTGGGGAGGAAGCTGTTGGAGGTTGATGCGCGGCTGGAGGAGTTGGAGGACAAGCTGATGGTTGCGTCGCTTGGACGGACGCCGACGGAGGAAGGGGAGTCATGGAGTGATAGCGAGGACGACGAGGATGAAGATGATGAGGATGACTTGCCGGATGGAGGAACCAGCACTGCCAAACTCCAAAGACTTGCCCTTGACTGTCGTCAGATTGAGTTCCTGTCGGCTAGCGCTGGCAACGCTCATCCATTCATAATAGCTCAGCAGTCACGCATGCTACGGGTCAGAAACACCATTTTACTGGATATGAGCACTGCCCTCAAGCAAGCTGCGGCCACGGGAGAAAGTGGAAAAGCACGGGTGATGAAGCTGTTAAGTATTTACCGCATTTTGAATGCTGGAAATGAGGCAGTCAAGGTTTTGCGAGACTTGAAGTCACGGTAACGCACAGGGATTGGAGCATAGCGATGGAGTTAAGGCATATATCATTGTACAAAAGGGAATAAACTACAGCAAAATCTGAAAAGCAAACTAGATACCACATTGTGTCAGATTCCCCAAGTCGGCCAAGACGCGCAAGACAGGCATTATATTTATATTCACACATAGTCGGCACAGGAGTCCTCTTGATAGGTTTAAGCAGGTAATGTCTGACACAACGGAATTCATGTTGCTCTATGGTACATCTCATATCTATACATTGTACACTTCTATGTCGATAGTTCCCGAGCCGTGATTTTTGAGTTCGGATCTATGAAAGTTCCGTTCAGTGGGAAACCCGGCCCATTCGTAGAGCTTAGCACTACCTCCGCCATCTCCTTGTTGATCTTGTCACTCAATTGCCCTATATCCTTCTTCACAGAATCAATGAATACTTTCATGTTCCGCTGCATCTCCTCTGGCGTAAACCCTAGTTGTCCAATTGCCATCCTTATGACACCCAAACGTTCTCTGTATTCAGCACCTCCAACCAGGTCTTTCATCACAATGCTTGGATCCTTCACGACGGTACCCGTCTTCGTACTGGGCATCAGTCCTCTAGGTCCAAGAAATCTTCCCATTCCCGCTTTGTTCATCTTCGCGAGCGAGTCAGTTTGGCAGATGCATCGATCGAACTCAATACGCCCATCCTTCACAGCTTCAAACACCTCCTCTTCTCCAACGACCGAAGCTCCTGCCTTTCGCGCATCCTCGGCATATTTGGAGTCTGGCGGACAAATGACACAGATCCTGACATCTGTGCTCACTGGGTGTGGAAGTCGTAACCGATTTCGTATAACAGGGCCGTTCTTCTGGGATTTCAGCTTAATAGCTACATCGTACTTGACGGACGTTGGCTTCTGGCCCACTTCAAAAGCTCGGATATACCTGTCTGCGATTAGATACTGCTCAGCTTAGGGAGGTGATGATCCCATACCGCATGGCTTCGCAGAGCGAAAATTGCTCCGAGTCCTTCATATCATATTGAAGATACGTCGTCCTTCCCTTCTTCTTTTTCTTCTCGACAACACCCTTCTGCTTATTTTTCTGCGGGTTACCAGAAGGCTTCTTTTCTTTAGCCTTGGTGACGAATCGAACTTGTATTTTGGGGGCTAAGAACCTCGCAGGAAGAGAATATGCGGTCTGTCTCCCCGTCGCGAGACTCAGCCTGCTCATCTGAGCAAGGCATGGCGAGAGGTTAGCCATGTTGATACTGGTAATTTGAGGGCTCGTTGTCGCTCGTCCAGAAACTTGAGCTCCAATTGGAATTAAAGCCTTGGCATGCCAAGTCGGATTAACAATCTTCCTTCCCGGCCGTTTGAGTCAACAACCCCTCCATCATTAAATACATCCCACATTTCGACTCACTCACCTGCTCCCAGAAAACAAAAAATAAACACAATGAAGAGCCAGGAGTTATCTCAGCTCGCGGCGAACCTCGCTGCCCCTGATTTCAAATCCATTGAGCCACATCTTCTGGCCTTGGATAAACATCTTACCCTACGAACTTTTATCGAGGGGTACTCACTAAGTGAGGTTGATTCCAAGGTATGGGTTACCATTCGATCAAATAAGGTGGCAAATGCGTTCTTGAAGAGAGGAAGTCTTGCCAATGTTGGAAGATGGTTCGCATATATTGAACAGTCTCATCCAGAGATTCAGGCTGAGATCAAGTTGAAGGAGGATGCTGGAAAGGCAAAGATAGCTGCAGGAAGCAAGGCCGGTGCTAGTTACAACATGGCCTTGCAAGATACAGAGAAGGGAGTGATTACTAGATTCCCCCCCGAGCCTTCGTAAGTTACTAGAGGATAATTTGTTATTAAAACATAGATATCACTAAATCTCACATACTAACTAAACACAGTGGATATTTGCACATAGGTCACGCAAAAGCCGCACTTCTTAACGATTACTTTGCACATGACCTCTATAAAGGCACACTGCTACTCCGATTCGATGACACAAATCCTTCAAAGGAGAAGCAGGAGTTTGAGGACTCCATTATCGAAGACCTGAAGTTGATGGGGATTACCCCGGACAAGACGAGTTATACCAGTGACTACCTACAGGAGTTATATGAGTATTGTGTTCGCATCATCAAGGAGGGCCATGCTTATGCAGATGATACGGACCAGGAGACGATGCGAGACGAGAGGATGAAAAAGCTTCCTAGCAAGCACCGAGATAAGAGTGTTGAGGAGAACCTTGCTATATTCGAGGAGATGAAAGCAGGATCGAAAGTTGGACACGAGAATTGCATTCGCGCAAAGATATCCTTTGATAGTCCTAACGGAGCCATGCGTGATCCTGTTATATATCGATGCAATACCGAAACCCCTCATCATAGAACTGGAACAACTTGGAAGATGTATCCAACATACGACTTTGCTTGCCCCATCGTCGATTCTATGGAGGGCGTCACTCATGCTCTCAGAACGACCGAGTATACCGATCGCAATCCCCAATATCAATGGTTCTTAGACACGCTGAAGCTCCGCCAAGTGCACGTTTGGGACTTTGCTCGTATGAACTTTGTTCGTACATTCTTGTCGAAACGAAAACTTACCAAGCTGGTCGATGCGGGCAACGTCTGGGGATGGGATGACCCTCGAATGCCTACAATTCGTGGTGTTCGGAGACGAGGTATGCAAATCGCGGCACTACGGGATTTCATCCTAAAGCAAGGACCAAGTAGAAATATTGTGGTTATGGACTGGACAAACTTCTGGGCTTCCAACAAGAATGTTATTGATCCTGTCGCACCTCGCCACACCTCAGTCGACCAAGATACATGCGTCAAAGCCAAAATCACCAATGGTCCAGCTGTACCAGAGGTTAAAGATATGCCAAAGCATCCCAAGAACCCAGCTGTTGGGACCAAGAAGGTTGCATTCAGCAGTAGCATACTTCTAGATCAGGAGGACGTGAAGCTCATGAAAGAGGGCGAGGAAATCACACTTATGAAATGGGGTAATGCATTCGTCCGGAAGATCAATGGATCTGGTTCCATTACTGACATCGAGCTCGAATTACATCTCGAGGGCGATGTCAAAAAGACCGAGAAGAAAGTCACATGGTTGTCGACCGAGGGTCAAACTCTTGTAAAAGCTGAGTGCTGGGAGTTCGAGTATCTGATCACCAAGGACAAGCTAGAGGAAACCGACAACTGGGAGGATTTCTTGACCCCTGAGTCTGCTCATAAGACGGATGTATTGTGTGACGAGAACGTTGCGGATCTAAAAGTAGATGACATTATTCAATTTGAGCGTAAAGGATATTACAGAGTTGACAAGCCCGCGTTGGATGGAAAGCCTGCAGTTCTTTTTGGTATTCCAACAGGGAAGGCGAAATCAGGACTATAAAATTTATATATTGCTGGGTATTCCATGTGTAGCTAGAGCATGTTGAATTACGCAGGTATCAATCAAATGAAAGTACACACATATGGTTTACGATAGATTATGCACGCATAGCTGTATGGGCTTGAACTAGTGGGCATGAAAGTTTCTATCGCCATGACCGTACTAGGTAATACTTGTTTTCCCATATGCCGTTCCTAAATATAACTTGGCCCTATGACGGTCCCCTGCATTTTGTATGATCCGAGGCTGGGACGACATTCGCTGCCACTTAACAAGCGAATAGAGTCGCAAAAAACACATGACTGACATCTCGTATTCAAACCGATAAAAGCACGCAAAAGCATCACACAAAGAATGGGATTCGTAGATCATCCCACTCAGCCCGTATTCACTATAATGCTAATCACATTTTACTGCTAGAATGTTCTTGGTAGCCAAAACAACTTCTTGGGTAATAATCAGGTGCTGCAAGCCTACAAAGCCCGACCCGAGAGGCAACAACCAACTGCCTCCTATATTAAGTCTGCCTCCCTCCATAAAGATTCTATGAAAAACACAAAGTTATTATAATTCAAACATCATACTCGCTAATTACACTTAACGCTTCAATACATCTCACAATGTATTTCTCAACACTCCTCCTTTCAGCAGCAACTGCTACGCTAGCCTTTGCTCAAAGCTCCTCCATCCAAGTCCCTGTTGCATGGGGGATTTCGGATCTTCAAATCTATAACACCAGACATGGCTCTGGTGGAACGTACGGGTTTCCTTTTCCTAATCTCAAACCTCACAATAACGTTCTATACAGATGGAAATTCAATATTATAGACAGACCAACAACTGCACCTCAGGGCTTCAACACAACATGCACTTACTATAACGGCGGTGCATACTTTTTTGCAGTGGATGGAGCCCCGATCGACCAGCCTTGTGCAGATCCAAGTGTGACTTTTAGTCTCTATCCAAATGGAAATATGTTTACGTTCAACGTGACGCATCTTTGGGGGAATTGTGGCACGTAAGCTACTCCCTTGCTTTCTTTTGCGCACCAAATTTGCATTCCCAAAAGTCTTGAGATAGTAGTGTCTTTGCTAACAAGGGAAGCAGTGCTGATGCTCCTATCCCGTATAATGATAACAGTACCTGGAGCTTCAGTAAAGATGATGTGAGCGGCCAGCAATTCGATCCAGAGAATAATTTCGGCCAGTCCGGAAGCTTTTCTAGAAGGTATGTTTGGTGCTAAAAATTCAAAGTCTGTTTCGGGTAAGAATGGCGCTGATGGGTAGTAGCTGGATCTCAATGTATCCAAAACGTGCCGTTCCCAGCACGAGGTGTATGTTCTGTTAATCATAACAGGCTGGTTAATGATCTTAGGATGATTATCTTGACGGGGAAGCAGGTGTTCTAGGTCATAATTCTATTCGTTAGGTGATTCCAGGGAGGTTGTAATATTGAGTAATGGATTTACATTCTTTTACAAGAGTGTGTCAGTACTTGAGACTTTGCAATAATCGAGAATATTAGAAACGATTCTTCATTCTTAAATAGCCCTTCCATCTTATCAAGTCGAAAAGAAGATGAAGAAATCTTCCGTAACTGAAATTTCATATTTTACTTCTTCTTTTATGCTGTGGGAAAAGGTACGGATGCACAGGACAAGTAGGTTTTGGATTTTGTAGGGATCATGAGGTACGTTTATTTATTTTATTTTATCCATTGCCAGCGCTCTTATTCTAAAGTTTATAAACCAAGAGAGGATATTTTCAGTAAGAAATACTCTAAAGACAGGCAAATAATTATGAACGTTGAGTCAGACAAGCAACCATTCACCACAAAATGTGCCCCGTTTCATGAAATGAAATGGGTACGCAGTTCTGTTACAAACCTTCTCAGAGTTGCATTCAGAAACGTATAGCTTCAGCCACTCCATTAGGGAGACCACTAGTGGCCTGAAGCTTCTGTAGCAGCTCCTTCGTGATCTGATCAAGACATCCTGCACTGGCGGCG
>Ga0247812_10001271_pt1 | contig 14322 bp, 14 predicted proteins | sample UWRJL149409B1_FD_178011 | JGI IMG/M metagenome (GOLD analysis project Ga0247812, IMG submission 178011) | Plant litter microbial communities from Arlington Agricultural Research Station in Wisconsin, United States - UWRJ-L149-409B-1 | ecosystem: Environmental > Terrestrial > Plant litter >...
AGAGCTTGAAGAAAGAGGAGAGGTGCATAAGCCAAGGTGGTTCGTGAGGGTTGATGGTGGAGATGAGGGTGAGGATGTCTGGAAGCTTAGGAGTGGGAAAGAAGGGTATTGGGAGGAGAGGGCGAAAGGTAAATGGGAGGGGGTGGAGGATATACTTTCTGGATGATTTCCTAGGATGGCCCTGGAAATTTTAGACGGGGGCTAGGGAAAAAAGGGCATCAACTGCAGGGCGTTGCGGAAACAAAAACCCTGGATCTGGAATTGATGATGATGAAAAACTTGTTTGGCGTAACATTGGGATAGGATACTGCCGACTGAGATCATACACGAATCAATAATGTTTCGGTTACCTGTTGCTTATTTGTATGAGAAATAGGAACATCTTATGTCTACTCATGTGGTAATTGAATCTCTTGTACAATACAGTAACTAATGTAGCCTCATACCTCAGATGAAGGAATTTTCAAGGAATAATCACTGGCAGTAGATTCTTTGTTTGCAGATGTAGATTAGGTGTTGATGATGGCATAATGTCCGTGGGCACAAAACAGTAATCTATGAAGGCACAACCAAAACAATTCTTTGGTATAATAGCCAAAGTAGAGTAAGCTTTGAGTGTGTCAGTTCGGTTGTTATAATGATATACTTATCTAGTTCCTTTAACCTACAACTTTTTTTTTTTTATAGTTTAGGACAGTACAATCAAAGATGTTAAATCTATATCACTACCAGATCTAGTGACCAGCCTAAAGTCAGAGATAGTTCAATCGTCATGACCAAAAGAAAGCTCAAATCAAAATTGGTAAACCGTCTCCCTCGAAACCACAGGCTCATTGCATCACACCATATAAAGAATGAAATCATCAAGACCTGCAGAGAATACGAAATAAGGTCATTAGTTTATGTATTTAATTACATGGACAGAGAAGAAACTCCTAGAAATGCTCCATCCCAGGGTATCATCCAAACTCCAGTTCTGATACAAAGTTCACTTTTAGCCCTCCCTAGCGTTAACATCAAGAGTGTTATCGGCATCGCACAAAATATCACGGTCTGGTGGAGGAATTTGGTCACGGTAACCAGAAACATGATTGACGATGTGGGCGAACCCTTCTTTGTTTTCAAGAATACGTTTTTTTTCTTTCGCCTCTGTTGCATCGGCCATTTTCTGAGATTGTTTGATCGCTTTGGCTAGACTCCTAGTCTGTATTAGTAGAGTATATGATTACAAGCTGTTTAGTGGCTAGAAAAGGAAGTCATACGTGACAGTTGATTTGGTAACGTATCCTTGTCTTGCGAGCTCATCGGCCAATTCCTTTTGGTGGTTATCTAGGAGGCTCAAATTTGGTACCACGATTAGTGGTAGTTGGAATCGCATAGCATCCAGTATCGTTCCGGAACCTAGCTCAATATTAGTAGAGCATATACAACTTTATATTGGCTGAACTTACCAGCCGCACTAATTACGCTACCTTTCAAATAGCCTTCCCGATCCAAACACTTCCGCATATCATCTTTAAGATCTGGGTGAAAGTCAAAAGCTTTCAACTTCAGACCAAAAGTATTTTGCGGAATAATATCATGCCAATACTGAAGGGATGCGCCGACTTGGAATGTGACATGTGTATAGCCCTCATCTTTTAGGGCCTGTAAGCAATCGGGTTGGAGAGCAGCCAGAACAAGTTCTGGAAATGGCGCAGTTGCACCAGTAGTAATGAGACACTCGCGACGAATGTGAACGGGCGCCATCTCTTTCTTCTCGTAGTCTGCCATTATATTGAGTGAAGCGAAAGCTTACGGCAGCACTTTCAAAAAGATATGGATGCTTCAAGCCTTGGTGAGCGTTTAATGATGAGGCCCACAGATTCGGGTGAAGTTCAACTCGTTCTGCAACAATTCTCTCACGTAAGACCGTTGGAACTACATCTTGTCAACGGGTGAAGTACGTTGTGACTACGAAGTATGAAGTGATTCTACCATAGTTTATCCGAGGAAGCTCCGTGATAGGCTGCTATTGATCAGGATCCACCTATTTCCTCCGGTTGACTTTGGTGCAAGTGAAAATAAGGTTTATCGCTAGTGCCTCTTTGAGACTAGTCATTGATGTAACGTGATTATGAGCCTCTCAAATATTCTGACGAGATGTTGCTGTTGATCACAGCAAGCCCACCATGTCGACACTCCTGCATGGACTACGCTTTACAGCGAGAGGTCTAAGGCACCCCCCGACATTGCATATATATGCTACAAAATCAATTGGTCGTAGAAGGGCATTTTCAACCACCGTTCCTATACGGAATGATGAACCTTCTAATCCAAAACTCGAGGAAGCTATACAGAAAGTAGACCGGTCCAGCGGTAATCTTAGACAAAGGTTCGAACAGGACATGGATAGAATGCTGGCAGATCAGGAAGAGGAGCAGGAGGAGGATGAAGATGATGTGATGGCCAACCTTTCGGAATTAATGGGGGAGTGGGACGAGGAATTCGACGAGCTCTCTGATCCACCACCTCAAAGAGGAAAAATGCAGGTGTCAGACTCTTTCCATAACTATGGAGAGCCTAATGACGAGGATCAACCCATGGAACTGGACGATGAGGGAGATGAGGAAGACGCGACTGATGATTATAATAATATGACGGTGTTAGCACACGGAGAGCTACAACAACATCAGGAGATGAGGCATTATGCGAGATTAGCTGCTTGGGATCTACCTTTGCTATCAAGTAAGTAAAGAGAGGCTGTGGATTTATACCACGCATATTGATTTCTATTCTAGAGTTGGCGAAGCCTTTCGAGCCTCCTACTGCGGATATGCCATTGCGTTTTAGATATACGACATACATGGGCGAAACGCACCCGGCGGAGAAGAAAGTTGTGATGGAGTTCTGTATAGGGGACATGCCAAATCTCACAAAAGTCCAAAGAGACAAGCTCAAGAAACTGGTTGGAGTGCGATACAATCCTGAAACTGATATTGTCAAGATGAGCTGTGAAATGTACGAATCACAAGCCCAGAATAAGAGGTATCTTGGAGATCGAGTTGATGAGCTTGTGAAAGAAGCCAAGGTATGTTAACGGCACTAGAAAATTGCTCCCCGTCTAACGTCCGCAGGACCCTAAAGACACCTTCGTGGATATACCTCTAAATTTAACGCACCATAAACTCAAGGCGAAGCCAAAATGGCCCAAGCACTGGTCATTAACTCCGGAGCGCAAGGCAGAGTTGGCTCAATATCGCCAGACCTCTGCACTTACAGATCACCAAAGAATGCTTGATGGCCTACTGGTCGATGGCAACCAGGCAATTGCACAGGCACTTGCGAGCAGAGCAGCAGCACCAAAAATAGCAATACCCGAGATGGTCGCAGCCGGAAAAGGAAAAGGTGGAAAGATGGTTGGCGTTAGACGATAAAGGACTTTGTGTATGATGAGATTTGTACGAGATACCTGTATATTCATGGAATAGATGTACAACACCAAATATTCTGTTCATTTGGGTGTCTGAGCTCTCGTATACAGCAGATATTTACCATGTGGTTAACAGCATGGCCTGAGGATAGTGGTCTTCGTTCTTCGTTCTTCGTTCTCTATTATCTAGAGATCGGGTAACCAGGAACTCTTCACAGCACGTTTGGCAGCTTGTCAGCCCCATACTGAAGCTAGATTTGCCAACTGCACAATACTTCATTTCTAATCTAAGTTTGGAAGCTTCGCCACCTTGGGTTTTCCATTCCTGTTCTTATTACCTATCATGAAAGGGTCGGAAGTCGGACACCGCATTCGCTAAATAAGAGACGCAATTCTGAAAATGCCAAGGTACAGGGTCCAATTCAGAAGCATTTCTTCTAAGCGAATGCGTAAGAGAGAGTGAGCGGTGTTAGCCCCGAGTACATTATCTTAGTATTGACTTGCTTCTGGCCTTCCTTATAGAACATACTCATCAGTCGATTTTAAGTAGGAAACGTACCCATTAGCGAACTTAGCTACCCAACCATTGTCAACTAAACACGGGGCGAAACTGTTGCTCATAGCGATAGCCATAGCGGGTTTGATATTCGTAGGCAATTCATACAGTCTTGTCCGGATCCACTTGAATGTACTCCGTAATCCTTACCCCGCAAGGTTTAAGGCTGGTGGCTGCTGGATAACGAAGCTGACTAAGCTTGAGCCTCGGTCCTGTTGGTCTCTTAACTCAATTGCATCTGATACGGCCCTCCCGACCCCATTTCGTTTCCAACAGTCGGCTTAATGCTGAAAGAAACTCACCATCATCACAATAGGGAGCACGGAATTACGGACGTATTTACTAGCATCTCATTCGCTCGGAACGCAAGTTACACCGTCCGGATTTTAACGAATCCCATTTAAGAGTCCGAGATCTGTTGTATTCAAACAAGCGTCGTCAAAACAAACACCTCACTTTCCAACAAGAATCCACCTTTTCCAACAAGACAACGACCTACTTAGTAAGTGCTTCCCCCTCAAGCACCAATCTTGATACCAAAGACCGTAATCAATTACCCGGCGCTTTTACTGACCATCCATCTGAAGTCGTAATTATGGCAACTACCAATATTGCGCCGTTCCAGCCCACAGCCATTGATTCTATCAAAGGAACTGTCGATACTCTCAAGACCACCTTCAAATCCCAAAAGACCAAGCCACTAGAATATCGATTGGCCCAGCTGCGTAAGCTATACTGGGGCATCAAAGACAACGAGGAGCTTTTGGTGGAAGCATGCAAACTTGACTTGGGGAAGCCAAGTTTCGAGACATACATCTCAGAAATCGATTGGGTTAAGAACGACATCATATACGTTACCGGCAAACTGAAGGGATGGATGAAGGATGAAAAAGTTGATGATATTCCGCTTGCGAATAAGCTGTTGAGTCCTCGTGTTCGAAAGGACCCTCTCGGCACCATTCTTGTAATCGGCGCATACAACTTTCCCGTCATGCTCTCCTTAGCTCCTCTCATCGGTGCGATTTCTGCAGGCTGTACTGGTATCCTAAAACCATCAGAGGTTTCCCCACACAGCGCCATGGTTTTAAAGAAAATCGTGGAAGAATCCCTCGACCCAAGTTCATATGCCGTCGTTAATGGCGGTGTTCCAGAAACCTCAGCTCTTCTAAATGAAAAGTGGGACAAGATTTTCTATACTGGTAGTGCGCAAGTTGGAACGATTATTGCTAAGAAAGCAGCTGAAACTCTCACGCCTGTGGTACTTGAGCTTGGAGGAATAAATCCAGCTATCGTTACCAACAATGCGGATCCACGTCTCGCAGCTCGTCGCTTATTATGGGGTAAATCTCACAACGCTGGTCAAGTTTGTATCAGTCAGAACTATGTTATGGTTGAGAGGGACATTTACCCATTATTCGAAGCAGAGCTGAAAACTGCCTATAAAGAGTTCTTTCCCCAGGGTACCCAGGCCAGCCCCGACTTTGGAACAATCGTCAACAACCGACACTTCCACAGAATCAAGAAGATGCTTGATGAGACTAGTGGAGAGATTATCTTGGGAGGAAAGGTTGACGAGTCTCAGAATCACATTGATCTTACCATTGTGAAGGTCAAAAATCAGAATGATTCCATGATCGTCGACGAATCTTTCGGACCTTTAATGCCTCTTCTAGTCGTGGATAGCGTGGAAGAAGCTATTCGTACTGCTAACTCTGTAGACCCTACCCCTCTGGGACTTTACCCATTTGGATCGAAGGCCGAGACTGACAAGAGTAAAGTTCATTACCAATTTTCCAGACTCTAACTAATTTTGTTTCTCAGTTTTGAATGAAGTGACATCCGGAGGTGCAACCGTCAACGACGGCTTCTTCCACGGCGCGATCCCCACACTTCCCTTTGGCGGAGTAGGCAGCTCGGGTCAAGGTGCTTATCGTGGTAAAGCCTCCTTTGAGGTATTCAGCCATCGACGCTCAGTCGTAAAAACCCCCGGGTGGATGGAAAAACTCCTCGATGTCCGCTACCCTCCGTACACAGCGGCCAAACTCGTCAAATTCCGTCAAACCAGCGAGTTGAAGCCCAACTTCGACAGACAAGGCAATCAGATCAAGGGCCTCAAGTATTGGTTAGGATTGGTATGTTACAATTCCAAATCCATTGTCAACTCCTTCCCAGATTCTGAGTTTATGTTGTGTCATTATGCCAAATTGTATTCTAAGACCTATTCCTAATATAGTGATTTCAGGTAATGGGACTCGGTGGAGAAGGTGTTGGAAGTAGTTTAATCAGATGGGCTTTCGCGGCGCTGGTGGCTATGGGCGCAAAAAAATACATCGATACTGGTAAGGCATCGTTTTTGAAGTAGGAGTTCCATTGGCAGCGATGTGATAGGATTGATTCAATGGGCTAAAAGGGGGAAAAGAAGTTAATGAAGCTGGCTTTCTTAGCGTTATACCTTGTATGATTACATGTTATTGCCATAATTCTCTTTTTTACAGTACCTCAGTTCTGGTCTCCTGTGATTCTCCGATGAATGCGTAAAGTAGAAAACTAGGATTCCCCGATGCATAAACCGATACTAGTGTTAGAGATTGGTGGTGAGCGCCGAACCCAAGTTCTGGGCTCTTAAGTATTAATTAATGACTGGCTCAACAGGACTTGGTGACTAACTTGCGCGGAGTATTTACCGTTTTCTGCTCCCTCTGCGCTCTCCTTTCTGGACCACGAAACCATTATTTATAATACGTTGACAACCCGTCCAAACACACTTACTAAAGCAGAGCATTCGGATCCGCCTAAAGATTCCCTCCCATTTCCTAAACCCTATCTATACACACACAGACAGACCCTTCCCCTTAAGCTTCCGCGCACCACCCACAGCCACCTCGTCAGTTTGTCGTTTGTACAATTTCCCCTGTGCTTCCCAACTCTCGAAAACCTTCCTGTGCGCGTTTCCCCCTTTTCTTCCCCCTTCACATATACTTTCGGACAGGTAGAAAGTGTAAAGCCTTCACCCGGAAGCATGCTAGCCGAGCGGTGGAGAGCCACGCCGCGCAAGGCTGGCGGACGACCCGACTCGGTGGATGGCTCCGGGTGGGTTAAGTTCCTCCCGTCCAATGGACCCGGGAACGTCAGCATCCGGCCGTGCCGCGTGCATCAAAAAAGATGCTGGACTCTGGGGGTGAGGCAGCTGCACGCGATCACATCTGAGGCTTCCCGGTTACAGTTAGCAACTGGGAGGGGGCGTGCCACAGGAGACGGCTACCGGCGTACGCGGTTTGTGTTTGTAGTTTGTGTTTGTGCCTCTTTTTGCATATACGCCACGCTTTTCCTGGTGCAAGCGAAGGGGGAACCTGGGCAGTCCGGGGATGGGATATGACCCGTTGGCTGGCGGGAAAGGAAAAAGGAGCCGAAAAATGGGATTTATATTGAGGGATGGGGGTTTTGTTGCACATCTGTGTTTTTCGGAACTCTGGTGTTCCGGATAGCTGCTTTTCCTCCTTCTTCCTCTTTGGGAGGGAAGTGCAGAGAAATGGAATGCGTCGACACTGTCTGTCAGGATACGCCAGGGGTGGAGGATGATGAGACACGTGATGGGGTTTGAGGTTATGTAGATGTTTGTTTAAGAGTTATGCTTTGAGGGGGATGGTCATTTAAAATGGTCAGAGTTATTAGGCAAGTCAATGGTGGTGGTGTGCTGAGATATTATATACGAGATATTCATCCCAGGAAGAAGGTATGAAGATGAGCAATCTACTACAAATGCGAAAGTTGGGCAGGGCAGAGCCGCCAGATTTGAAGCTGAAGATGTTTCTTCACTGAGGCTTGTTTCTATGGATACAATTACCTGGTGCTGACTCTGACGTGGTACATTTGGTGCTACGGTACAACACAGCAAGTACGTATGTGCCGGACGCTGACTAGATGTCGAAGACAAAATGCTGCTAGTGGACTTGGAGAGACAAGAAACATGACACGGGAAGAATGGGGGATGCGAAAATGTGGTAGTAGCAACTACATGGTGAAATTGGGCAAAACACACCGTGCCCCCAACATAACCAAAACTAACGATACGTAGAACAGTGGCCGGAATAAGCAGAAGCAGAAGCAGAAGCTAAGCAGACAAACCTAGTAGATGTAGACAAAAGTAAAGTTGCGAAAGTATAAAACCATAAGTTACGAAATAACGAGATTCCTGAGTGAAAAGAGTTTTTTTGCACTTTTGCACCTGCTGCGCTTTTTGCGAGGCAAAAGTTAGCTAGGAGGGGTGTTAAGTTACGCAAAAGCTTCAAACTACTACTGCATCCTGTTTCGATGGTTCGTGGGAAAGGTTTTGAGAACTGCCGCACTATCGATTTTTCTCTCGGTCTTTCCTTTGCTTGGGGGACCGACTAAAATCAAACATCGTGAGTGTTAAGTTCAGCCATACCTCGCACAAAGTCGGCCGAAAGAGTCTGGAGACATGCAGGGAAAAAAGAAAGGAAAAGAAAATGGGAAACGAAGTCTCTGTGTGTAAAATGAAACTGAAGTCTAATAGATTCCATTCCCCTTTGTAGGCTGCAATGGACTTTAACTCTGTCTGCCCTGGCGTTGGTTTTACCATCTTTGGTCTTCTTTCCTCAGTAGTTTGTGACGAAGGGCTGTTAACTTCCCACCACGAGGTTCGTTGTAGCGTGAAGGGCAAAGAATGACTTGTATCCAAGCTTTCAGTGCTGAATTTGGAATCAGCACATGAAGCTTGTGTGATAGAGGTTTGGCGGATCTGAAATTGTATTGTGTTCACGAACCTCAAACTAACCAGTAGACGATGCAATATCCGCAGATTCTCGAGTGGCACAACTGAACGAGACACGCGACAACGACGTGACACACATATGATCCTACTCAGGCCGTGAGAATTATACTTTACATTGTATAAGTATGGTCGAATTGCTATCGCTATCAAACTCCTGTCCATATGATTATGATCCCCTTTTGACGCCTTGCAAATGTTTTCAACACCGTATTTCCACCCCACCCCGACTGACCGTTAAATACTTCACGCCTTTATATGGCTTCACCCCCTCTCCAACGCCTCGGCTTTTCCGTGTATCGATTTGGAGAGCTTCCACCTTGATCCCGCTTGCCAACCAGCCTTTGACTGAGAAGCTCACGTTTGCAGAGGTGGGCATCAAGATTTTGTTTTGCGCAAGTTTCCTCGCATCTTTTGCATCTCTTTGTTCGTCCGTAACATCGTTTGTCTGTGTTATCTTCTCGGGAGCTTGATAGGTGTCGTCTTCGTAGTCATAATTTCCATCGAGTTTGAAGCCATTCCCTTCGAAGTCTTCTTCTATGTCAGACATAAGTCCAACTACCGAGCAGCGAAGAGTGGCTCCACCTGCAACTGCATCCTTCGCTGGGATATGCCAATCGATGTGCCTTTCTCCAGGATTGTATGTGGTTTCACCTCTACTAGCCCTGACCTCCGATAGATTCCGCACATCTGCGGGTAGAGGAACGGTAACAACGAGATCTTCTATAGTAGGTGTTGTTGATGTACCAACGCCACTACCACCGAGCCCTGCAAACGCGGAATTGCCACGCCCCATTCCCTGACCATTTCCGCGAGATCCAGAACCAGATAATGATGAATTACCCTGTCCAGACACTTTAGTTATGAATAATCTAACTTCAAACTCAGCCCCAGTAGGACCAAGGTTTGTCTTGACCTCGATACTGACGGGTAGTTTCAGGCTCGAAGACTTCGTGCTCTCAATCTTGCCACCTTGAAGAGGAAGCAAATCAACCTCGTAGCCAGCTAAAACGAAGCGGCCGTCAGGTGGAATGAAGCTCAACTCGCCCGGATTTTCTCGCCATTTCGCTAACCTTACACAAGGATGGAAGACTGGCAACTCCATAACACTATGCAAATTTTGCTTCCCTGAAGGGGTCGACAGGTTCAAAATCAGATCCGGCATGCCTGATATTTTTGAGGTGAATGCAATTGTTCCGTTAGCAAAAGCGGCTAAGGGCCTGCCCGAGGGTGCGAGGGTGACAGAAAGTGTTTCCACAAGATCGACATATAGTTCATTGGATGTGTGCTTCACATTTGATCTTCTCCAGGGCAAAGCCGGAGTGGCTGTTGTGATACCAGTGGAAGAGAAACCAGACATGTTGGAACTTGTCGAATTTCCAGTAAATCCGGGTTTCCTGCACTTCTTAGCTTTAGTGGTAGTTTAGGAAGTAGATCAACAAACCCAGGAAGATTTATGCCACCTAACAATTTCCCAATCCATCCTTCAACTTCTACTAAGTCTCTCAAAGCATTCGGTTCTGTGGTGCTTACTGCCCCAGCATCGCACATTTCGTTTAGTAGTTGCGCCACTACATCGTAACTGCTCTCTACCTTTTGTGCTAACAATGGCGACCCAATAAAGTCTTCCAGAACATCTGTTATGCGGTGTAGGAACTCGAGCGCAAGCAATGGTTCAATTTCGGCGGACGAAGTGAGCAGGAACAGTAGGTTTGCATGGGTAAGACTGAAGACCAGAGTGGCCGGGGAGGTATTTGGGAGGTATATTAAGCTCGGCCGGGGTACTGGATGTGCAAGATAGAGAGGGAGTAGTTGGGAGGCGGAGAGGGGTCGAGAGGTGTAGGTATGAGTGAGGATAGGACGACTGGGGCGGGTTAGCTTTCGTGCATTTGTAGGATGGAAAACTACATACCTGTGCTCATCATAGATGTAAACTGCCTCTATAGCACCGGTCATGATCGAATTGTGTTTTCTATTCTATTCAATCATCTAGAGTACATAACTTGAAGGTTGAGCGTCACCGACGTGGGGTTGTTCTGAGAGCGGCCGCGCCAAGGATCGCGGTTCGCGGTTTATGGTCTCGACGGTTCTTATGCATTTCGGACACCTTAAAATCTTAGAAGCTCCAACTATCAGAACTTTGGCACAACTTGAGACCCAATCACCATGTGGGGCAGCAGCACACCTTCGGTGAAAGAACTCCAGAAGATGGAATCTGCAAAGGAAGTCATGAAAAGTGATATGGGAGATGATTGCCTGTCCTGCAGACTCATCGGTACATATTATGCCACCTCAGCTACAGCAGAATTCTAACCATTGATAGGGGCATCTGCATTCATGGGATTGGGTGCATATACTTATTTCTCGGGGCACCATCAACTGCAATTGCAACAGGCGAAAATACTCCAAAGCAAGAGTATGTTGGGATTGAAAGGGCGACAAGCAGGTATTACGAGCATTGCGATCTCTCTCGTAGGAGTTGGGGTTTATCGTTTGATCAACTAGTGCAATAAGTCAGGACTGCACGAAGTATATCAATGAGAATGTGTATAACAAAAAGGTACAGCGATAAAGAGCATTTTTACCTTTTTTTTGGTCTTATAGATCCTCAATTCTAAGTACAGCTCCTTACTGATTCTTGCTTTAGTAGATTCGGCAGATCAAAGCCTCTCTCCGCAATGCGCTACTACAAACTTTAAAGCAATATACAAACCTGGGTGTCTATGGACTTCTCTTATAAACACATCCTTTTATTTCCACAACGACCAAAATTCACTGTATATTCAAAGTGGCCCTCGACGCTGGACAATCGAGGAAATACCACCTGAAAATCCAAGTTGTTGATGGAGCGATTGGCTCTAAAAGAACTAAGTTCTAGGGAATTGATAATGGCTATGATATTGATATTGGTGCCTAAGCTATTTATGTATTGACTATAAACGGATAAGTACTAGACTTTGGAACACGTCTCTTGCCAATGGGTATTAACCCCTCCTGTAATCTACTATCGAGTCGCGAGTTTTCCGCTGGAAAGTGCTGTACCTATTCCTCATAATTAGACACTTAAGAACTTCCTACTAAGTTGGAGGGGGGAGATTCGATATTTGTATGTTCTCACAGGATCTCAGCCGCTTTGCAGCATCGAAAAGTTGACAGTTAGGTAGAATTGAGATGAAATCTGAAATCTGAATGCAAGTGCCGCCATTAGAAGGCGGCTCCGCATACTCATGTTCTTTCCTTTTCTGGCTTGGCATGCAGGTTTGTCTTACCATTCCAGTCATTCATAGCTCAGAGCCTCGTATAAATAAATCCTCACATTAAGAAGCCCAAGTCAGCTCCTTTCATAATTCTTAATAGTACTATTTCTACATTTCAGCCACTGTGTATTTGGTCTAGCTATCGGCTTCCATGATGTTAACCCTCATGTCAAGGCAAGAGTTTCAACGAAATGCCAAAAGTCATAGAGTTCGCTCGTCAGATAAAGACTTATCAGACAAATGGTCCCATCACTTATGCGGTAGAAGAATCGTTACTGGTGATATTAATAGAGTGGAAGAAATCCGCACCAAAGCAGCGGCAGACCCGTCATACTGGGAAAGTATACTTAGACATACAAGACATCATTTCAGTAACACCAGAGATGTCCTCAAATCTGACGACTCAACTAGGCTAGAAAAGACTCTTGACGGTGTTCAGTCTACTTGCTCATCAGATTGTGTGCCTCCACCACAAATTTATCTTCATAAAGCTACTCACGGGTCGTTGAATAACGACTTTATGGCCCAGCCCATATCACCACTATTAGCACTGCCAACTGAGATACGGCTTATGGTCTTGGAAGAATCGTTGAAGATCGAAGGAACGTATCTTGCGTATCGCAAAAGCAAGACTTCGGCCTCCTGGAGGGAGTTTTCAGGGCTTTCACTTCTATTCGTATGCAAGCAGCTCTATATAGAAGCTTTACCCATAGCGTACCGAACTTTCACAATCAAGGAATCTGAACTTCCAAGCTCTGCCAGATTGCATCTTTTCTCTAGCATACAACAAGAGAACGAAATCCCTGCTCTTGGGTAAGTTTATTCGCGTTCAGCCATTCTAGAAATGTCACGCTGACTCGATTCAGCCTGCATATTCATTTTGATAACGCGTCTTTCATTGGCAGGGCTACTATGAGAGGGAGTAGAGAAACCATAATTCCCCGGAAAGTTGTTTTCGAGAAGTTCGTAGAAAGGTTTTCGAAACGCAACACCAACTTATTCAGGGAATTAGAATGACATGGCCGGCCCAGAGCACATTGTTTCGTAAAAGGTATCTTCCATAGAACCTGCTTAATTAATAGGCTTGGAGTATGCTCTCTTGGAGGGTTCTGCCAATCGTAATTTGGCATGATCGGTATTGTGGTGGATATAGACTTCTTAGAGAGCACTTGGCTTTAGTGGATCCTACATCGAGGCAGATAATTCCTGCCTATGAAAGTTTGGTTAGAGATACCGAGATACACTATACCTCAAAGATGAGTATGGTACAGACTCTATGCGTGGCCCAATGAAACCACTCATTATTACAAATACTTGAAACCTTTAACTGCATATTTCGTTACTTGCATTTAAAATTATCAAAGCCTACTTGGATTCTTTCTATCTGGAACTAATTGCTCACAACAAATGTCATTTTTTCAATTTGAATTACCATACGAAGTAGGTTTAAATAATATCATTTTTTCTCTAAAGTTCTCTCGAGGGCTTGTCCTAGTAGATCAATCGTTTCTTGGTTTTTTGGAGCTACCAGATTATAGAGAGCTCACACTTCGGAGGCGGTGAAAACAGACCCTAATAGTTACTTGTAAGTTGGTTATCACGGTGTCTGGGGATTTCTAAACGATTAATGCCAAGACTACCCCTTTTCAGCCTTGTCTCGCTTATGAGGCCCCGCCCCATTATTCCAAGCTCCTTCAAAAACTTCCTAAACTTGTCAGCCTTGTCGACGTTGACATCTTTAGCAACCGCAACTATGGCAATAACTATACTCGCCCCAGCTCCAGCAGCAGCTGCAACAAAGAATCAGATAAATGAATCTGACGATGACTCCGACACCGGTGGTGTTGATCTCCAAGGAGACATCGATATGCGCCCCGCAAAGCGAGCTAGACATTCAGACATTGTCACCCCCGGAGAAGTCGTAACAGACGATGCTCAATGGATGAGGTAAATCCCTTCCCTCTTATTGGGTTAGAGCTCTAACAAGTACATAGAGGTCATGGTACATATATCGCCCCTTCCAGCACAGAAATAGTAGCCACAGTCGCCGGCACTGTCCAAAAAACAAACAAGCTCCTCTCTGTCCGGCCCTTGCGCGCCCGCTATACCCCAGAAATCGGTGATTTAGTGGTAGGACGTATTATCGAAGTTCAATCCAAACGCTGGCGAGTCGATGTCGGAGCCCCTGTTTTAGCAGGTTTGCCTCTCTCGGCAATTAACCTCCCCGGTGGTATCCTGCGCAAACGTACGGAAACGGATGAATTACAAATCCGGACATTTTTCTCGGAGGGTGATCTGTTGGTTGCGG
>Ga0247812_10001272_pt1 | contig 14316 bp, 14 predicted proteins | sample UWRJL149409B1_FD_178011 | JGI IMG/M metagenome (GOLD analysis project Ga0247812, IMG submission 178011) | Plant litter microbial communities from Arlington Agricultural Research Station in Wisconsin, United States - UWRJ-L149-409B-1 | ecosystem: Environmental > Terrestrial > Plant litter >...
CAACAATCAAATATCTATATCAGCATGCCAATTACAGAAGGAGTTTCGGCTTCTTTATTTGAGGCAATGGCTTGTAATTGCTATCCTGTAGTTTCAGACATTCCCGGAAATCAAAGCTGGATCAAGCATCGCGAAAACGGACAGTTAATTGAAATTGATAATATCAAAATGTTGGCAGAAGAACTAATTTGGTCTTTTGAAAATACTGAATCCCGAAATCAGGCTGTTATTCAAAACAGAAAATTTGTAGAGGAAAATGCGAATTATGATATTAATATGAAGATTATTGCGGATAAATATCATGAGTTACTGAATTCTCGTGCTTAGTTTAACCGCAAAGAACGCAAGATTTTTATCTATTGAATATTCATAAACACAAAGGAGTTCGCAAAGCTTGATTAATACAAAGCTTTGCGAACTCCTTTGTGTTTTTACAATACCACGCATATATAAACTTTGCGGTTAACTACACTATTATTGACGGGGATAAGCCAAAGAAACTTTCTTCTTGAAATCATCATAAATTACAAAATAAAAATTATCCTTTTGTTGTACAAGAATAACCTGACCATAAGTTTCTTTTTTTGATATAACGACTTTACAATTAGAGAAGTTGACTTTCCCGCTATGATCAAAATAATCTTTTACAATTTCTTCCCGACTCTTCCCTTTCGTATTTTCCCACACAAAATCATATAATTTCCAATTAAAAGAATCCATCATCTCATTATATAACATTTTATCTTTATCATCTTGCAATATGCCATTACTTTTAATTAACCGAATTGAATTTGCTTCTTTATAAATATAAAAAATTCCTAAATCTACAGTCGCCTCCGATTCTGAGTTATCATTTTTGTTTAAACTACTATAAGAAGTTTTCTTTAAGATAAAACGAATATGACTATCATCAACTAACATAAAACTACCTGAAACATTTCGAGAAAAATCATTTCCACATTCCGGTAAATTTCTGCTAATAAATGTTCCATCATGATTCAATATCAACATATAACCCCAATGATCTTCTCCCATCGCAACCATAGAATATTCGTTAAGATCACGAAATCCAATCAAATTACTGATTCTCCAAGTATTAAATATATTTGTCTGAGCATTTACAGTCACCGAAAAAAGCACACTAATTAGAAGAAATACAAATTTATTTTTAAGAATTAATTTCGTCATAATTACAGCATTATAATTAACTCAAACTTACAAAAAGGAAGTATAAAAATCATGAAATTAAAAATGAACAAAATCTTTCTATCTCGAATTGGATATTTATTCAAAAATCAACCCAAATAAATTATAATCCTTACTTTTGAACTCAGATTATAAAAGCCTTTTATTTATGGAAATCCAATCCAATTTTTCTTTAAAAAACCACAATACTTTTGGTATCGAAGCCAAAGCCAAACAATTTGTTGCCGTTCATTTAGTAGACGAATTAAAATCAATTTTGAAACAATACAAAAACGAGAAAAAATTTATTTTAGGCGGAGGAAGCAATATGCTTTTAACTAAAGATATTGAGGCGTTGGTAATTCATATAGATTTAAAGGGCAAGAAAATCATTAAAGAAGATGATGATTTTGTTTGGGTCGAAAGTCAGGCCGGAGAAACCTGGCACGATTTCGTACTTTATACTATTGATAACAATTTTGGAGGTTTAGAAAACATGTCTCTGATTCCAGGAAATGTTGGTACAACGCCAGTTCAGAATATTGGCGCTTACGGAACCGAAATAAAAGACACTTTTGTTTCTTGCGAAGCCATGAATATTGAAACTCAGGAAATAAAAACTTTCACCAATGCCGAATGTAATTTTGGCTACAGAGAAAGCATTTTTAAAAATGAAGTTAAAGATCAATATATTATCACTTCGGTAATTTATAAACTCACAAAACGCAATCACAAAATCAATACTTCGTACGGAGACATTACGGCTGAATTGTCTAAAAATAATGTAACAACTCCAACTTTAAAAGATGTGAGTAATGCTGTAATCGCCATCAGACAAAGCAAATTACCCGATCCTAAAGAATTAGGAAATAGCGGAAGTTTCTTTAAAAACCCGATTTTATTGAAATCTGATTTCGAAAAAATCCATCAAAAGTTTCCTGAAATGAAATATTATGAAGTTTCTGAAACTGAGGTAAAAGTTCCGGCAGGCTGGTTAATCGAACAAGCAGGTTTTAAAGGAAAACGTTTTGGTGATGCGGGAGTTCACAAAAATCAGGCTTTGGTTTTGGTCAATTACGGAAACGCAACCGGACAGGAAATTTTAGCCGTTTCGAAAGATGTTCAAAAAACTGTTTTCGAAAAGTTTGGGATTCATATTGAAGCGGAAGTTAATGTGATATAAAACACGAATTTCACTAATTCAAAAATTAAAAATATTGTCAAACTGAGCGAAGTCGAAGTCCGTTATATCAACAAAGCATCTCTTCCGAAGTCTCGGAACATTCGATGTGAAAAATCCAAAAACTCATTTTCTTCAAATAAGATGACACATAGTATTTCGATAAAAATAGTAAATCCCGACGACGAAAAAGTTTTGGTAATTACAGAAGAATTATCAGAAAATCTTTCCCTTCGTTTTGGAAGTGATGGAAAAAATTCTTTTCAGGATTGGGAGAATGAAAATTCAAAATTTGTATTTGTCATAGCTGAAATTAATTCTGAAATTGTGGGTTGCGGCGCTATTAGGCCAATTGATCAAAATATCGGAGAAGTAAAACGAATGTATGCCAAATATCCGGGAAAGAAAATTGGACAAACGATTTTAGGTTTTTTAGAAAATGAAGCTGTCAATCTTGGTTATACCAATTTGGTTTTAGAAACACGAGTAAAAAATGCAAATGCCGTTCATTTTTATCAAAAACAAGGATATAAAGTAATTCCGAATTACGGAAAATATACAGATCGACCGGAAGCCATTTGTCTGGAAAAATCTTTAAATCAAAATTCATAAAAATGTATACTCCTAAAATATACAAAGACGAAGATCCGGAATCGATCAGGACTTTTTTGAAAGAAAACAGTTTTGGCATTCTGATCAATCAAACTCAGGGAAAATTATGCGCTACGCATATTCCGATAGAACTTGAAGTTACAGCTGACGGAAAAGAAATTTTACAAGGACATATTTCAAAATTAAATCCGCAAGCAGAAGGTTTTGCCGAGAACGATCAGGTTTTGGCCGTATTTACAGGTCCGCATAGTTACATTTCGTCTTCCTGGTACGATCACGAAAATGTGCCTACCTGGAATTATATAGCCGTACATGTTTATGGCCGAATTAAAATTGTAGACGAAGCCACCACAATAGAGCAGCTTAAAAAATTGGTTGATAAATATGAAGCGGGTTCTGAGAATCCTGTTCGCGTTGAAGATTTATCAACAAAAACAATGCGTGAAGCGAGAGGAATTTTTGGTTTTGAAATTGAAATTGATGAAATTCAGGCTACCAAAAAACTCTCTCAAAGTCGAGATGACCTCAATTATAAAAACATTATTACAGAATTAGAAAAAACTGAAAACCCTCAGGCTATTGCTGTTGCAAAAGAAATGTCGAAATGCCGAAAGTAAATTGGCTTTAGCCATTGAAATCTAGGAATTCATAAGTACATTTGCACGCGCAAGATTCAGAAATTAAAAGACATTAAAATCAGATGCTTATAACTTTATTTTACTTCTTTATTGCTATTGTTGTTATTCAGGTTTTCTACTATTTAGGAATTTTTGGAAAGTTTGCTTTTGCTAAACCACAAGATATTACATCAAAAAAATTACCAGTTTCAGTAATTGTATGTGCTAAAAATGAAGAAGAAAACGTTAAAAAGTTTATTCCGCTATTGGCAGAACAAGATTACCCTGATTTCGAAATTGTTTTAATAGACGATGCGTCAAGCGATGAAACCTTAGAAGTTTTTGAGCAATTTGAACAACAATATCCTAATATTCGTTTAGTAAAAGTGCAAAATAATGAAGCTTTTTGGGGCAATAAAAAATATGCTTTAACCCTGGGAATCAAAGCATCCAAAAAAGAATACTTATTATTTACAGATGCTGATTGTTATCCAACTTCAAAAAACTGGATTACAGCAATGACTTCTCAATTTACCATGAATAAAACGATTGTTTTAGGCTACGGAGGTTATGAGAAAGTTGAGCGTTCTTTATTGAATAAAATAATTCGTTTTGAAACGGTTTTAACAGCGGTACAATATTTTTCATGGGCAAAATTGGGACTTCCGTACATGGGGGTTGGTCGTAATTTAGCCTATAAAAGAGACGAGTTTTTTAATGTGAATGGCTTTATCGAACACATCCAGATTCGTTCTGGCGACGATGACTTGTTTATCAATCAGGCTGCAAACAAAAACAATACAACGATATCCTATACTCCGGAAAGTTTCACCTACTCCAAACCAAAAGAAACTTACAGAGAATGGTTTACTCAAAAAAGAAGACATATTTCTACTGCCGAATATTATAAGTTTTTCGACAAAATGCAATTGGGCCTCTTTTTTATATCACAATTATTTTTCTTTATTTTAGTTATACTATTATTAGCTTTCCAATTTCAATGGATTGCAGTTTTAGCTATTTTGGCAACTCGTTACACTGTTGCATGGACTGTAATTGGATTTTCTGCCGGAAAATTAAAAGAAAACGACATTAAAGTTTGGTTTCCTATTGTAGAAATCATGCTTATATTCACACAAATTAATATCTTTATAACTAATATCTTTTCAAAACCTGTATATTGGAAATAAATTCTAAAATAGAAAAAGCAAAAAAGGGCGATCAAATCGCCTTTACTTTTTTATTAGATTATTTCTGGAATGAAGTGTATGGCTTTATGCTAACTCGTACTGAAAACGAAACTACTGCCGAAGATATTACTATCGAAACCTTCTCTAAAGCTTTTGATAAGATAGGTTCTTATAATCCTGAATTTCAATTCAACACGTGGTTAATTGCCATTGCAAAAAACGTATACATTGATTTATTGCGCAAAAAGAAAACCAATCTTTTTATAGAAATCACTGATAACGAAGACCAACAGGCTTACAATATTGCCGACCCTACTCCATCAGCCGAAGATGCTTTAATTAAAGAGCAAAATCTTTCCCGCCTGCTACAATGCATCAAAGAACTGAAACCACATTATCAGGAAGTAATTCAGTTGCGTTACTTTCAGGAAATGACTTATCAGGAAATCGCACTTAAAATCGATGAACCTTTAAGCAACGTAAAAGTAAAATTACTTCGAGCTAAAAAATTATTGGCAGAAATTATCGAACGTAATAGATAATTTATTATCTTTAGGTAAAGAATAAAATATAATTCACTTTATTCTTAAAAAAGTAAATTATCCACACATTAAAACAACAACGCTTCCGTTGTTTGCCAAAACCCAAAACCTTATCGCTTATGATTTAAATGTTACTTAACCTTAAAATCCATAAATCATGTCTAAATCAAGTATCTACGAAACAAGCTGGACCAATCTTGTTTTCGAAAACAAAAACAAAGAGTACGGCGCGTATCAATTACGCCAGGAGAATTCAAAAACTACCATCTCAGCTCTATTTATGGGTTTGCTATTATTAGCCGCTTTGGGAAGTGTATCAATTTTAATCAACAAATTTAAAACTCCAGCTCCTGTAGAAGAAGGACCAGTTATTTATGACCCGCTAACGCCAGTAAATTTAACTCCAATCCCTGTTCAGCCAACGCCTCCGGCACCGCCAGTTCAACAACAGGCAGCAGCAGCTTCGGCAACAGATTTGAGTCAATTATCACATCCAGTTCTAGTACCAACCGAACAGGCTGTAGACAAGATTGCTACAAACGATCAAAATCCTTCTGCAGTACCTAATACAGGAGACGGATCAGGAACTATCGCGAATCCAATACCTGGAAATCCCGGTGGAGATACAGAAGTTGTATCAGTAGCACCAGTAACCAATGAACCTGTACTTCCTGCACTTTTAGACAAAATGCCGGAATTTCCAGGAGGAATGGCTAAGTTTTATACTTATGTAGGTAATAATTTCAACAGACCGGAATTAGATGCCGACAGAACTTTAAAAGTTTATGTTTCGTTCGTAATCGAAAGAGACGGTTCTATTACCGATATCATGGTGAAAAACGATCCTGGTTACGGACTTGGAAAAGAGGCAATCAGAGTACTTAAATCATTAAAAACAAAATGGATTCCCGGAGTATTAAACGGGAAAGCAGTTCGAACTGCCTATAACCTTCCGATTACTATAAAAACGGAAGCTCAATAATAAAAATAGAAAAGCAGAACTTAGGTTCTGCTTTTTTTATGCCTTAATTTAAAACATTATTTTATTGAACTATTAAGAGATAAAGAAAAATTAAGCCTTTTGTTAGATTATTAATTTTAAATTTAACCTCATAAAAATCTTAACTATTCTAATCTTAATGCCATTTACCTTTTCTCATCCCGCAATAATCCTTCCCTTAAAATATTTATCTAAAAATTGGATTTCATTAACCGGACTTATAATTGGCAGCTTAACTCCCGATTTTGAGTATTTTATTCGAATGAAAGTTCAGAGTAATTACAGTCATACTTTTTATGGAATATTTTGGTTTGATTTGCCTTTAGCAATTTTGCTTTCTTTTATATTTCACAATATAATCCGCAATTCTTTATTCTTTAATTGTCCTAATATTATAAAATCAAGAGTATTGCTTTTCAGCAAGTTTAATTGGAACAATTATTTTAAAGAAAATTGGATTATAGTTTTAATCTCCACAATAATAGGAATTGCTTCTCATCTTTTTTGGGATGGTTTTACACATAATCATGGTTATTTCGTAGAACATATTTCTTCATTAAAGAATAGCTTTTCTTTTTTAGGAAATGAAATTCCAATTTGGAAAATAACACAGCATGCAAGCACTTTATTAGGAGCCATAATTATAGTTGCATCATTTTTTAAACTTCCTGAAAATATAATTCAGCCGATAGATATTAATCAAAAATACTGGGCTACGATTAGTATACTTACAGTGACAATTTCAATCTTGAGATTTTTAATTAATTTAAATCATATCTCTCCAGGAAATATTATTGTAACTGTAATTTCAGCTTTTTTAATTTCTTTAGTAATAAGTCCTGTCTTAATTAAATCTACCGGAAGTGAAAAATTTTAACAAAATCAATTACTTTTACATCACCTTTCAAAGGAAAATCAAATCTATCAAAATTAAAAACTAAAAAATGGGAATATTTTCAGCTATCCTTGGCAACGCCGGTTCTGTAAGTCAGGAAGATTTAATTAAAAAATACGGACAGCTTTTGACTGATAATGAAGAAATCGAAATGGGTTTTAAACTTATCCGCGATACTTTTATCTTTACTAACAAAAGATTAATTCTTGTTGATGTACAAGGAATAACCGGAAGCAAAACAGAATACAAATCTATCGCCTACAAAAGCATCACTCGCTTTAGCGTAGAAACTGCAGGAACTTTTGATCTTGATGCCGAATTAAAAATTTGGGTTTCAAGTGAATTACAACCCAGTATTGTAAAACAATTCAACAAATCTGTAAATGTTTACGACGTACAAAAAGTATTGGCTTTTCACGTTTTAGGTTAATATTAAAATAAAAACCCGATAAATTTCTATGAAACTTATCGGGTTTTATTTTTCTAGCAGAAATTATTATTTCTTTTTAGTAGTTGTTTTTTTTGTAGTTGTAGCTTTCTTAGTAGTTTTAGTTGCTACTGGTGCAGTATTTACAATTTTTTGTTGCACATATGGTTTATACAGACCATCTTTTTCAGCTCTTTTCTTAGCATCTTCAGCTCTTTGTTTTGAGTCCGGATGCGAACTCATCATCTGATCGATAAATGAAGCTTGTGATCCTTCGCTCATCTTGGCCAAAATTCTAAAAGCTGATTCTTCAGCATTTACATTGTACCCATTTTTTTTCATAAAATTATATGAGAATAAATCTGCTTCGGCTTCTTGTTTACGACTAAATTTACTGTCGATTATCGCGCTTCCAATTTTTCCCAACTGGCTATCTGTAACGCTTGCAATCGTGGCCGATTGTGAAGCCGCACCTTCTAACAAAGCTTCTTTTCTGTAAGCAGCTTTTATGGCATCTCTTGAATCATTATTGGCAACGTGACCAATTTCGTGACCAATTACTGCAAGAAGCTCATTATCATCCATAATATCCATTAATCCTGAATATACACGAACACTTCCGTCTGCGGTTGCAAAAGCATTTACTTCTTTTAATTTATAAACTTTATAATTTAAAGTGTATCCGTCACCAGCAGTATATTTTCCAAAAACTCTGTTCAGTCTTAAAGTGTAGGGATCTGTTGCACTCGCAACTTCATTTTCAGTATCCATTTTATCTACTGCAGCTTTAGAAAGCGCAGCTGCATCGGCATTACTAAACGTAAAACCACTAACACCTTTTTGAAGTGCCCCAACGGCTTTATCACCGAAATTAATCTGTGCATTCATTTTAGTAAAACCAAAAGCGGCAAACAAAACGCTCAATACAATAAATTTCTTTTTCATGTTTTATATTATTACAATTTAACAACAAATGTATTACAATGTTTAGGTTTTTCTATTTCAATTAAATACAATTTATAACAAATAAAGATATAAATATTAAACGAGTAAAAATCAGGCTTGTGCTATAATTATTCTTCTTATTCAAATAAATAAACAAAAAATAACAAATTTCACCAACATCATAATTTAAAAACAATAATTTAACAATAGAGTGAAATTATCGTTAAAATGGTTTTTCAAACTATAATGAGATCAATACCAAATTAAATGGTAAACAAATCATCAAATAAACTACATTCCGTATCTTTGCACTTTGAATTTTGATATATGGAAACAGTCATTGAAAATATACCAACTGGAAAACCGAAGTGGTTAAAAGTAAAACTTCCAATTGGACAAAAATATACTGAACTTCGCGGTTTGGTAGATAAATACAGCTTAAACACGATTTGTACCTCAGGAAGTTGCCCAAATATGGGTGAATGCTGGGGCGAAGGAACAGCTACATTTATGATTTTAGGAAATGTTTGTACACGTTCTTGTGGTTTTTGCGGTGTAAAAACCGGTAGGCCTGAAACGGTAGATTGGGATGAACCTGAAAAAGTGGCTCGTTCTATAAAAATCATGAACATCAAGCACGCTGTAATTACAAGTGTTGACAGAGATGATTTGAAAGATGGTGGTTCGATTATCTGGATCGAAACCGTAAAGGCAATTCGCAGAATGAACCCTAACACCACTCTGGAAACTTTAATTCCTGATTTTCAAGGAATAGAAAGAAACTTAGACCGAATCGTAGAAGCAAATCCTGAAGTAGTATCCCACAATGTTGAAACCGTTCGACGTTTGACTCGTGAAGTACGTATTCAGGCAAAATATGATCGTAGTTTGGAGGTTTTACGTTACCTGAAAGAAAAAGGAATCAACAGAACAAAATCCGGAATTATGTTAGGTCTTGGTGAAACTGAAGAAGAAGTTTTCCAGACCATGACCGATTTACGCAATGCAAATGTGGATATTGTTACTATTGGTCAGTACCTACAGCCTAGTAAAAAACATTTACCAGTAAAAGAATTTATTACCCCGGATCAATTTGCACGATACGAAAAATTTGGTCTTGAATTAGGTTTCCGTCATGTAGAAAGCGGTCCTCTTGTTCGCTCTTCATACAAAGCACAAAAACACATTTTATAAAAAGTTTTTATTCAATCGTTTATTTCTTTAATCGCATCAACGGTTAAACAAATAAACGATTGAACAATTTAAACAAATAAATAAAGCACTTGAAAACAAGAATTGCTATTAATGGTTTCGGAAGAATTGGTAGAAATTTATTCCGTTTACTTTTAAACCATCCTGATATTGAAGTCGTTGCCATCAACGATATTGCTGACAATAAAACCATGGCGCATTTGATAAAATACGACAGTATTCATGGGGTTTTACCCTTTATTGTTAGTCATGACGAAAAAGGAATAATTGTTAATGAAAAACATTATTTATTTTTTCATGAAAAAAGCATTTCAAATTTAGACTGGAAAAGCCATAATATTGACTTTGTAATTGAGTCTACGGGAAAATATAAAACTCACGAAGAATTAAACGCACATATCGAAGCCGGCGCAAAAAAAGTAATTCTTTCTGCTCCATCAGAAGTTGATAGTATCAAAACGGTAGTATTAGGTGTTAATGAAAATATTCTGGACGGAAGCGAAAACATTATTTCGAATGCAAGTTGCACCACAAATAATGCTGCTCCGATGATCAAAATCATCGATGAATTGTGCGGAATCGAGCAAGCATACATCACAACAATACATTCTTACACTACAGACCAAAGCCTTCACGACCAGCCACATAAGGATTTACGCCGTGCGAGAGGCGCAAGTCAGTCAATTGTTCCAACAACTACAGGTGCAGCTAAGGCATTAACAAAAATTTTTCCTAAATTGCATGAAAAAATCGGAGGTTGCGGAATTCGCGTTCCCGTTCCCGACGGTTCATTGACCGATATTACATTTAATGTAAAACGCGCTGTTACTATTGAAGAAATAAATAAAGCATTTCAAGAAGCCTCAAAAACAAATTTAAAAGGAATATTAGATTACACAGAAGATCCTATTGTTTCTGTTGATGTCATTGGCAATACACATTCGTGTCTGTTCGACGCACAATTAACCTCTGTTATTGACAAAATGGTAAAAGTTGTGGGTTGGTATGATAACGAAATTGGCTATTCATCAAGATTAATTGATTTGATTTTGCGTACAAGAAAAACATAAGATTCATTGTAAAAGCATTGCATTACATGAAATACCACTTTTTTATTCTTTTTTGTTTTTTTAATTCATTTTTGTATTCTCAATCCAAAAAGAATACAGATAGTATTTTCTATTACAACAAGTTAGTCAATAAAAATCTGGGCAATAAAAAATATAGGGAAGCGGTTTATTATACCCAAAAATCTATCAATTTTTGCGAATCAAATCACAAACACGAAGGTTTAGCCAATCAAACTTTTAAGCTTGGCAAAATTTACTACAAACAACATAAATATGATGAAGCCCTAAAAAGTTTTCATAGAAGTGTTGCTTCCTTTGACAGTGTAAAACCAACGTGTACCAAAGTGCTGGCACTGCATTATATTGGTGTAGCAAATACTGCAAAAGGTGATTATGAAATCGCTGCCATTTATTACAAAAAAGCAGAATTGCTTTTGAATCAGTTAAAAATGGTTGACCACGCCGAAGTTTTGAACTTTCAAAAAGCGATGGCATTAAAAACAAATAAGAATTTACCTCTTGCAGCAAAATCTTTTCACGAAATAATAGAAAAACCTGATAATCCTTCTATTCTAAAAACTAAGTCTGATGCCTATTATCAACTAGGGTTAATCGAAACACAACTTAAACGAAATGATTCTGCTATAATTTATCTGGAAAATGCTTTAGACTATAATACAAAAAGCAATAATCTGGCTCAAAAATCAAAAATTATTTTAGCGATAAGCCAATATTACAAACAGCATAAAAATTTTGACCTCGCCTACTCTTATCTGGATGAACATTATCAGTTAGAAAATTATATTCTTAAATTAAAAAATGCGAAAATTGATCTTAATGAGTTCGAAAAATTCAAAAAAAATCAATCTTTAAACAATACCATTAAACGTGAAAGCGAAGAAAAAATTCAGCTAAAAACATATCGTTACTCTAAATTGGTCAGCATTTTGGCCATTGCCCTTATTTCGATTTTATCCCTTTTAAGCCTGGCATTATACAAAAACAATATTATTCGAAATCAAAACAATTTACTTTTAAGAGAGAAAAACAAAGAACTTGTTTTAGCCAAAAATAAAGCTGAAAAAGCATCAAAGGCAAGATCCGAATTTCTATCAACTGTAAGTCATGAGCTCCGGACGCCATTAAATGCGATTAACGGAATTACGCATTTACTACTAGAAGATAATCCTAAAAAAACACAATTAAAATATCTTGAATCTTTAAAATTTTCAGGAAATTATCTCACCACATTCATCAATGAAATTCTCGAAATTAATAAAATCGATTCTACAAAAGTCGAAATAGAAAACATTACTTTCAACTTAAAAGAATTGCTATTCAATATTCAAAGCTCCTTAAAAGAATTAGCCACTGCCAATAAAAACTATTTCAACCTTGAAATAGATGAATCAATTCCGGATAATTTAATTGGAGATCCTACTAAAATTTCTCAAATCATTTTAAATTTAATCAATAATGCACTGAAATTTACACAAAACGGAAATGTAAATGTAATTGCAAAGTTGTACACGAAAGAAGAAGATGGCGCTACAGTTTATTTTGAAATTGTAGACACCGGAATTGGTATTCCCGAAGACAAACTGCAAACCGTTTTTGAAAGTTTTTCTCAAGGTTCAATAGAAGTCAATCGCAAATATGGAGGAACTGGCTTAGGACTAACAATCGTTAAAAAACTGATTGAACTTTTAGGAGGCGAAATAAAACTAAAAAGTGAAGTGGGTAAAGGTTCTACTTTTACCTTTAAATTGAAATTCAAGATTAACAATGAACCTTTGGAAGTGGTAGAAGAAGCAAAACCCTATAACGACAAACAATTAAAACACAAATCGATTTTATTGATTGAAGACAACAAAATCAATCAGATGATTACGCGAAAAATGCTGGAAAACAAAGCCATTACCTGCGAAATAATAGATAATGGTGAAGATGCTGTTGAGCTTTTAAAAGTAAAACGATTCGATATGATTTTAATGGATGTTCATTTACCCGGAATCAACGGCACAACGGCTACAAAACTAATCAGGGAATTTGACAAAACCACTCCTATTATTGCATTAACAGCCATTTCGCTTGATGAAAACAGGGATATGCTTTTGTCATACGGAATGAATGATGTGATCACCAAACCTTTTGTACCAGATGAGTTTTACAGTACAATTGCGAAGTTTTTCGATTAATTTTTAAAGGCACTAAGGTTCTAAGTTCCTAAGATCCCGAGTTTAATTTAACGTACTCCAGAATTGACGTGTCAAAATTTTGGTGGTTATTGATAAATGTACTTTTTATTGGTAAATAATACAATTGAGAAGCTATTTTAGAATCTTTTAAACGTACATAATCTTTTTCTGTTGTAACAATCTTTTTATTCTGAGCCTTACTCTGAATTGTTTCTAAGTCTGAATCTGAAAAATTATGATGGTCCGGAAAAGTCATACATTCGTCATTTTCATTTTTTAAATAATCAAAAAATGGCATTGGTTTTGCAATTCCTGCAATAAGTAATTTTGGTTCTGATTTAATTTCATTTACAGCTATTTTTTTATTTTCACCATAAATAGAATCATCATAATCGATAAAAGTAAAATAGACTTGCTGCGAACAAGTCAATTTCAATTTCAAACGAATTTCTACTTGTTCTGTATCTGATAAATCTTTAGGGCATTTCGTGACAATTATAATGTTTGCCCTATTGGCTCCGCTTCTGCTCTCGCGAAGATTTCCGGTTGGCAGCATAAAATCATCCGTATACAAATCACCGTATGAACTCAATAAAATATAAAAACCTGCTTTTACTTTTCGGTGCTGGTAAGCATCATCTAATAAAACAACCTGAGGCTTTTCATTCTGCGAAAGCAATTGTATTATCCCGTTTGTTCTATCGGCATCAACCGCCACCTGAACATTGGGAAATTTTTGATAAAACTGAAATGGTTCATCGCCCAGAATTTCAGCATTAGAACTTGAACTCGCCAAAACAAAACCTTCAGATTTTCGTTTATAACCCCGGCTTAAAGTTGCAACTTTATATCGATCAGATAATAATCGTATTAAATACTCTATTTGAGGGGTTTTCCCAGTTCCGCCAACGCTTAAATTCCCAACAGCTATTACAGGAATATTAAATGAAGTCGATTTTAGAATTCCTTTATCAAAAAGAAAATTCCTGATTGTAGTAATTAATCCGTATAAAACGGCGAAAGGAAAAAGTATTTTTCGAAGTAATTTCATAAAGTTATTTATCGGAATAATGTCCCATCGCAGAAACTATAATAACGGTCACAATTTCTTCTTCAACACGATAAATCATTCGGTCTTTTTGATTAATTCTTCTAGACCAATACCCATTAAAATTATATTTCAATTCCTCTGGTTGTCCTTCTCCAAAAAAAGGGGTTTCAGTTAATTCTAAAAGTATTTTTT